>Ga0315901_10001815_pt1 | contig 30542 bp, 27 predicted proteins | sample LakEriMetagenome_10_FD_203761 | JGI IMG/M metagenome (GOLD analysis project Ga0315901, IMG submission 203761) | Freshwater fungal communities from buoy surface, Lake Erie, Ohio, United States - Buoy 2 MA116 | ecosystem: Environmental > Aquatic > Freshwater > Lake | place: USA: Lake Erie, Ohio...
GGTGTTTTTGCGGCGGCTCTTTCTACAGCTGATTCGCAGATTCTATCTTGCTCAGCGAGCTTGACTCAAGACTTACTGCCCAAGTACAAAAACTCTTTTAGTTTTTCTCGCTTGGTTACTATTTTATTTACTATCGCTTCAGCGAGCTTCGCTTTATTTTCATCACAAAACGTTTTTGATCTAGTTATAGTTGCCTGGGCAATTTTGGCGGTGTGTTTCGGTCCGCTTGTCGTTATTAGATGTTTTGATATTCCGGTAAGTCCACTAACAGCAATTACCATGATGCTTTCATCAGGAGTCGCGGTAATGGTGTGGCGCTATGTATTTCACCTAAATGAAGTTGTTCACGAGACTTTAATTGGCTTAATTTGCTCGCTTGTGATTTTTGGGATATCTCGATATGTTAAAAAACCTCTTACCAAGTAGCGAGCGCCTAAATAAAATTCTTACTCTAGGCTTGCCTATTATTGCAGGCATGACATCTCAAAACATTTTTACTTTTGTCGATATGATGATGGTCGGCAAGCTTGGTCCATCAGCGCTAGCGGCGGTAGGCAGTGGTGGCATGATGATTTTTACTTTTACTGGATTTGTTTTTGGAGTGAATTCAGGAGTGCAAGCGATCGCCGCAAGGTTAAAAGGCGAAAACAAAATCTCTGAAATAGCTATTGCTCTTAATAACGGGCTTATTTTTTCTTTTTTAAGTTCTATTATTATTACTATCGTTGCTATTGCCATCTCAAAACCAATGTTTATGATGCTTTGTAATGATACAGATATTGCCAAGCTCGCCAGTGATTATTTTGTGATTAGAATGACTGTATGTATTTTTGCTATTAGCAATTACGCTTTTAGAGGCTATTGGAACGCTATTGATAAATCTAAAGTTTATATGAGCTCACTTATCATAATGAATCTTCTAAATATTCTTCTCAATTATCTTTTGATATTTGGTAATTTTGGTTTTCCGCGCCTTGGCGTGAACGGATCAGCCTTATCGACAGCAATAGCAACTGTCATAGGAACTAGTTTTTATTTTTTTATTGCCTATAAAGACTCTCGCCAAGAAGGTTTCCTAAAAAAACTTCCTAGTCTAAATGAGTTTTTATTACTCGCTCGAATCTCACTAATTAGTAGCTCTGAGACTGTTCTTACTATGCTAAATTGCGCATTTATGTATTGGGTAGCGGGGCGCATTAGTCCTTTTGCGCTTGCCGGAATCAATATCTTAATAAATATGCAATTAGTAGTTTATCTACCAGCTATCGCACTTGGTATCACTCTAGGGAGCTTATCAGGACAGGCTTTGGGGCGAGGCGACAAGGAAGACGCCCACAAATGGGGCATCGATATGCTAAAAGTCGGCACTATACTTTCTTGCATGCTCGCTTTACCATATTTATTATTTCCAGAGCAAATCCTAAGGCTTTTTACTGATAGTCAAGAAGTTATTTCAGCTAGTCTAAACTCGACTAGAATTATGGGAATCACTCTTGGTCTTGAGGTGCTAGCGTTTATATTTTTGGACGCACTCAAGAGTCTTGGCTACGTAAGCACGCCGATGTTAATGATGACGATTTGTAATTGGTTGATTTTTGCGCCATTGATAAGTGCTCTGGTTTTTTATTTTCATCAAGGATTGTTTAGTATTTGGGTGGCTCAGAGCTTGGTTAATTTTTTACTGGGTTATTTACTATTTAGCGAGTGGCAAAAACGCCACTGGCAAAAAGAACTTGCTTAATCACTACTTATAGGGCATAATTCTTGTTTGAGATGTTTGATAGCCTTATTGGTAATTTCCATAATCCCACGATTTTATTTTTTATACTTGGAATCCTTGCAATTTCTCTTAAATCAGATTTAGAAATCCCTGGTCAAATCGCCAAATTCTTATCCATGTATCTATTATTTGATATCGGAATAAAAGGCGGCGGCGAGCTGTTTCATAGCGGTTTTAGCATAGATATGTTTAAAACCCTATCAATTTGTGGAATAATATCATTTGTAACTCCTTTTATTTGTTACAGAATTTTACGCTTAAAAATGGATATATATAATGCTGGTGCGATAGCCGCCAGTTACGGCTCTATTAGTGCGATTAATTTTATTAACTCCACTTCCTTCCTTGAACAGAACGCTATACCCTATAGCGGCTACATGGTAGCTTCTATGGCATTGATGGAATTCCCGGCTGTGATTTCTGGCTTACTTATTATCGGTCTTGCCCGCAAAAAAATGATTACTGACTCTTCAGAGCCAAGATTAAAAATGCGCAAAGTCATTCATGAAGCGCTTTTTAACGGATCTGTGTTTTTGTTAGTAGGCAGTCTCTTGATCGGATATATTAGCGGAAGCTCTGGGGAAGCGGATCTTAAGCCTTTTGTATCAGATATTTTTAAGGGTGTACTATGTTTTTATATGCTAGATATGGGCTTACTTGCTGGTCAAAAAATCAAAAGCCTAAAAAACAATTTTTTCTTTTTAGCGAGCTTCGCTCTTGCTTACCCGGTTATTTCAGCGGCTTTAGCCATAATGCTTGCTAAGTTTTTGGGGATGTCAGTTGGGAATGCGCTTCTCTTTACGACTTTAGTTAGTAGTGCTTCGTTTATCGCAGTTCCAGCCGCGATGAGGATGGCTGTGCCGCAAGCCAATATGGGTATTATTCTACCGATGAGCTTGGGGATAACTTTTGTGTTTAATATTATTTTTGGAGTACCTTTATACTTGCCTACAATTCAGTATCTGTGGGCTAATTACTAGGAGTTATTATGAAAAAAATCGAAATTATATTCCCTAAACATGAATTGGATCAAGTGACTAACTTGCTCCAAAAAAACCAAATCCCTGGTTATACCATTATCGAAGTTTATAGTGGATATGGCAAATATCACGGAACCAGCTTGGAGCTTGGGTTTTCTAGCTCTCAATCCTTGGTTTATTTGTTTGCCGTCGACACTGCCGAAAATATAGATGCTCTTGTTCCCAAAATTCAAGGCACTATTAATGAAATTGGTGCATTATTGATCAGCTATGCTGTACAAGTGCACTAACAACACCTTCTAATTCCATTCCACTTACGTTCTGTTTCTTGCTTAAAAAATTCTTTTTTACTTAAAGGCTGGTGAGAGCAATGGTCTTGAAAATGCTTCTCCAAGTACTTTTCATAAGCGTTATCACCGCTAAGGGTTCTAATAAAAGCTAAGAAGTTTTTTAATGCTTGAATTAGTTTATTGATCATTTATTTAACCTCCAAGAGAGCGATACTTTATAAAGTGTATTAATCAAGATTGTCCAGACCACCACCAAGAACACCACGGTAAGTCCAGTTACTATATATTGGTTTATAGCAAGATCGCCTGCTGATTTAGCCGCTGATAAATATCCGATCCTAGGATCCTCGCTAAAAATCTTTTCCATCGCCGCTCTTGTCGTCACCAAGACCAAGAACAAAGCCGGCACAGCAGTCACCCAAATATATTTTAGGCGCTGTGTTTGAGCCATAATAGCTGTCACCACGCATAAAGCAATAGTAGCAAGCATTTGATTAGCAATCCCGAATAGAGGCCATAACATATTCACGCCGCCATTAGGATCTATAATTCCGACATAAAGAAAATATCCCCAGCCTGATACCACAAGGAAGCTAGCAAAAATATTAGCAGGGTATGAACTAGTGTCACCAAGGGGCTTATAGAAGCTTCCCAAAAAATCCTGCAAAATAAATCTAGCTACTCTAGTTCCAGCATCAAGAGTGGTAAGTATAAAAATCGCCTCAAACATAATGGCGAAATGGTACCAAAAAGCAAGCAAGCTCTCTCCAAAAATTCTAGAAAGAATTTGCGCCATACCTACAGCCAGCGAAGGCGCTCCGCCAGTGCGCGAGAGCAAGGTCTCTTCTCCCATGGCATGAGCTAAATTTTTCATCATCTCAGGCTCAAGCTTGAAACCCCAAGAACTAATCGTAGTGCAGACTTGCTCGAGATTATCACCAATTATTGCAGTAGGACTATTAATAGCGAAATATACTCCAGGCTCAAGAATACAAGCCGCGACCAGCGCAATCATCGCCACCATCGACTCTAGAAGCATACTTCCATAACCAATTAATCTGATATCTTTTTCGTTCATCAGCATTTTAGGAGTAGTTCCAGATGCAATCAAGGCATGAAAGCCTGAAATAGCTCCGCAGGCAATAGTAATAAACATAAAAGGAAAAATTTTACCAGCAAAAATCGGACCTGTACCATCCACAAACCTTGTCATAGCCGGCATTTGGATTTTTGGAGCGAGGATGATCACCGCCACAAAAAGCAAAAACACTGTGCCGAGTTTTAGGAAGGTGGATAAATAATCACGCGGAGCCAATAATAACCAAACAGGAACAACCGCCGCGATAAAACCATATCCAATCACAAATAGCGCAAGAGATTTAGGATTAATATTAAAAACATGAGAAAGCATATCGTGCTCGGCGACCCAATCCCCGACAATAACAGCCAGTAAAGTCAAAGATAAGCCTAGTAGCGATGCCTCTATCACTCTACCTGGTCTTAAAAATCTCATATAAAGCCCGATGATAATAGCGATAGGAATTGTCGCCATTACCGTAAAAGTCGCCCAGGGACTATTTCTCATAGCTTTTACCACCACTAAGCCCAGAACCGAAATCAAAATTATAATTATCAACAAAGACCCAAACAGCGCAACAAAACCACCGATTCTGCCTAAGTATCTGCGCGCCATTTGCCCAAGACTCTCACCGTTTGATCTGACTGAAAAAAACATCACAACCATATCTTGAACAGCGCCGCCAAGCACAGCACCGACAAGTATCCAGACCATACCTGGCATAAACCCGAATTGCGCCGCTAGAGTGGGTCCTATAAGGGGTCCTGGTCCAGCAATAGCCGCGAAGTGATGCCCAAAAACTATCCATTTATTAGTAGGAATAAAATCTTTACCATCATTAAACTTTTGCGCGGGTGTCTGCCGGTTCTCGTCTAAGCAAAGAACCTTCGCGCAGATCCAGCTAGCATAAAGTCTATAAGCTATTAAATAAACGCAAACCGCTGAAATAATAAGAACAATACTGTTCATATTATTGATTTTAGACTCAATCACGGTGTTTGTACATAAAAGACAACGCAAGGGTGGCGAGGGATGAGCGAAACGTTGCTATGGGTGGTTTTAGAGCTTGTTGCAATTTTCAACTACTTTTAAAATTTGCAAATTAATATCGATTTTTAATTGCAGAGAGATGGAATTATCTCGGTTTTGTGGAAACGGTAAGTGCGGCCCCATCGCTTTAAATGAAGTAAAATATAGTCATGGATTCATGGAATTTACTCTCTGATATCGTCATGTTACTCGGATTATCTCTATTATTTGGAGGGATTTCTATACGTCTGGGCTTGAGTCCTATTATTGGTTATTTGAGCGCTGGGATGCTTTTAGCTGGTTTGGGAGACTCCTATATTCTAAAGTCCCAAAACCAAATAGAGACTATATCTGAGCTTGGAATTTCACTATTACTTTTTAGCCTTGGGCTTGAATTCTCTTGGCAAAAAATCAAATCTCTACCAGCACGTGTCCTAAAAGCTGGATTCTTACAAATTTTAATTACACCTGTAATATTTTTTATAGTTCTAAAAACATTTTCTTTTGATATAAAAACCGCTTTGGTATTAGGTTTGATCATTACACTCAGTAGTACGGCGACTGTAATAAGAAGCCTGATCGAAAAAGCAGAGATAGATAGCCAGCACGGCAGAAGCTCAATGGCAATTTTATTAATGCAAGATATAGCAGTTATACCTTTTACCATTATTGTAGGCTCTCTGAATTCTCAGCAAGAGCTTTGTTTAGAATTTGGACTGCTAAAAACTATTTTTATCGCTATCGCTCTGATTTTACTTACTTATTATTTTCTCAATCAAGTCGCCAGCAGGGTATTAGGGATATTTAGTCTTGAGAATAATCGAGAGATGGCTATACTGCTTGCCATCACGCTTGCTATTAGCTCAGCTTGGATCTCTCATCAGATCGGGCTTTCACCGGCTATAGGGGCGTTTATAGCAGGGATGCTTTTGGGCAGTTCTCCGTTTGCTATCCAGATCACAGCCGATGTCGCCCCTCTAAAAATTCTATTTTTAACTCTGTTTTTTAGCTCTGCTGGTATCAGCGCTGACCCGATTTGGATTTTTGATAATTTCTTTTTGGTCTTAGTCGTGAGCTTAACAATAATGTTAATCAAGTTTTTAATTGGCTCTTTTGTTTTTAGAATAAGTAATAATTCCATCCCAACTTCCGTAGCTACAAGTGTTTGCATAGCTCAAATTGGGGAGTTCGCTTTTGTCTTAGGTGGCATAGCCCAAAAATTTAATGTAATTAGTTCTGATATCTATCTTATGGTTGTTTCAGTTACTATTTTCACTTTGTTTATTACACCTTCACTTATCAAAAATGCTCCTAGATTGGGTTTAAGAGTCTATAAACTTCTAGTAAAAGATTCTAAGATTATTATTGATAAACACAAAACTCATCAAGTTTACCAACAAGATATTTTTATTTTTGGATTTGGTCCTGCTGGCATGGAAATTTTTGAGCATCTAAAAGAAAATTTCTCTAATCGAATTTGCGTTTTTGACTTAAGTCAAAACAGCATTAAATCTGCTCAGCAATTGGGCCTTAAAGCTCATATCGGAGATGTTCGTCAAATTGACGTGCTTAAGCACCAGGGACTGGAGCAAGCAGTCTTGGTAATAATTACTATTCCGAGTTTTGATGCGGCTTTAAGAGCTATTGATAATGTAAAAAAAATCGCTCCTAATGCGCAGATCATGGTACGCTCTCGGTATCAGTTACACTATTCTGGATTCGTGAATGCTGGCGCGCATGAAATAGTTAACGAGGAAGCTACTGTGGGAGATCATCTTGGGCAGAGGGCTCTTGAGTATTTAAATAAAAGCCCTTAAAATAGAATTATGCGACCTAAGTTTTTAATCTTTGCAATATTGATGTTTATATTCTTACCGGTTTCATCAAAATTTCCTAAGTTCTTTTTTGATCATAACACTGGTGCTTCAGGCTCTCTCAACCCAACTATCCCAGAACCAATGATATTTGATTTAGTGAGACCACTTGGAGCCCAAAAAGGTGAAATCGAGATAAATACTCTTATTGAAGGCAGTCCATCACGCTCAGATGAGTATATTAAAATTTCTCCAGAGATTGAGTTTGTGCTAACAAATGGATTAGGATTTGAATTTGAGCTACCTTTAAATGGATATGAAATTGATGAATTTAAGATAGCCGCCCAAAAAACTTTTAATCGTGATCGCGAGAAAAAATTTATTCATGGCTGGCAGACCATCACCAGATATGAACCAAGTACTAATTTTAGTCTTACAAATGTTTATATATATGGTTATAGATTTAATAAAAAATGGAGTATGCTTGCGATGAACGGAGTTCGCAATAATCAAATTGGTAAAGAATTAAATATTAGTCCTCTTGCTAATCTAAGTTTATTTAGACATGTTAGCCCCAGCCTAAAACTGGGTATCGAGACTAATTATGTTTTTCAAGACATAACAAACTCGGATAGATACAATAGATTTCTTCTCATGCCTCAAGTGCATTACGAGCTTGGGCATCATTACAGCATTCAGCTGGGAGCAGGTCTAGAGAGATACGAACAATCTAAATACTCAACAGTACTAGCAATGCGGCTTATAAAAGAGTTTTAGTGCTGAGAATAAATAGAATCACTATTACTAATTATAGTTTCATCTAGCTTTAGATCATTTATCAAGCCTGTTTCTATATCATAAGCCCAAGCATGAACTTCAGGAAATCCATATAGAGCCCTTTGCTTTTGCACAAAAGGGATTTTTACCAGGTTATAAGCTTGCTCTATAGCGTTTAGCTCGACTAATCTTCTATATTTCAGATCTTCATCTTGATACTCATCTAACTCTTGCTGATGCAGTCTATAAACGTCTTTAATGCTCATTAACCACTGGTTAATTAGACCATAATTTTTATGATCCATCGCTGATTTGATACCACCACATTCATAATGCCCGCATAGAATAATATGCTTCACATTAAGTACTTCTACAGCGTACTGCAGGACAGACATCACATTAACATCTGTACTCAGGACTAAGTTTGCGACATTGCGGTGGACGAACATCTCACCGGGCTTACATTTGGTGACATCTTCAGCTGGCACGCGACTATCTGAGCATCCTATAAACAAAAACTCTGGAGCTTGCCCGCGCATTAGTTCTTCAAAATATCCCGGATCCATCTTTAATTTTTCTGCCACCCATTCTTTATTATTTTCTATAAGCCTGTCGTAAGCTTTTTTATTAGCTTCCATAATTTTTCTCCTGTTTTGAAATTTATTAACTAAGCCACCATAAATAACATTTATATTTTTCTGAGTCGCTATTGCTTTAAAATCTTTTATCGCTTCTTCTATATCATGATCCATATAAATAGTTTTGCTTGCATCTATCTCAAGGATTGTGTTTGCAGGGATTTGACTCAAGAATTTTACGATTTTATATTTATGTAAAAAATGAATACTCTCACCAAGAATCATTGATTTTTTAAGCCCATGATCCTCTACGATAAAAGAAGATGCTTGATAACTTTTGCCAACTATAAATAAGGCAGATACTATCAATCCGATTCCAACACCAATTAATATATCAGTGAATAAAATCGCGACTGTAGTCACCAAGCTAGGTATAAACTGATCAAGACCTTGCTTATATTGCTCGTGAAGAATCTTAGGACTAGAAAGTTTATAGCCAGTATAGACTAAGACTGCCGCCAAACCCGCTAAAGGAATGTAATTAAGGTAAACAGAGAAAAAAACCAAGCCTAATAAAATAAATAAGCCATGACTAATACAAGAGATTTTTGTTTGTGCTCCAGCAGAGACATTTACCGAGCTTCTTACAATGACGGAAGTAACTGGTAAACCTCCAAGACTCCCTGATAAAGCGTTACCTAAACCCTGAGCAATAAGCTCTCTATTAGTAGGAGTAGTTCTGCGACGAGGATCTAATCTATCTACAGCTTCCACTGATAATAAGGTTTCTATTGAAGCGACAAGCGCAATAGTAATACTTAGTAAAATCACTTTGGAGTTGCCAATCATGCTCCAATCCGGAATTTTAGTAGTAATCATAAACATATTCCAGCTATCGATCGCTGGGATATTGACAAAATGCTCTTCGCTAAGATGGCTAATTCCTTGCGCCGAAAAAACCAAAGATAGAATAGTACTAAAAAAAACAACAATCACAGAACCCGGTATTAATCTAACTTTTTGCGGAATATAAATATCCCATAAAAACAAAATAAACAGGGAGCCCAAACCGAGAGTACAAATTGTGGGGTTTAAGTTTTTAAAAGCATGCCAAATAGTAGTTAAAGTATTTTGCTCAAACAATCCTTGGCTCGCGGAGTAATCACTAATATCCTCAGCTCGTAAAGAAAACTCCTCTACCCCCATCATCTCGACATCATATCCAAGTAAATGTGGTAACTGCTTAAAAATCAAAATCAAGCCAATGGCAGCGAGCATACCGTTTATAACACAATGAGGAATAAACTTAGAAATCAATCCAGCACGTAAAACTCCTAGAACAATCTGAATTAAGCCTGCTAAGACTACAGCTACTAAAAAAGCCTCATAAGCTCCAAGTTCTTGAATACCACCAATTGTGATAGCCGTTAAACCCGCCGCAGGACCGCTAACACTTAAAGGCGACTTACTAAGTATTCCCACGACTACGCCGCCAACGATACCAGAGACCAAGCCTGATAACAAAGGCGCGCCCGAAGCATGCGCAATTCCGAGACATAGAGGAATCGCCACAAAAAAAACCACCAAACCAGCTGGCAGATCATTTTTGAGATTACCAATCCAATCTCTTTTCATAATTTAATTATATTATGGATCCTTAAAATTTTTGTTAAGCGGATTCCGCATCAAAACTTGGTTTTTCAGCGAATCCTTATGCTCTAGAATGTTGATGAGATTTTCTAGGGTGCTTTTTGTGAAAAGCTTTTTGATTATGAGCTCTTGGGCGATTTCTGTTTCTTGGCTTAGATGATGATCTTTCTGGCTCAAAATTTATATTCCCGCCAAATGATTTAGTCTCTTGATCTAATAAAACCTTCAAGAGCAATGCTGATAACTCTTCTGGACTATAATCAAACATCTCTAATTGATTTACATAACTAAGATATTTTTGTAAATCACGGCGAGGGAACTCAGTATTAGCCACTAAAGCTTTTATAGCATCAATATTATTTTTTTCTAGATCTTGAATTTCTGGAATCTTTCCTCTTTCGATGATCATATTATTTTTTCTGGCGATGCGATTAATATGCTCGATTTCTTTACCGACCACAAAAGTCAATGCTAGACCTTCTTTGCCGGCGCGCCCTGTTCTCCCGATACGATGAACATAATCTTGATCGAATCTTGGTAAATCATAGTTAATAACCGCTTCTAGATCATTTACGTCTATGCCTCGAGCCGCAACATCAGTCGCTATAAGGATTTCAATAGAGCCGTGCTTGAAAGCTTCCATTACTCTATCTCTACGTTTTTGATCCATGTCTCCATGTAAACTAGCTGTAGAGTACCTTTCGGCAGATAATTCTTTTGCTAGCTCATCTACTTTAATCTTGGTATTACAAAAAATCAAAGCTGATTTTATTTTGTAGTAAGCAAGCAAGCGCTTGAGAGCCTCTAGTTTAACAGAGCCATTAATATGAAAAAACATTTGATTAATCTGACTACTTTGTTCTTTTTGACCAATTACATTAATATGCTTAGCGTTTTTTTGAAATTCATTCATCAGAGCCATCAGCTCGCGAGACATAGTCGCTGAGAACATCACAGACTGTCTTGTATTAGGAGTCTCTCCCAGAATCACTTCCATATCTTCAAGGAATCCCATATCAAGCATTTGATCAGCTTCATCCAGCACCAAATACTTCACAGCATCTAGTCTGAGAGTCCCTCTGCGCAAGTGATCCATCACACGCCCAGGAGTTCCCACTACCACTTGAGCTGATTTTTTTAGAGATTTTAATTGGATACCAATATCCTGACCTCCATAAATCGCAACTACAGAGATATTTTCATGATGCTTAGTTAGTTTTTCAAACTCACCGCTCACTTGTACAACTAGCTCGCGAGTCGGACACAAAACCAGAATCTGAGTGTTTTTACTCATCGCATCCAAAAGCTCTACTCCAGGAATCGCAAAAGCCGCAGTCTTACCGGTACCCGTCTGAGCCTGCCCTATAATATCGCGCCCTTCTAATAAGACGGGAATCGCGCGAGCTTGAATCTCAGAGGCTTGGGTAAAACCCATTTCAGCAATAGCTCTCGTTAAATTACTTGATATATTAAAACTTTCAAAACTAGTCAAGCTATAAATCATAACAGCTCAGAAGCCCAAATACAGTAAAACTTGATTATACTTATTATTTATTTATAATAGAACTAGATTGATATGCAATTAAACAGCCTAAAAACCGCTTCGCACCAGCAATTCCACTTTGCCGCCTATTTAAACGAGCGCATCAACCCGCTTAGTGACGATGGCAAACCCGCTAACTTAAAACCCTCTCTCCAAAACCCTGAAATGTCACGCGCTTGGCTTGAAATTCTTAGCCAAGAAATTTTCAAAATCATAGATGAGTTTAATTCTACATCTGAATTTAGTAGCGCCCAAAATCTAGTCAAGGACAATAAACCAAATGAAGCCCTTAATAAATGCGCTATGTATTTTGTCCACAAGACTGATAAACTAGCAAAAGACATTCTTCTTCACGGAGCTTCAGATCATGCGAATAATTATTTTTTGAGTTTTCTTGGAGGCTTACAAAACGCTCTGCAACTGCATTTCGCGCTAGTTAAGCTTGCGATACAAAAATCAACAAATTTTAAGCTAAAAGATTTACTAATGAATCTCAAACACCTCACCAAAGAACTCAGCCAAGTGCACGGGCTGACTCTAAAATTAATCTATAATCTAAATGGTTTTAATGCTAACCAAAACGCACCCTACCAATTAGACCCAGAGAATTTTGAGCTTGCGAATTTCAATTCATCAGGACCATATTTATTACCAAGCCCAGAATTTCTTGAGCGAGTTATTCAAAAAGCCAATGAACCTAAAAAATATGTTTTAAGCTCATCAGCGATGGACGGCCAGATTTTCAATGAGCTTTTTGCTAAAAACTACACTCAAGTTGAAGGTTGTCCGATTCATGGAGCACGCGTAAGCTCTCAAGACTCTCCTAATTCAAATCCTGGAAAAACAGGTTTTTTTGCGGAATACTTCGGGAAAATCATCAAAATAACACGGGATATTCTCGATGAAAAATGGTAAATTAGCTGATTTTAAAATTTTTTAGGTGTTTTATGTTAAAAAACCCGAAAAAATGTGTATAAAGTGATTAGGGGCTGTTGGGATGCAAGGACTTTCGAGTAATTATTTCAATTCTTACTATTATTTTGATGGGATTAGGAGTACAGCGCTTGTAAAAGCCCACGAAGATATAAAAAGTTTTGCAAAACAGATGAATGATGGTGCATTTATTGACGCATATGAAAGAATGGAGGATACAGTTGAAATAAGTTTTGAGAATCGACCACATATCCAAATGTAGGTCTTGTTGTTAGTTTAAACTAATTTGTAGTAATATTATTATAGGTATTGATAATGGCTGAGTTAATTTTTTTATTATCTCCAGATTTCAACCTTAAGGAGATAAATAAATGTTCGAAGAAAAAAAATTGTATGTAGGAAACATAAGTTACGCAGTTGATAATAACCAGCTAAGTGAATTTATAAAAGCACAAGGAGTTCAAAACTTTCAAGTAAATATTCTTGATGGTAAAGGTTTTGGATTTGTTACTTTTGAATCTGCTGAAGATGCTGTTGCAGCTATCGAAAAGCTTAATGAAAAAGAGCTTGATGGTAGAAGCCTTAAAGTCAGCCAAGCTAGACAAAAAGAAAAATCTAGCGGTGGCTACGGCGGCGGAGACAGACGCGGTGGTGGCGGTGGCTACGGCGGCGGCGGTGGCGGCAGAGGCGGCTACGGTGGCGGCGACAGACGCGGTTCTGGTAACCGTAGTGGCGGCGGTAGAAAAGACTACTCTAAAAAATACTAAACAGTTTTTGTAAGAAAAAAAGCACAGGGTTATTAATTTAACTTTGTGCTTTTTTTTATATACTGGTTAATTCTTGTACATCAAAATATAGTTTTCTTAAAATATTTGAATTAATCTCGATTTGATCTAATTTGAATTTTTGAAAATGTTCTATGGTAAGCAAGTCTTGAATCTCGCTATCGTCACATTGGTACATAAAAGACAGTCTATAAGCAAGGTCTAAAATAGAATTAGCAAGCTGAAAATTAGAATAATTAAGCTCAGGTTTTTGATTAGAAATAATTCGTTTTAAAGCAGAGGGTAACTTAAACTCCTCTAGAAGGCTCATTGTGATTGAATGAGAATCAAGTCCATATTTTTCATGCTCCAGAGAAAATCTTACCAAACGACTTTCTTCTTGATAAATTCGGCTACTATATTTAGGATCTTTTAAATCAAGAAACAAAGCACCAAGATCCAACAAAAGCGCAACAGCATAGATCTCACTAGAGTCATTTAGCTTAAGACCCAGACGCTGAGATATATCCTTAGCACAATAAGCCGTAAAAACACTTCTGTATAGTAATTCAGGATTCAAGTAAATCTTCCTTGCTGAGGACAATAAAACTAGCTCTCTAAAGGTCTGCACGCCTACTAATTCAATTGCTTCATCTACACTTGCTAACCTTCTATTAAATGCATAAGTAATAGAATTTACCATTTTAAACAAATTATCTAAAAGGTCAGAATCGCTAGAAACCAATCTGGATAAGTCTTGTATGCCAACCTTGGATAAATCTACGATATTAAAAATTTCTTTTGCGGTCGGTGATAAATAACTAAAGTTTTCTATAAAACTCAAATTGAGCTTAGCCATCAATATTCCCCTCTTAGGATATAGTTCCCAAGCTGGTTTGATTTTAAACTGACTAAAAACACCCAATTTTAAAAATTTAATTTATGATAAATTTACTTCACTTGGGTTTCGTAATTCACCATATACTAATAAAGTTTTTTCAAAATATTCTTGTAGAAAAGTAACAAAAGCCATTTTTGAAACCCCAGCACCATTACTCATAAGAGTGTTCTCTAAATCTGAATTTAGATCACGAGAAGGATCTAATTTTTCTTTATAAAAATTAATTACCTTTTGTCGTTCGTCTTCATCAGGAAGATTGATTTCTTTTAGATAGGTAATTCTTTTTTCGAAAAGCTCTTCTGAAGCCTCTTGAAGCTTAGAATTTTGCTCAGCTGTTTCTTGACTTACTCTTACATTAGCAACGAAATCGATGCCGACGATTTTACCTGAATCAATAATTGTTTTAGCTAAATTAACTAAATTAGTTTCTTGAGTTTTATCGAGCCCTTCTGTAATTGTTTCAAAAAACTTATCAAGAAAAACAACACAAGGTTTATTGTTTTCAAGATTGGGTTTCAGCTTAGATATATCAGCAATAGAATTTAGTATCGTCTTTGAATTTATATAAACAAACGCTCTATTTGAATTAGCAGCCAAAACATCTACCATATAAAGCTTGTCTAATTCACCAGTTCCACTAATAATCCTTACCCCAGAACTATCTTGAGATTTTCTTTTACTACTTGAAGCACTTAACTTATCATTTAAAAAATCATAGTCTTCAGCAAAATTAAAATTGAGTGATTTTGGTGAGCCAGGTTTGAAAAATTTAATTGTATTATTTCTAATCTCTTCGTAATAACTAAGCTCAAAATCTCTTTTAAAAATTGTCTTCTCACTATCACTAATACCAAACCTCATCGTTAATATATCTCTAAAAATAGGACCAGCAACCGAATCATAAATAACAGCCTGCATTTGCTCCTCGGTTAGTTTAAAATCTTTATTGCTCAATACAGAAGATAAAAGCTGGATAAAAAGATCCTTACAATGATCTTTTTTTACACCTTCAATAGAGAGCTTCCAAACATCTTCAACACCGTCTTTCAAAAACTTACATCCAATACCAAAGAAAAGTTCTATAACTCTGCGATCATCAGGAGAGAGAGTAAGATCTTGAGCATTAACAAAATATGATAAAGATTTAGAGATAACGTTATTTTGAGATTCCGGAGTATATCTCTGAACAATAATTAAGGCTTCTTCTTTTATTCTTTGTGAAAAACTTCTATGTGTCAGAACCTGAACCCAAAACTCTTCTAGTTCAGGACTGGGCTCAATATTACCTAAAGCCATTAAAACATCTCTTTCAAGAAGCTCATAATCTCTTTTATTTTTCAAAAGCATCAACTCATCTTGCAAAAACTCACGAGCTCTATCTAGTTCAAATCTTGAAATACTCTGAGTCGCCGCTTTATAGTAGATTTCCAGTGAGTTTATAGATATATAATCATCTCTAACATGTTTACAAAACTTTATCAAGTTATCAACACAATCATCAAAACCAAAATTAGCAATAGCAAAAACTATATCAGAAGTAACAGCACCCATTTCGTCTGTTTCAACTTCTAAATATTTTTTTAGATTATCAAAAGCTTCAATTTTAGTATCAAGCTCTTGAGCTGTAATAAATTGGATCCACTCTTTAACAGATTTGTGATTGTAACCTAGAAAAATTTGCGTAAGAGGTTGATTGCCTTTATTTTTTGAATTGCGGACAAGACTCTCAGCAAGTTTCTCTTTTATCATTTTTTCAATTCTGGGGAGTTGAGTATAAATCAATGCACCAATTAAGGCCACTAAAACTAAGCTAATCAACAAATTTATAATTATTGCTGTGGATTCACCTGTTGTTACTACTGTAGAAGACATACTCTTATATCTTTAATATTCCCAATATTTAAACCCTAAAATAAATAAATCTGTAAAAAAGAGTTAAAATAGGTAAATGCAAAAGGTTCTTGCATTTATTTTAATAAGCGTTTTAACTTGCTCGTGTTTGCCTCGTCTTAATAACCTAGATCACCCAAATATTCTAATGATATCAGTGGATGATATGAATACCTGGGTAAGTTTCCTCAAGAATTTTAATGATGTAAAAACTCCTAATCTTGATCGATTAGCCAGAAAATCTCATATTTTCAGAAACGCTCATGCTCCCGCAACTCTATGTAACCCCTCAAGAACAGCAGTAATAACCGGTAAATTACCTAGCAGTACCGGGATATACACTAATTCTCAATCCGCAAAAGATTTTATAACTCAAACCCAAACAAAGACAATTTTTCATCATTTTAAAGACCATGGATATTACCTTCTAGGTGCAGGTAAGTTATTCCATGTCAAAAATGACATTCAGATTTTTGATGAATTCTTTAGACCCAAAAGAGATCTAACTAATATCGGATCAATGACACCTTGGGGATACTGTGACGAAAATAATAATAAGAATGTCGATAATCAAGTCGCTGATTGGGCTGCAAGCCAATTATCAAGAAAGTTCGAAAAACCATTTTTTATGAGCATTGGATTTTTCTTCCCGCATCATCCCTGGATAATGCCCAAAAAATATTTTGATTATTACCCACTAGAAAAAATTAAAATTCCTCAGACTCTTGCAAATGACTATGATGATATCCCAATAATTGCAAGCACAAGAATACTAAAATTTCTTGCCCTCAATTCCGAGCTCAAGAATCATAACCAATTAAAAGCCAATATCCAAGCCTATCTAGCAGCTATCACTTACATGGATGAACAACTGGGTAAAATTCTTACTGCTCTTGAAAACAGTCCTCATTCAAAGAATACTATTATTGTTTTTTGGAGTGATCATGGCTACCACCTCGGAGAAAAAAATACTCTGCGCAAATCAACCCTATGGGATCCTTCTACTAATATTCCTTTTTTAATTTCAATCCCCGGTAAAAAAAGTAAAATCAAATCAGCTGTAAGCTTGTTAGATATATTTCCTACATTAATTGATCTGGCTCATCTGCCTCCAGTGCCTGGACTTGAAGGAACAAGCTTGGTTAATCTCATGAATAACAAAAAATACAAACGACCAATTCCTGTAATCACGGTACAAGATCTTGGTAATTACGCTGTTCGAGACGATAATTGGAAATTTATTCGCTACGCAGATGGATCAGAAGAATTTTACAATATCTTACAAGACCCTCAAGAATACACTAACTTAGCAAATAATCCTAAGTACACCAAACAAAAAAACAACTTGAAAAAATTCATACCTGAAAATGAAAAACAGAGTTTCGATGGTCAAAAAAACGATATGATCTGGGTGAATAGCTTCAGTAAGAGATTTTATAGTTTTTGGATTGATAGACATGAAGTTACTAACCAAGAATTTGCAGAGTTCGTAAAAAAGACTAATTATAAGACAAGCGCAGAAGCTCTTAGAGAGCCTGGTCCAGGTTCATTAATTTTTAGCTCTCCTTCAAAACCAGTAGACACGACTAATTACCTAAATTGGTGGAAATTTATTCCTAACGCTAGCTGGCAAGACCCTCAAGGTGATAATCAGGGAATCAAAGGTCGCATGAATCACCCGGTGGTTCAAGTCAGTTACCATGATGCTCTGGCTTTTTGTAAGCATTACGGCAAGAGACTTCCTAGTGAAGCAGAATGGATGGAAGCTGGATCGGATATCAAAAAAATGGAACTACAAAAAAAATCAAAACGCTGGAATTTAAATATTTACCAAGGAGATTTTCCTTATAAAGACATTGCCGAAGATGGTTTTGCGGGTACTGCTCCTGTAATGAGCTATAATGCTGATTCTCATGGCATTTATGACCTTGCCGGAAATGTTTGGGAATGGGTAGCCACTAAGGGTAGTAAACCTAATAGTTATAAAATAAAAGGTGGGTCTTACTTATGCGGCAATCATTGTCAGGGCTTTGATCCAAATGTTGCACTTGATATGCAAGCCAATGAGAGCACAGATCATATAGGATTCAGATGCGTAGATTAAAAAAAGGAAGCTATGAAAATTCAATTTCTAGGAGCGGCAGGTACAGTAACAGGTTCTAAATATTTATTAGAATCATCAAAAGGCACTAGAATTTTGATTGATTGCGGACTTTTTCAAGGTGTCAAAAATCTTAGATTACGTAACTGGCAAGAATTTCCAATCCCATTAAATTCAATCACAGCCATAGTCCTCAGTCACGCTCATATAGATCACAGCGGCTATATTCCTAAACTTGTGCAAAAAGGTTTTAATAAACCAATCTACTGTACACCCGCCACCAGAGCGCTTGCTGAGATACTTTTAGAAGATAGTGCTTATATAAAAGAAGAAGAAGCTCAATACGCTAACTACAAACATTTTTCTAAACACAATCCAGCCTTACCTCTTTACACCAAGCAGGATGTAGCAGAGAGCTTAGCTTTATTTAAAGAAAAAAATTACAATGAAGATTTTGAAATTCAAGATTTTAAAATTCGTTTTTTACCAGCTGGACATATACTCGGAGCTAGCTCAATATTAATCGAGTGTGATGGCAAAAAAGTTTTGTTTTCTGGAGATCTAGGAAGAAATAATGATCTATTAATGAAGGCTCCAAGTGCTCCTCCTGCGTGCGATTACTTGATTCTAGAAGGCACTTACGGAGATAGATTGCACGAAAAAATTGATCCAATTTTCGCTCTTGAAAATCTTATTAAGCAAATCAAACATGATAAATCAATTTTGATGATTCCAAGTTTTGCGGTAGGTAGAGCTCAATTACTTCTTTATTGTGTGCATAAGGTTTTTCAGAGTAATCCAAACTTACAAATGCCTGTATTCATCAATAGTCCAATGGCAAATGAGGTAACAGATTTATATCAAAAATTTAAAGATGAGCATCGACTAGATGAAAAAACAACCACTGATTTTTTAAAAACCGGTTTTTTTATTCGAAGCATTGAAGAGTCTAAAGAGCTAAATAAATCACATGGACCAATGATTATCATCGCTGCTAGCGGAATGCTCGCTGGCGGAAGAATTCTTCATCATTTAGATGCCTTTGGCTCAGATCCAAAAAATATAATTTTAATGGTGGGGTTTCAAGCGCCAGGCACTAGGGGAGCTAACCTACTCCGCGGAGAAAAGCAAATCAAATTTCATGGTTTTTATCATGAAATAAATGCACAAGTTCTTGAAATGGATTTTTTCTCCGCTCACGCTGATCAAGAAGAACTCATTAATTGGACCAAAATGATAAACCCTAAGCCTCAAAAAGTTATTATTACCCATGCTGAACCAGAATCAGCAGACACCCTAAGGCGTAAAGTAACCGAAAAACTAAACCTAAAAACCCAAGTCGCGGAAGATATGGAAACAATCAACTTGGAATAAATGGCTTAAAAACGCCAAAAACAGGTAAAAACCCTGTATTTAAAAAAATTAATCAAAATTAAGATAAATGATAACGCCCAAGGGTATAAAAAGATTGTAGGTGAAAAATGTTGAAAGATAGAAAATTATCATTATGTCCAATTTGTAACAAACTCATGGCCGGAGCAACACCCAGAGGTGTTTGTGTTGATTGCTTCGATGAAGATGAAAGAATGTTTCAAATTGTCAAATCTTGTATTCAGATTGGTGAAAGACTCGGTCCAGTAGAATTATCCGATAAATCTGGGATTCTACTTAAGCACATCAAAAGATGGCTAGACCTTGGCAAACTAGGCTAAATCATTTTTTTAAATATTTGATCTTATATAAGCTTGCGCTTGTACCTTTTTCGTATGGTATCTTTAATACTTTTATTTTCTCTTTTTGTATTTCTGTTAGGTAGCCTAACACCCGCTTGTCGTGAACGTTCCAGACTAATAGATCAAAATCTTGACAAATAGTTTTTTTGCTAAATGTAATTTTCAATTTTATTTTAAAACTTAATGTAAAATTTTAATAGCTTGAAAAAAGACTACTCTAAAGAACAAATAATCATAGGTCGGCGCGAACGAATAGATCTGCCCAGCTTGGGGATTAAAAGCCTAAAAGCCAAGGTAGATACTGGTGCTTTTAGCTCCTCTATTCATTGTCATAAAATTTATACTAAAAAAATCAAAAAAACTAATTATCTTTATTTTAATTTACTTGAACCTTCACATCCTAAATACGAAGAAACTTTTTATGAAGTATCAGAATTCAAACAAACCAAAATAAAAAATTCTTTTGGTCAAAGCGAAACAAGATATCTTATCAAGCTTCCAATCTTAATTTCTGGTCAAATTTTGGAAACAAATTTTACGCTTAGTAACAGAAGTGAAATGAAATACCCGATTTTATTAGGCAGAGATCTTTTACGCGGAAGATTTTTGGTCGATGTCAGCAAAATCAATCTAGGAGCCAAACTAAACAATGAACACCGAAAACTCATACCCAAAAAATCCTAAGGGTTTTAAGCACTACCAAGACTTTGCCGTTCGTGATTACGAATGTGACGTACAAGGTATAGTAAACAACGCCGTTTACTTAAACTATCTTGAGCACGCTAGACACAAGTTCCTAAAAACCTATAACGTCGATTTTGTCGATATGTCTAAGCATGGATTAGACCTCGTAGTAATTGAAATACACGCCAAATACCTAAGCTCACTTAGGCATGATGATGAGTTTTTTGTGGAGACAGAGTTCAAAAAATTATCCAAGCTCAAATTTTTATTTATCCAAACTATCTACAAAAAATCCGACACGACTAAGCCCGTTTTAAAAGCCGAGATTACGGGATGCTGTCTGGACCGGCATTCTGGCAGACCAGTTCAAATCGAAAATTCTATTTTAGCGGCTCTGTGATCCTCCAAGAATTCCTCAGTGTTGTTTGTCAGTTTTGTTTTGTAGTCTGTAACGTCTCTGGCTATTGCGTAAACCAGATTTTCCTCCGGTATCGAAACAGCGTTCCAGAGAAGATTACGATATTTTCCATTTTTACACTTATAACGATTCTCAAAATTTATGGTTCGGTGTGGATGACTCATTAGAATTTGAAATTCTGCTTGAGTTTTTTTCCTATCTTTTGGGTGAACAAAATACATAAAAGGATGTGACTTGAGCTCATTTAAGCTAAAACCCAGTATTGAAGACCAATCTGAACTTAAATCTTTAAAGTATCCTCGACAATCCGCCACGCAAAACATATCAACAGATAAACTAAAAAACTTGTTTATAGTATCTTGAGTTTCTTTTTCTTGAGTAATATCCCAGCAAACCCCGGTCATATAGATAGGTTGATCTTGAAGCCCATAAAAAGTTTTGCCTTTCAAAACCAATTGGGATCGATGTCTATCATCACCAGAAAAATTTATTTCTAAATTTTTAAATCCGCCTTGCTCTTTACCTTGATTAAAAGTAGATTCAATAGATGAATTATCACTTCTACATAAAGTAATAAAATTCTCAAGACTACCCGTAAAAGTTTTTGGATCAAGTCGAAAAAGCTTGTGCATTTGATCATCAAACCAAAATTTATCTTCGTTTATATCCCAATTCCAAAGACCAATTCCAGAGGCTTCAAGAGTCAAAGAAAGTTTATTAAGCATACGTTTTAGAGAATTTTCTGAGATTTCTTGAGTTCTTTTAGATTTGATAGCCTCTTGCATCACTCTAAAAGCTGAAGACTTCTCTAGATTAATTTTTTTGAGTCTCTCTTGAATCTGCTGATCTACACTGACACTGAGCTGTAACATTATTTTTTCAAGATTCTTTTTTTCGTTTAAAGCCTGGTCCAAACGATGAATGATTAACTTGATTAGACGATTTTTAGTAACACGACTCGAGAAAAAATATAGAACGCTTGTAACGCAGACAGTAAAACAAAAAGCAACAAAAAAAACCTGAACTAAATCTAACTTATATTCAGATCCAAACATGACCACCGTAGTACTCAAAAACATTCCAAGAAGTGCAACTCCTATTAGTAAAGCTCTTCTTTTTTGTTTTTTTATTTTTGATCTATAAGCATCTAAAATAGCCTCTGTTTTTGAGTCTTCAAAAACATCCTCTGCTAATTCATCAGACACTAACATTGGGCCCAAGAACATATCCTCTTCCTCCGCTTTATTTAACAAATATTTATATTTAAATTTTAACATTTTCTAAAGATTAGATTTCACGCCTTTATCTTAAATGCCTAAGCAATAACCGAAAATATGAGCAAAGTTTAAATATAAAATCGATTAATTTTTACTCATTACAAGACTGATCTGAGTATTACCTTGCGCCTCCCGTGGTAGATTTTTTATCAATGATTAGAAGTTGTAAAAGCCTAGAGGGTTACTCGCTACACGCACTTGACGGCGAAATAGGTCACCTAAAAACTCTTCACTTTAATGATGAAGATTGGTCAATTAAATATTTAGTCGTAGATCTTGGTGGTTTTTGGAGTGAAAAAAAAGTTTTACTTCTTCCAAACGCTTCGTATGAATTTTCATGGATAGAACAAAATATCTCTGTTAAACTAACGCGCGAGCAAATCAAATCAGCTCTTCCTTATAATGCTGATTTACCCGTTAGTGATCAGCATGAATTAATTAATCGTATTAATTTTAAATCACTTTATCTTATTGAACCCTGGTCTGGAAGCTTCCTACCGCTGTGGTTTCCGGATCTAAGTGCTGGTCAAGCTCTAAAAAATTTAGTCCAAGAAATTGGTGATAAAGATTTGCGTTGCGTTAAGATGATTACTGGCTATAAAGTCGTTTTAAACGATAAAGAGCTTGGTAAAGTTGAGGATTTTATTCTTGATTGTAACGAGTGGAAACTTCGTGAGATTGTAATAGAAACTAATCATTTATTGCACTCAAGCAAAAAAATTATTCCTGTTTCTAAAATAAAAGTCTTCGATACTGATAATGAAAAAATCGAGCTAGACCTCTCGAGCACAGAACTTGAGGACTACCCTGACTATAAGGAGCATGACGCTGTTAACCGCGAGTATGTAGTTAAATTCTATGATTACTACGGTCGCCTTAAATACTCAGATAAAGTCAGCTACCAGGATTACAAAAAACTTGATGAGAGACTCGAAGTGCGCTAAAGACAGCTCTCTAAACCCCAAAATTTCTTTTTCTGTTTTCAAAATCCTCTAGGAAGGGCTTGAGTGCATCAAGAGTAAAATCCTGCGGCGCAAGCGAGCAAAAAGCGATTTCGGCGTAGCTTGCCCCTAATACAAACGAGTCCTCAAGAGAGTTTTGATCGGAGCCGACTTTTATAATAAGATCGGGCTGAAACTCAATATTTATTATATCCTTCTCAGTGATTGGTTTATCAGCGAGAATAAGATTTTTTAGTGCTGATAAAAAATTTTGTCGCCCAAGCCCAGGCTCCACAAAAATCAATCTAGCATTAGGATTCAAGGCTTCTAAATATTCTTGGATGCGCACTATTTCATCATCGCAAAAACCATTTCCGACTATAGCTAAATTATTTAAAGTAAATGTAGGCATTAGCATCTCAGCGAACATCACTCCCTGAAATGGTTTTAGACCTTGAAATAATCAAGCTCAGAAACGGTGGGGCGACAAGTGAAGTAAGCACGACCATAATTACAGTAATAGCATAAAGCCTATCATCCACAACGCCAAGAGATTTACCGACAGTCGCAAAAATCAATCCAACTTCACCTCGAGGAATCATTCCGACCCCAATCAGCCAGCGGTTTACGGGAGTTTTGGTGGAGCGAAAACTCCAGCCTGAAACGAGCTTCCCAGCTACCGCTAATACACTTATTATCAAAGCCGTAAATAAAATATTAGGATCTGCAAAAACCGCCAAATCCACATTCATACCTGTTAGCACAAAAAATATCGGCACCAAGAAAAGAGATATTGGGCGAATATAATCCTCTACTTCTCTTTCAGATTTAAAAACCTTAAAATGAACTTCTTCAAGCACCAAGCCCACAGCAAAAGCCCCGACAATGGTCGCCAAACCCGCTTGATTAGCGAGATACGCACCAATGAAGCAGAGCACTAAAGCTAGATTTAGCATAAATCCAGGCACTCTAAAAACAGACAAAAGCTTAATAGTACGCTTAGCAAAAACCGCTCCCAGAGCAACAGCAAGAGTAACAAAACCAATAGCAACACCGCTTATTTTAAAAATTTCCCAAGGGCTAATACTCGTGCAATCCGTACCCTGACTAGAACACTGCGCGATACCGCTAGCGATCGCAAGCAAGATCAATCCCAAAATATCATCGATGACAGCGGCTCCCAGCACGATACGCGCCTCCGGAGCTTGGGTAAATTTAAGATCCTTAAACACCCGCGCGCTAATTCCTACCGAAGTAGCTGTCATAATCGCGGCCATAAAAAATTTACTTACTTGGGATAAATCCGGCATCAGAATCGAGCTTGCAACATAACCCAAGCAAGCAGGTACCACGACTCCCACCACAGCCACCAAAAACGATTTGAGCCCCACCGCCATCATCTCTGTCAGCTTGGTCTCAAGTCCAATTTCAAATAATAAGATAATCACTCCAAGGCTAGATAAAACTTGAATAACATGATCATGCCTGATAAACTCAAATACCGTACAATTAAGCAATACTAAATTGCCGATAAATATCCCCGCGACCAATTCCCCCAAAACCTCCGGCAAAGACAGTCTATGAGCGATTATGGCACCAATTTTAGAGAATAAAATTATGGTGATTAATCCGAGTAATACTGGTAAAACTGGATCTGCGTGCATTTTTCTTCCACCCCCATATTAGCACCGAAAATCTTTTTATTTTATTAATATGATTTTTATGAAACTATCTGATAATATAAAACTTGATTATTGCCCTAGTGGCAAAGGTTTTTCGTTTGAAACAATCAAAAGGATAAAGTAATGGCAAGAGAAAAATTCGAAAGAAAAAAACCCAACGTAAACGTAGGTACTATTGGTCACGTTGACCACGGTAAAACTACTCTTACTGCGGCTATTTGTATGACTTTGGCAGCAGCTGGTCAAGCGACTGCTAAAAAATATGATGAGATCGACGCGGCTCCAGAAGAGAAAGCGCGTGGTATCACCATCAACACAGCACACGTTGAATACGAATCAGCGACTAGACACTACGCACACGTAGACTGTCCAGGTCACGCTGACTACGTAAAAAACATGATTACTGGTGCGGCGCAAATGGACGGCGCGATACTTGTAGTATCAGCAGCTGACGGTCCAATGCCTCAAACCCGCGAGCATATTCTTCTTGCTCGTCAAGTTGGCGTTCCGCATATCGTAGTATTTATGAACAAATGCGACATGGTAGATGATGCTGAGCTTCTTGAACTTGTAGAAATGGAAACTCGTGAGTTACTTTCTAAGTATGAGTTTGATGGCGATAACATCACTTTCATCAAAGGTTCTGCTCTAAAAGCTGTTGAGCAAATGACTTCTAACCCTAAAACTCAAAGAGGCGAAAACGAGTGGACTGACAAGATCTATGATTTGATCGATGCAGTTGACGCGAGCGTTCCTACTCCACAAAGAGATAAAGACAAACCATTCTTAATGGCAGTTGAGGATGTATTTACGATCACTGGTCGTGGTACTGTTGCTACTGGCCGTGTTGAGAGAGGTACTATCAAGACAGGTGAAGAAGTTGAGATCATTGGTCTTACTGAAGCTCCTCGCAAGACTGTTATCACTGGTTGTGAGATGTTCCGTAAAACCCTCGATACAGTTGAAGCTGGCGATAACGCTGGTGTTCTTCTTCGTGGTGTTGATAGAGAAGATATTCAAAGAGGTCAAGTTATTGCTAAGCCTGGTAGTATCAAGCCGCACACTAAATTCGTAGGATCTGTTTACGTTCTTACAAAAGAAGAGGGCGGTCGTCACACTCCATTCTTCAAAGGTTACAGACCTCAGTTCTACATGAGAACTACTGACGTTACTGGTAACGTTGTACTTCCTGAAGGAGTTGAGATGGTAATGCCTGGAGACAATATCGAGATGACTGTAGAGCTTATCTCTCCTATCGCTATTGAAGAAGGTATGAGATTTGCGATCCGTGAAGGCGGTAAAACCGTAGGCGCGGGTGTTGTAGCTTCTATTATTGAATAAGCCACGATGCGTATTATCAAACCCTATAGTAGTACTATAGGGTTTCAAAAAGCCCCGTTTTTCGGGGCTTTTTTTTTGGATTTAAGGGCTGAGACTCCGGACTAGGCGAATCCTTTATATTATTTTTCTGTTTATTGCAAGCATAATTAGCTATAATTATTAATCCGTATGGCAGTAAAATCTAGAAAAAAACAACAAAACCGCATCCGCATCAAGCTTAAGAGCTATGATTCAGCTAATTTAGATGCATCAGCGAAGCAGATCGTAGAAGCGGCCGAGAGAACTGGCGCAAGAATTTGCGGTCCTATTCCTCTTCCTAACAATGTTCGCCGTTACTGCGTACTTAGATCACCGCACGTAGATAAAAAATCTCGTGAACACTTCCAAATCAAGACTCATTCTAGATTAATAGATCTTCTTGATCCTACTCACGAAACGACAGTAGCGCTTAAAGATTTAGATCTTCCTGCTGGTGTAGATATTTCTGTAAAAGTTTAATCTAATAATTCTTTAAGAGCATTTTGATATAACTCAAAAAAAAGTACTTCACCATACATTTTTTTGAGTTCTTCTCCTTGGTTTTTTACTTCGCTAAGAAGTTCTTCTGGATTTTGTTTAAATGGACGATTAGCAGAAAGAGTAGAATTTTTTGTTTCCAAAGCTACAAGAGCAGGGTAAAGTGTACTTAAAACCGCAAGAGCGATACTTTGGTCAGCACCCGGCATACGATTTTCCAAGCGACTTTGATTTGAAGATTTAATCAATCTTTGTGATGGAATCCATTTAAATAAAGGGTTTTTTTCAAGCTTTCTAATCGCAATTGAAGGATTCTTTGATGTAATCAGTGCACAAAAAAGTAAAGCGAAAGAAGGAACTGCCAATAAATCACCCCAGTTGCAACTATTTACATCATTTATAATAGCGAATGGAATAAAACCACCTAAAGCAGTTACATAACTAGTAATCACTGGCACACCACCGCTAGACAAGTTCTTGCCAATTCCTAACCACTTAGGAGAAGTTTTCCCTTTTGAAATTCTCTCAATACCAGGTTTCCTAGAAGCTAGAGTAAAACTTGCTCCTTGGACATCTAATATATTTGAGGCCACGTTCTTAAGTAGAGCTTCATCACTTGCAAATATATTTTTTCCATCTTTATAAAGGCTGAGATTGATATGAAGACCATATGTATTAGAACTAAACCTACTAATATGAGGTTGATAAGGATTCAAACATATTGATAGATTTTGACCATCAAACAAACCTGTATCAGTTTCTTTTAAGGCGTCTATATGCTTTGTAAATTCTTTTTTAAAAGAATCGACATCATCAATAAGATTTATAGGATTTGAATTTTCGGAATCAAAAACTGCCTCAAGATCATATTTACCATCGTAATCTAACCGATTTAAACAAGGATATTTTTGTTTAAGTAATGCTTCTAGAGCTTTAAATTCAACAGAAGTTAGTTTATAAGGTTTGCCATTATTGCTTCTAAGGGTAAATTCAAGTTCTATAGCTATTCTAGGTTTTATACTATAAGTTTCATCCAATTGAGCCAAAATATTATTGACTCTATTTCTAGCTAAGGAGCAAATATTATTTCTTGGGGTTGTTGGTTGTGAAAAGTTTACTAATTCATATCTAGAATATTTTTTAGAAGGCTTTTTAAACAAAAAGACAGGCTTGTTCAAATAAACAAGCATACGCTCAAATCTATCTAAAGTAGAACTTAAAACACTCACCAGAATAAGATAATATCATACCCCTTCGTGAGAAAACAGTTATTACTTATTCAGCCAATTTACCCCTTTATTAGCCTTAAACCAGGTTAGTTGTCTTTTGGCGTAATTACGGGTGTTTTTTTGGATTTGGCTTATCGCTTGATCGAGGCTTAGGTCTCCGCGAAGATAATCGATAATTTCTTTATAACCAATAGTCGCTTTTAGAGTTTGGGTTGGTCCGTATTTCTGGACCAGATCCTTCACTTCCGGCACGAGCCCCTGCTCAATCATTGCTAAAACCCGGTTATCTATTAAGCTATAGAGCTTACTACGATCTGAATAATTCAGTCCTATATAAGTAGAGGGATGGCGCGGGCTAGAAGCGGTTTGGCGACTGAGTTTTAGAGGCTTACCGGTCTGAGTGACAATCTCGATAGCTCTGATGATTCTGATTTTATTTTTTATATCAATCAAGTCTTGAGCCTCTGGATCTAGCTCATGGAGCTGGTTTTGGAGGCTAGCTAAATCGAATCCAAATAGCCTATCTCTCAAGCTAGCATCCGGACTAATAGGAGGCATGAGTAAATTATCCAAGGCAGATTTTATATACAGCCCTGTACCGCCCACCACCAGTGCTTTTAGCTTAGAAGCTTTGGGCTGTAAATTAGCAACCACTTGATCAAAATCTTGTTGAAACTCGCCTGCTGAATAGGTTTCACTAGGGTTTTTGAGATCTACCAAAAAATGCTTAGCTCTGCTTAACTCCTCTTGGCTTGGTTTAGCGGTGCCAATATTCATTTCACTAAAAATCAACCGGCTATCAGCATTTATAATCGGCACTTGGAAAATTTCAGCTAATTCCAGAGCCAGAGCTGTTTTGCCGGTACAAGTAGGACCCAAGATAACCGCAAATTCAGCCGGGCTTGATAGGATAATATTTTTTGCTGTTTCGATTAGATTTTCGGGCATAAAAGCTATAGAAGGCTTAAGTTACAATAAAGTTAGGCACGATGAAAAAAGTTAACAAAATCAATAATAACTCTTTAATCCTGATAATTCTAGTTGCCTGCCTTGGGATTTGCTCTTTAACTGCTTTAGTAAGTATTAGATCTTGGTATAAACCTAGTATCAAAGTTGATGAGATCAGCCCGGTCAACATTATTCTCGATTTAGATGTAGAAGTCGAGGATAGCGCCAGTACCGCTCTAAAAAAAGAGCAAGCGCGAGTCGATGCCATCAAGAACGTCAGTAGGGATATTCTTACTATCGACGAAAAAGCAGTCAGCGAGAGCCTCGAACAACTAAAAATCATTATTCAAGCTGCGCGAGATGAGATAAACTCTCGCAAACAAAAGCTAGCGCCCATCAACCCCAAAATCAGCATCGAATCTCAAGAATACTTCCTGAATTTATCAGACGATAGTTTTAATCAACTAATTTTAGCTTCGGATTTTAGCAAGGTGATTAGCAATTCATCTCTTTGGGAGCCAGTCGGTGACAGAGATTTAGCCAGAAGCGAAATTTTTAAACTAACTAATTTAGAGCGAAAATATTTCCTAGAAAAAATCGAGATCTTCCGCACCCAAAGAAAAAAATCAGCTGAAATCAAAAAAGCCCTAGGACGAGATTTTATCGATAATATGAGGCAAGTGGATTATGAATCTATCTTCACCAAAAGCTTTGCGGTACAAAAAAAACTTCTTGATTTTGGGATTGTAAGAGGCATGCCCAGATCCAAGATCCACGAGCGCATAAAAATGCTCTTCCCTGAGCTGACTTATATAGACCGGGTTTTAGTAGAAAAGCTAATTGACTTATCTACATTGCCTAATTTTCAGATCGACTGGGAAAAAGTTAGTGCTCTTGAAAAAGAAGCTGTGAATAATGTCCAGCCCGTAAAAGTAAAACTGAAAAAAGGCGCGCAATTAGCTTATAAAGGCAAAGTCGTGGACGAGCAAAATTTTCACTATCTTGAACAGCTAAAATTACTACAAGCCAAAACCGATTGGAATGAGATACTCAATAATTTTTATTTGATTACTCTAATTACTTTAAGTGTAGGATTTTTTGTGTCGTTTAGACCTAGCCGCACTTACTCTGTGCAAGAAGTCGTCTTGGTTTTTCTAGTGCCGATAGTAATCACGGCCATTACAGCCGGTCTTGCGGTTTGGGATGTAAATAAACTTGCTCTTGCTCCGTTAGCCACTATATCCATCTTGATAACAGTTTTTTATTTACCTGGTATGTCAGCTCTTGTTTTGAGTGCAATAGCATTTTTTATGATTAAAAGCATGGACGGTAATTTTTGGCAAATCTTACCTCAGTATATCGGCTCAGTCTATGCAATATTTCTTGTCCGCAAAGCTCATCAAAGACAGGATCTAGCTAATGCTGGCACTCAAGTAGCCATAACTCAGGTAATTGCATTTTTGATAACTATTATGATTGCTGTTGAAGATTTCAAGGTTTCAACAGTATTAATTATCGCGAGCTTGTACGCTCTTGGGGCTATTGCTTCAGGATTTATCGCACTTGCTACTTTACCGTATCTGGAATCTTGGCTCGGTTTACTTACCACTTTTAAACTAGCAGAGCTTTCTAATCCGAACCAAGCGCTGCTAAAACGCTTACGGG
>Ga0315901_10001825_pt1 | contig 30406 bp, 37 predicted proteins | sample LakEriMetagenome_10_FD_203761 | JGI IMG/M metagenome (GOLD analysis project Ga0315901, IMG submission 203761) | Freshwater fungal communities from buoy surface, Lake Erie, Ohio, United States - Buoy 2 MA116 | ecosystem: Environmental > Aquatic > Freshwater > Lake | place: USA: Lake Erie, Ohio...
TCAAACTGCCGCTTACAGGTCGGGAGAAGATCAGCTCAAGGGTGCGCTGGTGCTTCCGCTTCATTCCATAATGGTACTACCTCCCGGTACCAGATGCGGCTGCCTCTCATCGGTTTTCGGGATACGGATAACGCTCAAGTTGAGCCGCAGAAAGGACGTACTGTCCTTTCTGTCGGCCTCGAACTTGATGTTAGCTTGTACTTGATTTATTGAAATTAGAGATTTGTTATTTGCTTTCGGAGAGATAGAACCTATGATGCTGATCTAGGAATGTTATGTAGAATGTGTTAGCCACCGACGAGGACACTCCATCCGTATTTGGAGGAACAAGAAACCCGATTAGCCTCATATCAGACTCAAGCCTAAACCTAGCCCAATTCACATCTACTGGAATATGCTTTGGATGTATGTAATCAGATCTCTTTGGAAACGAGCCATAGACCTCGAGCACTTTAAGTGAACCAGCTCCAACACGTTGATTCATCCAGTATTCTTTAGTCTCCTCTGAGTAGTGCTTAAGCTTATGCAGAAGCTTGGCGAGCTGTTCGTGAGTCCAGTCTTCAAAATTTTGAGCAGGTTCTTGAGAATAGTCAAAATAAGCAAAGCTAAATCTTAGTCTGGTACTTAACTTTGTGATTTCCGTCTCTATTGTGGTTTCTGGAAACGTTTGCAGAAAACGTGTTTTAGAAGGATTATTTCTTCTGCTCATAGTTTAGGAACTCCTCCCAGGCGGCCACTGCGATAGAGTGGTGCGATTGGACGATCGTTACGCAAGATGTCAGGAGGAAGTTCGTCCAAGCGGTAACAGTAAGATGCGCCATCTTCTTTGTTAAATAACACTGTTCTATATTTACCCATGCGGTCAAGAATATCCGAATTATGCGTAGAGAAGACAAGCTGAGCTCTCATAGAGTTTACAACTCGGTCTTCAAAAATATCAAGAAGCCTTGGCAATATATCAGGGTGAAGATTCGTGTCAAACTCATCAAGCACAAGTACCCCGCCTTTTTTGATTGAAAGATAGTAGAATGCTAGATATACATAGAGTGACTTGGTGCCACTGGATTCGAAGTGATAATTAATCAGAGCACTCTCATCCCCGTTGCGATGAGCAAACAAAGGAAAGTAGCGCTTCTCCTTCTCATCGTCTTCATACTGATGGATCGTTATATCAACTACTCCCGTATCGAAATCGCATATTTTCTCCTTTACGAAGTCTAGAACATCCGGATTGCTTGAGTAGAATTCAGAAAGTTTTGCATAATCATGAAAATCATGTCTGTGGCCGAGGTAATTAACGTTAGAGTTGAATTTATCGAAGAATGAATAAATCGAGTCAATTTCTTCTATCCGGTATTGCTTTGCTGTGCTTATTATTGATGCATTATCCCTAAGAAACACTTCACGTTTTTTGTCGTAGAGGGAATTTCGTGTAATGTCTGTATGCTGTCGTCCCAAGATAAGAGTCTTTCTCTTGTCCTTGCGATAGATCTTTTCCGAGATGACCGTTGCATTTGTTGTTGTTAGTTCATATGTATACTGGATGTCATCAATCTGGAATTCAATAAAGAATTCAGTGGGGTTATCATTGTCAAAATACGTCTCCAGCATCAGCTTCTCATCTGTCCTCCTGTTGAATGAAGTTGTTGCAAAAGAGGACAAGAACGACAGGATCTTTAGAGCATTGGTCTTCCCGGACGAATTGCCACCTTTCAAGCAAAGAACGGTGGATACATCTCCGAGGCTTCTCAGCTCTGGCGGAACCTTTGAATTAAGTGTTAAATCAATCTCGATCCAGTCTCTAAAGCAGAAAAAATTCTTCGCGCCAAATTTTCTTAGCACTTTTGAACGTCACAAGCGAGAGCACTATCCTAGGCTTAAAAGCTCTTCTTGTCAAATTCTGTCGGCTAAAGCCTCTAAGGCTGCCTTCGGCATCAAGCTAACTCATTCTTCGAAGGTTCCGAGAACCACAGAGCCCACCCCGCTTCTTTCCGAGAACCATTTCGATGGAATCGAGGTTAGAGCCTGAGATTCCCATGCACGCATAGATCCTTTCCGCGATTCCTCCAGAGCTAGCCATGGTTCTCGGGTCCGAGAACCACCTGTCCACTGAGCTACACACACCCAGCGCTTCAGGCCCCGCAGGCAAGAGCAAGCAGCCCCCACCAGCCCCCGTGATCTCAGCCGCCCAGCCGCAAGCTGCTATTTCCCACACCCCCTGGGTCCAGCACCCAACTCTGAGCGCCCTCCAACCCTCCCTGCAGATCACCGCCGACTGCTGGGCTTTGCTCGCCGCCCCTGACGGCAGCAGCCGCAAGGAGCACTACCTCCCCAAAGGTGAGAGGGAGCCCGAGACCGCCTACCGCAAGCGCCTCGACGCCGCCCGGCCATCGGGTTTTTTCCGCGATGCCCTCCGGACCTACGCCGGCATGCTCAGCCGTGGCAGCTGGATCAGCCTCCCCGAGAGCCTGACATCGGTGCTCACCGACGTTGATGGCCGGGGCACGGATCTGGGTGTGTTTCTGGCCGCTGCCGACCTGCTGGTCCTCCGCGATGGCGCAGCCTTGGTGCTGGTGCTGCCTCCTGATCACAGCTGGCCGAGCGAGGGTGACCGGCAGGAGGCCCTGCGCCGCGGTGATCGCCTGTCCCTTCCCCGTCTGCAGCTGGTGCCCCGTGCCAACTGCCTGAACTGGGAGCTTCCCATTTCCTACGGCCTCCCGGGCCGGATCGTCTGGCGGGAGCCGGTGGATCGGCCGGCCAGCAGCGAAGCGACTGGCCCAGAGGCGGCCGTGGCTGAGCAGATCAACGCCCTGCTGGGTGATGCCGATGCCCCGGACCGTTGGCACTACCGCAGCCTGCAGCTGCTCACCACCGGCGACGCCACCAGGGGTGGCTCCGTCACAGTCATGCAGCTGGCCCACCACCCGGTCTGCGCTGACCCCCAGGCCAGCAGCGGCTGGCGTTGCGATGAGCCTGTTGCCACCACCTATGAGGGGATCAACCGGCTGCCGGCCTGCTGGTACACCTCCGATGGCTCCTCCTTCGGGGAGGGGGACCTTCCGCACCTGGGCCTGGCGCACCAGTACCTCAATCACTTCCGCTGCAAGAGCGAGTACGAGGAACTCCTCTCCAGGACTGCTCTCCCTGTCGGCGTACGCAAGGGGATGGTCGACGCCATGGGTAACAGCCAGGCCGGCCCCGTCGTATTGGGTCCGAACACCTGCATGGACCTGCCCTCGGATGCGTCCTTTGAGTTCGTGGAGATCCGGGCCCGCTCGTTGGCCGAGCACCGGGCCTGGCTGCAGATCCTTGACGACACCATGCGCCGCGATGCCCTGATCCCATCCCAGAACCGGGGCGCGGCCCGCACCGAGATGGAGATCAGCCTCACCGCTTCCCAGAGCTACGCGCTGCTGCAGGCGATGGCGATCCAGAAGGCGTCGCTGTTCTCCACGCTCCTCCAGCACTGGTGCGCCCTCACCGGCGAACCCCTCACCCCCGGCGCCGGTCTACAGGTGACGGTGAGCCCGCTGACGCCACCGATCCAGCCGCAACCCCAGGTCAAGGAATGGATAGAGCTCTACGACAAGGGGGTGATCAACCGGGAGGAGCTGCGGCACCAACTGGCCCTGGCCACAGCCAATGCGATCAGCAGCCCGACCCTTGATGACAGTCCGGCCACCAGAGCGGGGGAAGGCTCGATTCCTGCTGCTGTCGAACCGGAAACTGCTCAGCCCCCGATGGCCTGAATCACCTCTTCCAGGCTGATGCCGCACTGGCTGGCCACGTCCCTTTGACTGGCCAGATCCGCGCCATTGAGGTCGCGGGGGATCTTCACAGGGCCAGAAGTTCCTGCCGGACGTGATGCAGCCGAATCAGAGGAGGGGCCTCTCCTTCCTCGAAGTGGCAGTGGATCGCATCCCGGATCTCCTGGTGCAGCTCCTCGAGGCTGTCGGCCTCGGTGTGGATCGCTGCTCCCACAGCACTGGCCCTGTAGGAGCCGTCATCGGCCTCCTCCACGACAAACAGGATCTCGTTCATGGCTCGGCCTCCTGGTTGGAGTCTGGCAGCGATTGCTGGCCCTTGGCCTCGTAACGGCAACAGGAGGAAGCTGCTGCAGCCGCATGACCCAGCCCCCGACCGACTCCCCCTACCGCTGGCGCGCTGCTGACCTGGAGGGCATCCGCATCGCCCTCTCGATCCCGGCCAGGCTTCCTGCCGTGCGCGCCATCAACGACGCCATGGCGCAGCTCGAGGAGCAGTACCCCGACGCTATCCCGACGGCCCGGCGGGAGCTGGACGCCATCAGCGCCATCGACACCCAGCTGGCGGGGCTGGGTCCGGAGCAGCTGCAGGCGCCGATCGAGACCCGCCGCAAGGCTGTGGCCGCGGACGCCCTGCCGGAGGACGGCACGCTGCCGATCAAGAAAGCAGACGTGATCGAGTTCGACACCGAGCTGCTGCGGGAGGAGACGATCACCCGTTTTGGTGTCGGCCTCTCGATCGAGCAGGCCCTGCGGCGGCAGCGTTCCGGTCATGCCCAGGCCCTGCTGCTGCTGCTTCCCTGCCTGGCGAGCTGGAGCCGCGATCCGCAGCTCAGCGGCCAGGGGGGCGCGTTCACGACGGCGCTCGCCAGAGGCTGAGCCATGAGCACCACTACCGCCCCTGGCGGTCTGCCCCCGTCGGTGCTGCAGGCCTACGCCAACGCACGGCTGCTGCTCTACATCCACCAGCTGCCCGGCCGCTTCGATTCGCCGCGCATTGGCCGGATGGTCTGCGAGGCCTTCCTCAAGCGGGGCCGCATGGTGGGCGAAAGCAGCAGCGGCAGCGGCATCGACAGCGGCGACTTCACCTACGGCGGGTACATCTGCCGCTCGGCCCTGCTGGCTCCCCAGCCCAGCGATCCCTGGGACTGGCTGAGAGCCGACATCGCCTGGAGCCAGAGCGGCTACCGCCCGCCCCTGGCCGATGGCCGCTTTTGCGAGGCGCCGGCCCAGGGCGCGATATGGCTGGGCTTCCTGGGTGAGCTTCAATCCCCAGGTGTGCTGCCGCCCGTGAGTCGGGGTCAGCTGGCCGGGCTCACCGTGACGGAGTTTGCTGGCCCTTTCGGCGCCGGCGGCATCGGTTCCATGACGCAGCCATTGCTGGGAGAACGGGTGGAGCTGGTGCTCAAGCCCAACCGCATCGCCGTCGTCCAGAACGGCGACACCCTGCTGACGATCGCCGAGCGCTACGGCACCACCACCGACACCCTGCGCTCGCTCAACAGCGACCTGAGCAACACCACCGTGATCACCACCGCGGCGGGGGACACGCTCAACGGGCTGGCGGAGCTGCACGGCACGACCGTCAGCTGGTTGCGCGATCAGCCCGCCAATGCCTGGCTGCTGCGGCCCGAGGGCCACACCGTCGCGGCTGGTGAGACCCTGACCAGCGTGGCGCAGCTCTACGGCACCACCCGCACCACCCTGCGCAAGCTCAATCCGCCCTACAGCGACTACCGCGAGTGGCCCGGCGATGCGCCGTTGCCCCTGGGGGCGGTGCTGAACCTGTTCGCGATCAGGCCTTCGTCACCCCTGCCGGGTGGAGAAGCGCTGGTGGTGCCGCTGTTCCGGCCCTCGACCCCGCTGGTGGCAGGGAGCTGGCTGTTTCTGCCGCGGCGACGGGCTGCTGCGAGCTCTGCTCCGGAGCCGGATCTGTGAGGCGGCGCAGGCCACGGCAATAGCGGGTGAGCACAGCCCGCGATGGGGTGCTCACTCCACGACAGCCGCGATGGGTCATGGCCACAGCCACCTCTGCTCCGCCTTCCACCAGCACCACTGCCGCCGCCGCTGCGGCCACAGGTGCTGACGACAACTACGCCTCCAGCTCCAGCGCCGATGGCGGTGCTGATCCCCAGGGCGGCGACAACCTCCCGGGCGATCCGCCAGCTCCTGCTCAGCCCCCTGCCGCGACGACTCCCCCGGCTGACTCCAGCGGGGACGACGGTCGCTCCTCCGATCCGCTCAAGGCCGAGCGCCGCAAGAACAACCACCTCGAGAAGGAGATTCGCACCCTTCGCCAGCAGCTGAATCGCTTCTCGGAGATCAACCCCGAGGAATACGCCCGTCTGCAGGAGGCCGAGCGCCAGAAGCAGATCCTCGAGGAGCGCATGGAGCTGCGCGAGCGCCAGATGGAGGAGGCCTCCGCCCAGAAGGTGGCGGCAGTCGCCGCCGAGCGCGACGAGGCCAAGCTGCAGGTGCTGCAGCTGCGCAAGGACCGCCTGCTGGAGCGGGCCTTCTCCCAGGCCGAGGGCCGCACCGGTGGTGATCGGCGGGGCACGTTCTTCGACATCTTCAAGGGGCAGCTGGGGGGCTGCTTCCGCCTGGGGACCGACAAGGACGGCAAGGACGTGCTCGAACCGCTCGACTCCCAGGGCAAACCCCTCCTCGGTGATGACGGCCGGCCGCTTACCACCGCCGACTTCCTCGACGAGATGCGCATCCATCCCGTCTACGGCTTCCTGTTCCAGCAGCGCGGCCCCACCGGCATGCAGGCCGCCGGAGCGATGACCGCATCAGGCATCGCCAGCAACGGCGAACCGCTCAATCCCCAGGCGATGTCGGCTTCCGAGCTCTACCGCGCCTCCTTCGCCGTCAACGGCCGCACTCCCTCCCGCCGTCCCTGAGGGGGCAGAGCCCCCTTCTCAATGGGCGCTCGGACTATGGCCTGGCAGGTCGGCAAGGGGGGGAGAGGCGGCTGATGGAAGCCGCTGCCCTCACCCGGCGGGCCCTGAGTGCCCCACTCCTGCTCAACCCCGAGGTGTCTCGTGACCCTCCGTTTTCTTTGTTCACTCGTCTTCCCGTTCCGCACCATGACTGCTCTGCTTGATCGCATCGTCGGCGTGATCGCCGGCTTCCAGTCCCGTGAGGCGGGCCTTCGCCAGCAACTGGCCGAGGCTCTCAGCGATGACGCCGCTGATGAGGCCGCCATCGCCGCCGCCCAGCGCGATGCACTCGCCGCCATGGAACGCGCCGCCACCGCCGAGGCCCTGATGGCCCAGCTCCGGGCCAGCGCCCAGGACGCCGACACCCAGCTGCAGGCCATCGGCGCCTACATCGATCAGTTCGTGCCGGCGCTCACCGACACCGAGAGTCCTGCACTCCCTGGTAGCGACACGGCGGCTGAGCCTGCTGATACGGAGGTTGTCGCTGACGACAGCCCCGGTGCCGATGAATCGCAGGCCAGCCCTGCTGAGCCTGATTCTGCTGACTCTGAGGCGGACACTGGTTCCGACCAGCCCGCAGCGGCCTGATCGCCATGCCGCGCCGGAGCAAGGACTTCTACCGCGGCATCTCCTTCCAGCCGCCAGGCCCTGTCGCCGCTGCCGCCCGTCGCGCCCTGGACCGGCGGGCCCAGCAGCCACCGTCGAACAGGGGCATGACGCCGGTGGGCCTGGCGCGTGCCCGGCAGCTGGCCAACCGCCAGGAGCTCTCACCGGCCACCATCGATCGGATGGTCAGCTACTTCGCCCGCCACGCCATCGACAAGCGCGGCAGCAGCTGGGGCGACTACGGCAAAGGCCGTCAGGCCTGGGATGGCTGGGGCGGAGACCCAGGCGAGCGCTGGGCTCGCTCGATCGCCCGCCGCATGGATGCAGCGGAACGAACCAATGATCGAACGACGGCCACCACACGGCGACGACAACGATGATCAGGCTGATCCAGAACCAGACCGACCGATCAACGCCGCCACCAACCAATCACCAGCACCACCGATAAACATCCACACGAATGCAGAACAACTGAGAAAAGGGGGGTATACCCCCAAAAACAGAAAACACGAGGGGACTGCCTCGAAAATTTCTCAGGTTCTTGGAAATCAGCAGGCATTCCTGATCGACCACCAGCAACGACTCCTCTCTACGTGACACCACCTGCGGTGTCCCGTCCCCAGTAATGCCACCATGGACGGAGGCGTCTGTCCTGCGCTGATGACGGCCACCACCTTCAATCTGCAGAACCTGCGGGGCCAGTCCCTGCTCTTTCGCTGCCTCGAGACCGGCTTTGTCACCACGGCGCCGGCCCTCACCCGCTACCAGCAGGGCCGTGGCATCGACCCCAGCCGCAGGGAGCTGGTGGGAGAGCGCCCGGAGCAATGGTGCAGAAGCCGCCCGGTGACGATCTGCGAGCACTGCGGCCTGGAGATCAAGGGCAACCAGTGGACCGTCCGCCAACACCAGCAGAGCAAACGCTGTACAAAGGCCAGGACGCAGCTGCCGGTCTGATGGACCAACCGAACTTGCTCCTGGTGGGCTGGCTGGTGTTCGCCGTTGCCGTGGGGTTCAAGGTCTGGAGGTTGTCCCGCCTGATCAACCGTCAGCTGCGCTCCAGCGCCTGGGGGATGGAGCGGTTCCGTGCCGCACTGGAGCAGAACTGGCAGCGGAGTGAGTCGCTGCGCTGAGGCAGCAGAGAGCCCCGGGGGCCCGCAGGCCCACCGGGGCAGAGGGCTGCAGCCCCTGGCGGCTCAGAGCACCGCCACGGTGCCGAGGCGCCGGGCCTGCAGCTTGCGCGCCAGCTGATGCGCCAGCTGGGCCGGAATGAAGCGGGGCTTCTTCACGGGGCGACCGCGGCGGCCATAGAAGACGACATGGCGCTCGGCATCATGCGCCTTGATCCCACCGGGATAGACATAGACCGCCAGCTGGCGGATTTCGCAGCGGGGAGAAGAGGAGGCCATTACGAGAGAGGCGAGGGACACCCGCGTCAGGCCTCGGCTGTAGCGACCCGGCAGACCTTCACGACATTCACCACTCCCCAGGGCTGCAGCAACTGGATCAGGTCCGGGGCGAGACAGCTGGGGCAGCGGGCTCCCTTTCTCCCCCTCGCCGACCGTGATGGCTTCCGCCCCCGCCAGTGCTCCACTCCCGCCAGCGGTGTCGATGGTCCGGTGGGATTGGCTGCCAGGCCCCTGCCACGTCCTGTCGTCCTGCCGCCGCGGTTGTTGCACGCCCTCAGCCCCGCCACGACAGTCCGGCCTGAGCACAGCCGCCTCTGCCCAGGTGGTCGCGACCAGCAGGAAGGCAGGGCCCCTGGGGGAGCCCCGCCGGCTGTGGCCGCCAGCCCTCAGAAGGGAAGGAGAGCCTCCAGCACCGGATCAACCGGCATGGCTGGCGCGGCCGACTGCTGCTCAAACAACACCTGGGCTGCCAGCTCAGCCAGCCGGGGATAGCGCTCCCTGCAGAACGCCAGATCATCCAGCAGCTCCCAGCAGCACTGCTGCAGGCGGGCTTTGCGGGACAGAGAAGCCATGGGAGGGCTCCGCGTAGGACCCCTCAGCCGGCGGGGGGCGGGTCAAGGGCCCGTCCACCACTGAGATGCGGAGCGCAGCGCAGCCAACGTCCCAGCGGCGGGCATGTTTCAACCCTTGAGGCGCCCCCCGACCATGAGGAGGGCCGGAGCGGAGCCCCCACAGAGACCTGGTGGTCACACCTCCGCGGTTGCTGTTGGTCGTGCTCACGACATCCATGGCCCAGATCGAACGTGACGACATCAGCAGCCCTGACCAGCCGCGTCCGGCGTGCCAGAAGACAGCCCACCCCTCTGATCAGGACTTCCTGGCCTGACCAGATCTGATCTGCCGATCGGCCGCTGACACGAACAGCATCCAGTCAGATCAAGCCGCCCCATCCCCGTGCACCTGAGCATCGGTTGCCAGCTCGATCTGCGCTGTGAGCCCGCCACACCCCTGCTGGCGCTGGTGCATGTCCACAGCAGCCTGGCGCCGGATCTCGACGGGCCCGAGCGGCTGCAGGTGCTGCCGGATCGCAGCTACGAGGTGCTCACCGATCAGGCGGGCAATCGCTGGTGCCGCCTTCTGGCCGCCTCGGGCAGCACCAGCCTCACCTACGCCGCCACGATCCAGGTTCCGGACGGCACCGATCCGGTGCATCCCCATGTGCGCCAGTGTCCGATCCAGGCCCTGCCGATCGACGCCTATCGCTTCCTCAACGCCAGCACCTACTGCGATACCGAGGCGTTGATGGAGCTGGCCTGGAGCACCTTCTCAGGGATCCAACCGGGCTGGCCGCTGGTGCAGGCCATCTGTGACTGGGTTCACGAACGGATCCGCTTTGACTACTCCGCCTCGCGGCCGCATCAGAGCGCCAGCCAGTCCGTCGCTGCCGGAGCCGGCGTCTGCCGCGACTATGCCCATCTGGCGATCACCCTCTGCCGCTGCCTGAACATCCCGGCGCGCTACTGCACCGGCTATCTGGGCTACACGGGCATCACCCGCGGCGAGGCACCGGTGGATTTCTCGGCCTGGTTCGAGGTGTTCCTGCAGGATCGCTGGTACGTCTTTGATGCCCGCCACAACATCCCCCGCTGCAGCCGGGTACTGATCGGCCGTGGCCGCGATGCTGCCGATGTGCCCTTCCTGCGGTCCTTCGGGGCCCACGAGCTGACCGGTTTCCAGGTGGTGACCGAGCAGGTCGACGCACCGACCGCAGCTGCCCAAGCCACGGGCGATGGGTGCGAGCCCTCACTGGCGGGGCCTCTTATGGCCTGAGATCACGCCATCTGAGGTCAGCCGCCAACGGCCAGAGCCAGAGCAGAGCCGCCTTGCTTGGCACCGTGCGACTCGGGTCCTGGCAACAGGTGGTGACGTCAACTGGGGCCGGGCCCCGGGAGTGCAGCACCGATGGGCCTCACCCTGATCGAGGCAGCCAAATACGAAAGCCGCCTGGAGCACCTGGCGGTGATCAAGACCTTCGCTGAGGGCGAACTGCTCAGCCGGCTGCCGTTCATGAACATCGCCGGTGGCGGCCTGTTCTATTCCGTCGAGAAGGAACTGCCCTCGGTGGGCTTCCGGGCGGTGAACGAGGGCTACAAGCAGAGCTACGGCGTCGTCGACCCGCAATCAGAGGCCGTCCACCTGTTCGGCGGCGACGTGGATGTGGACCGCTCGATCGTCGATCTCCAGGGCCCCGAGGCCCGCGCCTCCCAGGTGGAGATGAAGGTGCGCTCGATGCGCCTCACCCTCGAGGCCGCCCTGATCAATGGCGATGCCACCGCCAACCAGGGCCGGGGCTTTGACGGCCTCGCCAAGCGGCTGACGCCTGGCGCCGAGATGGCGCTGAACAACGGCGGCGGCCCACTGGATTTCGACAAGCTCGACGAGCTGATCGACTCGGTCAACTCCTACGGCGGGATGAAGTATCTGGTGATGAGCAAGGCGATGCGCCGCCAGCTCAACGCCCTCGCCCGCGCCACCGTCGGCCAGGGCGTCTACAACGTGAGCACCAACAACCTGGGCGTGATGGTGCATCACTACCAGGAGTGCCAGATCCTCACGGTCGATCGCGACGCCCAGGGCCTGGAGGTGCTGGGGTACGGCGAGGCCGGGGGCACCAGCTCGATCTACTGCTGCACCTTTGGCGACCAGGGCGTCACCGGCCTGCAGGGCCCGTTCCAGGGACGCTACGGCATCTCGGTGCGGGACCTGGGCGAGGTGCCTGATGCGCCTGTCTTCCGCACCCGGATCGATTGGTACGTCGGCTTTGGCGTCATGCACCCCCGCGCCGCCGGCCGGCTGCACTCGATCGCTCCGATCAGCTGACACCAGCTCTTTGCTCACTTTCTGGAAACCGACCGATGACTCCCCTCAAGGCCAATCCCCTGCTGGATGCCGCCACCGTGCTGGTGGGCTGGACCAATCGCTCTGCCACCCGCGACACCGAGAAGGTGTTCAGCAGCGGTGAAGTCGTGCGGCTCAACACCAAGCTCGATGCCGCCTCCCGCTTCTCGCTGCTGGTGTCCCACCCCGGCCACAGCGATGCGGTGACGGTGGTGCTGCACCTGGCGCCTGAACTGCGCGACGGAACCATGGGCACCTTTGTCCCCGTCGCCACGGTTGCCGTGCCGGCAGAAGGCGGACGGGTCGAGGCCTACATCTCTGGCCACGACATCCTGCTGGACACGGCTGATGTCGATAACGCCGACCTGCCGGCGCTCTGCTTTGCCAAGGCCGTCGTCACCCCCTCGACGCCCGAGGGAATGGTCGTCGGCCTGACCGCCACGCTGCCGGCCTGACCATGGAGGCGCCACTGATGGCCGGGCTGGAAAGCCAGGGAATCGCCTCCCACGGCCCCATGCCTGCAGGCATGCTGCGCATCCGCCATGGCAACCAGGAGCGCTACGTCTGGCCGGTGCACCTGGGCGGCTGGTTGGCGATGGGCTGGCGGGTCGCCGGGGGCGAGGCCCCATCGATTGGGGTCGCCGCTGCAGAGCCGCCAGTCCCCGAGGCGGTGATGGATCCGGCGCCAGCTGGCGAGAGCCCGAGCGAACCAGCCCCAACCCGCGGCCGGCGCGGGCGCCGCCGCAAGGACGAGGCCACCGCTTCTGCTGCAGCCGAACCCAGCACGGAACAGGCGTGGCGGGCCGAACCCGGAATCACTGCGGATCAGGGCGGCGCGCGTGCTGACTCCGAGGGCGACCCCGGTGACGGGGAGCTTGGCAAACAGACCGACGGGGATGGATTGGCCGGCCCGGATGAGTTGCCGGCTGATTCAGCTGCCACGGACACAGCCGCCGCAGCTGCTGAACCGTCAGCCGATCCGGAGGACGCCCTCACCGCCCTGCCGGATGACCTGTTCAACGACCCGCTGATCTGATCCCCCGAGCTGGCGGCCATGCCGTACCCGTTGCCCCCATCTCCCAGCACCGTGGGCGGAGCACGGGTGCGGCTGCTGCCGCCTGTCGGCTGTCCTGGGGTGGAGCAGTGGGTGCTGCCGATGGAGTTCAGCCGTTGGGCCGAACTCGGCTACCGCAAGGGACCCATCCCGGCGGATGACCTTGAGCTGTTCTGGCTGCCGGCCGATGCCCGCTGGAATGAGCCGATCGGCGCGGTGGCGATCGAGCTGCTGATCAACCCACGCCAGACCATCCCCTCCCCCATTTCGGTGACCTGGGGTGACGGCAGCAGCAACGTCGTCCCCTGGCCGGCGATCTCCCGCACAACCCCGCGGCTCCGCCACGTCTACGCCCAACGGGCTGATGTGACCGTGCAGGTGCAACTTGGGATGCTGATCGCCACGCTCCAGGTAGCACTGGTGGGTTGCCCGGTCCCGCCCCAGCAACTGCTCAACAACCGCGACGGCGGCGGTGGAACCGGGGGCATGGTGCAGCCACTCATCCCCAGCGGTGGGATCAGCGGCGAGCCCTACGACGGCCGTCATGCCGTGGTCTGGCGACTGCGGCTGCACCCCAACGGCGGCCTCGGCTTCCTGCCGGACCCGACCAGCGGTGAACCCGCCCTGGCGGTGGTGCAGGAATCAGGCGTCGGCAGCCGCGCCACCCGCTGGTACTCCGGTGACGGCCCGCCGCCGCCGACCCTGGAGCCTGCCCCGGCGGTGGGCGACTTCTACCTGGACCGGCTCACGGGCCAGGTCTATGAACTCTCCGCCTGATCACTGTGGCCAACGACAACCGCAGGCTGTCCGAGCGGGTGGAGGTGTTCACCCGCGCCACCACTGACGCGCTCAACAAGGCGATCAGTGAGGTGCTGGCGGCCCAGGGCCCCTGGCAGCTGCTGTACCGCCTCAGCCGCATCGTCTTCCTTGGCCTGGTGCTCTACCTCGGCTGGATCCTGGTGGTCGTGCAACCGGATCTGGCCCGCCGCTTGATGCTGCCGCCGGGTCAGAGCCTGGCGCAGCGCTACGGCCGCCATCAGGAGCAGGTGCGCACCTTGCTGCGCAGCGGCGCTGCCTCCGGAACCTTTGGCCTGCACAGCCTTGTGCTGGCCGAATGGGATGGTGCCGGCAGCCTCAAGGTGCTGGCGGCCGAGGGCGAGACGGCCAAGCTGCCGCTTGAGCCCGGTGAGGAGCGGCTGGTGAGCGTGGCGATGGCACGCGTGCTGGGCCATGCCGCCCTGGGCCTGTGTGAGAGCGAGCAGCCGAGTGCCCTCAACCTCGAGGCCAGTGATCTGCCGCCCGGCACGACGGTGATGGTGTGTCCCATTGGCTGCAGCCAGCTGCAACCCACCGGGCTGCTGCTGGGCCTCTACGCCCCCGAGCGACCTGCGCCGCCAACAGCCAGTGCAGGGAGGCCGAGCCCGACGACGGGGGAGAGAAAGCCCGATCCGCAGGGTCGTCTGACGGATCGCGAACGGCTGCATCGCCTCCAGCGTGAGCAGCTGATGCTCTTCTCACGCCGGCTCGGCCTGCTGCTCCAGCCCGAATGATCGGCACCTGAGGCCTGCATCCACGGATCACGGATTGGGGGGCGTTAGCGGTTGCTCTCATGGGCCGGTGGCAACAGCCAGTGTCTGCGCGTCGCCGCTCTGATGACCCTGTTCTGGAGCCAGTTGGCCTCGCTGCTCGGCCCGCCCGGGAACCCGGGAGCGGAGGGCAGTCCTGGCACCACAGGTCCGCCAGGCCCGCAAGGCCCCCAAGGACCGCAGGGCGCTCAGGGCCCGGCCGGCGGCCAGGGGCCGCAGGGGGCGATCGGCCCACCAGGCCCGCAGGGCCCCACCGGGTTGTCACTCCCCTACCCGCAGGTCGGCGACAAGCTGCCGTTGCTGTTCACCGCCAGCGCCTTGGAGGTGGCGGAGGTGAGAGCTCTGTTGGCGGGCACCACGCCGGTGGTGAGCTTCTCGCTGCGCAGCGGCCCGGACTTCAGCACCAGCGGCACTGAGCTGCTGGTGGGCGGCTTCTCCGCCAGCCACCTCGAGGGTGCTGCCACCACTGGCCGCAGCTGGAGCACCGCCAGCCTGCAGAACCCCGTGATCCCGGCCGGCAGCTGGCTGTGGATCCAGGTGCTCTCTACCTCCGGCACGGTGCTCAACCTGCATGTCGCTGTCCGCTTCCAGAGCGGATGAGCGCGCCGCAGTTTCTGGCGGCCGGCCCCGTTGTCAGCGACAGCCGCAAGCTGACGGTGGCCTGGCCGGCGGGTCACCGCGCCAGGGATCTGGGCCTGCTCATCGTCGAGACCGGCGCGGGTGATGACACCGTCACGCTCACGGGCTGGACGCATGTGGTCGGCAGCCCGCTGGTGGATGTGAGCGGCGGGTCGGGCAGCAAGTTCCAGCTGCTCTGGAAACAGGCCGTCACCGACAGCGAACCTCAGGTGTCGATTCCGGACGGCGGCGATCACGGCCTCGCCTGCATCGCCGTGTTCCGCGGCGGGCCCCTCGGCGGTCTGCCCTTCTCGGCGGTGGCCACCGCCACCAAGACCAGCGCCTCAACGCTGGCGACACTGCCATCGGTGGGGGTGAGCGTGCCGAACACGCTGGTGCTGCTGCTCTGCAGCCGCCCGAACGACAACAACAGCACCAGCGTTTACGGGGAGCCGGTGAACGGATCGCTGACGCAGCTGGCCAAGCGGCTGGAAGGGGGCAGCAGCCAGGGCAACGGCGGCGGCTTTGCCTTGTTCACCGGCCTGATGGCAGCACCTGGCAGCGTGCCTGCCACCACGGTCAGTCAGACGGTGTCGACCACCAACGCCTGCTTCTCCCTGGCGCTGCCGCCGATGCGGCGTTTTGCCCGGACGAGCTGAGCCTGCAGGGAGCTCCTGCAGGTGGGCCGGGGAGGGGAGAAAGCTGGGGCGCGTGCCTGGGGTACGCGCCCGGCGTCGCCGGTTGATCAGCAGGTGGCCGTGGGGGCGCTGCCTGCCTCGGCAACACTCCACCTGTAGCCGCAAACGCCCGCGCTCCACCGCCCCCGGATGGGGACAGTGCCAGCAAGCCCAGCGGAATCATCAATGGCAACAGGAGGTGACGACACGCAAGGGCGCCGCGCCCACCAGCTGCCATGGGTTCCTGGAGTTCCACCGGTACGATCCGCGGCCCTGAGGGTCCCGCCGGCCCGCAGGGCTCACCCGGTGTACAGGGGCCCCAGGGGCCTGCTGGCCCCCAGGGTCCGCAAGGCCCGGCGGGATTGCAGGGCCCCGAGGGTCCATCAGGCCCCTCCGGCCCAGCGGGACCGGCCGGTCCCCAGGGCATCCAGGGCCCGGCGGGGATCGGCATCAACTTCAAGGGCCAGGTGGCCACCATCGCGGCTCTTCCGGCGAATGCCGCCCAGGGCGATGCCTATCTGGTGCAGGCCGATGACTCGCTGCGGGTGTGGGACAGCGGCAGCAGCAGCTGGGTGAATGGCGGCTCGATCCAGGGGCCCCAGGGCCCAGCCGGTGTCGCCGGACCCGCCGGTGCTGTCGGCCCCCAGGGGCCCGCCGGCCCGCAGGGACCCCAGGGCATTCAGGGCCCTGCGGGTGTGGACGGGCAGATCGGGCCGCGCGGTACGGGCTGGTTCACCGGCAGCGGGGCACCGCCGGCCAGCATCCCCGGTGCGGTGGATGGCGATCTCTACCTCGACCTCCTGACGGGCACCGTGTACCAGCTGGGGCCGATCCGGGTCGCTGATCTGCCGGCCATCGGCAGCGCCTTCCAGGGCGGCTTCTACGGCGGCCTGATCAGCCACACCGCCAACGGAGTCCCCAGCCATGCGCTGATCATTTCGCCCAAGCTGCTCGGCTCGGCGCTCAACCTGGCCTGGAAGACCGCCAACACCTCCACAACCGGCACGACCAGCGTGTTCGACGGCTGGGCGAACAGCGAGGCGATGAACAACGCCAGCCATCCGGCGGCTCAGTTCTGCCGCAGCCTCACCATCGCGGGTTACGACGACTGGTATCTGCCCGCCACCCAGGAATGGGACATCCTCTGGCGGTCGTTCAAGCCAGAAGCGACACCCAACGGCACCTACGCCGGCGGCAGCTATGGCGCCAACCCTTATGCGGTGCCCCAGTCCGGCAACTACACCGACAGCAATCCGCCGCTCACCTCCGTGCTGGCCTTCCGCGACGGCGGCTCTGAGACGCTCAAGCACTTCGACGAAAACTACGGCGACGATCCCTTCTTCCACTGGACCTCCACCCAGGCCGCCAGCGGCACCGCCTTCCTACGGATGACCTACCTGGGGGAACAGAACGCCGAAAGCAAGACAACCGCGTCCGGCAACCAGGTCCGCGCCATCCGGCGTGTGGAAGTGCGGCCTTGACGCTGACGGCTGCAGGAGGGCATCACGATGGCCAGCTGGCAGCCGCGCACCCGGCTTCCCGGAGAGCAGGTGAGCGTGACGCGCACCAGCACGCCGCTGCTGCCCGGCGCCAGCGCTCTGCTGGATCTGCCCGGCCTTGGCCGGCTGGGCCATTTCATCGCGGTGGCAACCGATGCGCCGGCCTGGCTGAGCTTCTACAGCTCCGCCGCTGCCCGCGAGGCCGATGGCAGCCGGCCGATCAGCCGTGATCCGGAACCCGGCAGCGGCGTGCTGCTTGACCTGGCGACAACAGCGAGCGCCCTGAGCATCACCGCACCGCCGGGTGGCACCTACTTCTCGGCGGAATCCGCACCACCGGTGCCACTGCTGCGAGCTCTGGTGCGCAACACCGGCAGCAGCCAGGCCGCCATCGCCGTGACCGTCACCGCCGTGGTGCTGGCGCCATGAGCCTCGCCGGACCCCGGGGCGTGACAGCCCGCTGCCCATGACCAGAACCCTGATCGACATCAGCCGCGTCGGCACCGCCGTCACCTGGCCCTCGGTGTCCACGGAGGTGAATGGCTATCTGCAGAGCTGGATCCAGGCGGCCAATGCCCAGGTGAGCCAGCACCAGCTGCGCATCGCCACAGCGCCCAACCCCAACGCCACCAGTGCCGACCCCTGCGGCTGGCGGATCGAGGCCACCCTCTCCCAGCGCACTCCAGGCAACCAGCCGGCGGTGCTGCTGCTGGAGGTGTTCCTCACCGGCACGACCCTTCAGGTTCTGCCTGGGATCGGCAACAGCGAGCCCTACCTCGGCGCCGACAGCCAACAGGGCTGGGTATTCCCGGCCGGCGAGGTGAACAGCAGCAGCGGCAGCTGGAGCACCACGCCCCTGCCGCTCAACGCCCAGGTGGGCTGGTCACTGCAGAGCGGCCAGGAATATTTCGTGTTCGCGTACAGCCAGCACCGTTTCACGAACAGGCAGGCGGTGCCGCTGCTGATCGCCCGCGATCAGGTCTCCGGCAACTGGATCCTGGCGGGCTCACCACCAACCACCACCACCGATGCGCTGCGGGCGGTGAGCTGGAACCGCGGTTCGGGTCAACCCTCGGGCTCGAAAACACTGCTGCGCGATCCGAGCAGCAGCATCCTCTGCATCCGCCGGCCGGCCGAGCTGGTGCTCGCCACCACCGACTGGAGCTACTTCTCCGGCGCGGATGTGCCAGCGCAGTTCTGGGAGCCGCTGCTGCTCCCCCCCGATTTCGCGTCGACCAATCTCGGAAGCGCGGCGATGAGCTACTTCAAGCCGGGCGATGGCAACGAGTGGCTGGCGATCGGCGCCCACGGCCTGCTGCTCCGCACCAAGGAGGCCACGCCACAGGGGGCTGCGGTGCCATGACCTATCAGGTGTTCTGCCAGCAGTTCGCCGCCGGCAGCTGGAAGTGGACAGGCAAAGACCCATCCGGCGTCGGCATGCGCCTCGACAGTGCCTTCCGGGCCTTCGCGGCGCTGGTCAATGCGCTGCCCAGCAACGCCAGCACGCCGCTGTCGGTGGTACGCAGCCACGCCGACGCCACGGCGAACCGCTGGGGCTACACCTGGCAGCTGGGCCATCCGGTGCAGCCCGCGCACCTCTGGTTTCTCACCGAGAGTACCACCGCGCAGGGGGAGACGCAGAGCAGCAGCAGTGCGGTGTTCGGCAGCGCCCTGGCGAGCACCTACACCAACAACACCAGCAACGGTGGCTACGGCTCCTACAGCAACTCCTCGGCCTGGGGCAGCGGCCTGGCCTACGTCGACAGCACCCTCATAGGGGCCACCTCCATCAGCGCGATCCTGCTGATCGCGCAGGACACCACCCCCGGCCGGGAGTTCTTCTGCTGGGCGCTCAAGACCAGCGGCGGCAACGACGAGCTGCACCGCGACTGCTGCCATGCTCTCTACAAAAGCCCGGGCACGACCGGCTGGTGCTCGATCGCCGTGTTTCCCAAGACAGTGCGGCAGTTCTACGGCCAGACGATCCTCGATGGCTATTCCGGCAACCGTTTTGGCGGCCTCCCCTCTTCCATCGCCGCCAGCGTCCCGGCCAACGGCCACCAGCTGCGCAGCGGCATCACCCTGGGGCATTACGACTTTCTGCTCGAGCCCCAGGGCCTGATCGACAATCCACCTCCGCTGATCCAGCTGCCGGCACCACTGTTCATCGGCTCCACCACTACCCGCGGCGCCAGCACCCATTTCGGCAAGGTCACCCGCCCCGATGGCGTGATGCTGCAGCTGGGCCAGCGCTCCAGCAGCCAAGACGTCTGGCTGTGGGTACAAAGCGGCACCAGCCACAACCAGGCCAGCCCCTGGACCTCCGCCACGTCCCTGAGCCTCTGGCGCGAGTGCAACGAGCTGCACTTCGTGACCGGCCTGCCGGCCGAGCCGCAGCAATTCCTCAGCCTGACGCCGGACTTCGTGCGCAACTACCCCGCCATGAGTGCAGTGGGCGCTCGCCAGCACCCGCAGCAGGGACCGCTGCTCTCCGGCTCCGGTGGCGGCAACGGGGGAGGAGGGGAAACAGGTGGCGGACCAACGCGACCCGCAACCGGGCTGCTCTGGCCCAGATGGGTCTGATCAACAGCTGGATGGATGGGACTGGGCCCGAGGGCCTCAGCTGCAGTGGCTGGCCGCCGCAACTGCCCGCGCCCCATGGGCCGGGAAGGTGACGACGAACGAGCGAGCTGCCTGAGCGCAGAGCGGCAACCCCCAGCGGCCGCCGCAGGAGCTGCACTGCACCCCGCTGCCGGGCCTGGTGGCGGGGCAGGCCACGAACCGCACGCCCTCATGCCTGAACACCGCCGGTGCATCGGAGGGCACCACGCAGACCGCCGGGATGCCCTGGCGCTGCAGCCCCGCGGCGATGGAGCGGGACTCGGTGGAGGCATTGACCACCAGGCCGTGCTCAGCGGCCTGCCGCAGGGCGGCCTGATTGGCGGGGCCCATGGGGAAGTGGGTGAACGACCAGGCCGCCCGCAGATGACGCGTGGCCTTGGCCAGCTGGAGCAGCAGGGCCTGATCGATGCGCAGCGGATCGACTGGATCGGGCCACTGATCACCGGCGACGCAGTGGCGGAACATGACGCCGGCCGGCAGGGCCGCCACCTGCTGGATGAAGGCTGCCGCCGTGGTGCCGGCCCGACCGGCGCTGAGCCGATCCCAGTGGAGGCGCGTGTGGAAGCCGGCCTCGGCATAGCAGCCCTGATCGCCCGCCAGGGAGCAGGAGGAGGGGCAGGTGAGGCGGCTGGTGCTGGAGACAGCGATCGGCCCGGTTTTGGCATTGCCGCTGGGGAAGCTGAGGGCAGCGCGATGGGACTCGGCAGAGGCCACGGCGGAGGGGACGCAGGACCCCGCCCCCGACCGCGCCGCAGGTCAAGGGCTCGCCACCCCCCAAGGCGCGCGAGCGCCCAGCACGACAAGCGGCGAGCCAGGCCCGACCCTTGCAGCGGCGCGGATCCTGGGGCGGCCTGCGGTCCCGGCCGTGCCACCCGAGGACCATCAAGCCGGCGCCTTCTGTGTAAGGCCACGGGCCCGAGTTGATGCCAGCACCGGTCACAGCACAGCCGGCCAGGCGCAGCCCAACGCCGTACCGGGGCGGTCCACAAGTGGCTCAGTTTTCGATGTCACCTCGATGCCGATGCCGCAAACCCCTGCGGGCCAGCCCCGAGAGGCCGGCGCCGCAGGGGCAGGGCGCCTCAGAGCACCCGCACCGCGGCCTGGGGACCGAGCACGATCTGCTGATTCGAGGCCAGGATCAGGGCCTCGGCGCGGGGCACGTAGTGCGGCTGGACGCTGATGTGGCCCTCGCGATCGAGGAACAGCACCCGCAGCAGCTGGCCGGCGGCATCAAGCAGATGCACCGAGACGATGCGGATGGGGCAGCAGGGACGGGAGGGGGAAGAGAAGGCCATGGCCGGGAAGGCGAACGACCGGGCCGAACCGCACCGGGAAGGAGACGGCCGGCAAGGGGCCCGAGCCTGCGAGGGATTCACGTCAGCCCTTGCCGGCCGGCCCGCGCCGGGGCAGGCCCAGGCGGCGTTTGCCGAACCGGCCAGCCGAACCGTCACGACGGCACCAACCCACGCTGAGCTCGGATCGTGCTGATCGCCGCCGGTCCTGGTGGGGGCACCCACCTTCCCGATCGCGATCACAGCAGGGTTCCGCCCAGCCGCGTGCCTCGCCCAGTCCGCCGCCATGGGGCGGGAGAAAAACCGGGATCAGGGCTCCCGGCCAGCCCGGGGCACAAAGGCCCCTGAGCCTCAGCGGCTCAGCAACGCAGGCTGATCAGCCTCGCCCTGGGCGAGCATCCGCTCAGCCTCCTGGATCTCCTGCAGCTGGGCGATGGCGATGCGCGCATCCTGCTCCTCCTGCAGGGCGGCATCGATCTCATTCACCCGCTGCAGGCAGTGCTGCAACGCAGGCAGCACCTCCTCCTCAAGCAGGGTGATCTCCTCCTCCCCATAGGGATGCTCAATCCAGGTGCGGCGGAGCGGCTGGCCCTCGGAGAACAGCAGGATGCGCTCGATGCAGCGCAGGCTGGACTCGAGCAGCAGAAACGGATCCTCCTCAGGCCGGCAGAAGGGCGACAGGGCGGAACTGGCCATGGCGAAGTGCGCCGGGGGCGCAGCGACGGGACCGATCCCAGTGGAGGCCCGACGTCAGGAGGGCCTCAGACTGGAGAGGGCCGGCGCAAGGCCCCATAGGGGCAGGCACAAGACAGATCAGTCCGATGGGCGATGTTCCGTGCGTGAGCCATGTGGCCTGGTCGATGCTCCGCAGCGACAGACTGGATCGCAGCCAGCGCTGAGCAGCCATGAGCGATGCGGCCAGGGACCCGATCCTTGCGGCGTTGCTCGACGGCCCCTTCCGACGGCTGCGGGACGACAACCACATCGATCCGCACCGGATCCTGGTGTGGGATCAGCAGCAGCAACCGGTGATCCAGGCGCTGACGATCCTGGAGCTGCTGGGCCGTTACCCCTGCGGCGATGCCGAGGAGGCCCAGTGGTGCAGTGACGACCTGCTGGCGATCCTGCAGCGCAAACGCGACCTGCTGCGCATGAGCCTGGTGGCCCATGACATCGCCGATGAGCTTGACGACGCCGAACCCACCTGCGGGACGGTGGTGCTGATCATCAACCCCGACCGACAGGAGCCGCACCGCTGGACGGCGGTGCTCTCCCGGGTGCTGCCCCGCTGAGGGCCGCGATGATCACGGGGCCTTGCCTTGGAACTCAGGCCGCCTTCTTTGCTTCTGCCTCCTTGTGGCGCTGGGGATACCCCTCGGCATGGTCCACAGGATCGGTGCCCCTGGGCACCAGGGACAGGTAGGCCTCGCTGGCCAGGATCTCCCGCACCGCCTCGCCGAGCAGCTCCACCGAGCGGCTGCCTTCCAGACGCTGTCGGAAGACCTCGTGCAGGCTGTGCAGGTACCAGGCCGAGCCATCGAGGCCCGCGTTGAACTTGCTCCACATGCCTGGGTCGCGGCGAGCGTCGAGCACCATGTCGCGGGCGTTATGGGCCTTGTCGGCCGCGCTCACCCGCAGCGAGTTGAGCGGGGCGGTGCGCAGGTGCTTGATATAGCGGGTCTTGCGCACGAGCCAAGGCTCCTTCTTGCCGCCAGCCTCCACCGCTCCAAGGGTGTCGGTGCAGTCGGCCACGATCTGCGCCACCTGCTCCCCGAAGCGTTGGGCGATCTGCAGCTGAGTGACGCCGCAGTCTTCGATGGCGTCGTGGAGCAGGCCGGCGATCGCCAACGGCTCCTCCCCACCGTCCTCCCAGACGAGGGCGCTGACGGCGATCAGGTGGGAGATGTAGGGCACCTCCTTGCCCTTACGTCGCTGGCGGCGGTGCAGCTCGGCTGCCCAGCCGAGGGCATCGGTATAGCGCTGGGTGTGAGCCAGCGGCTGGCTGGCGTCTGGCTTGTGCATCAGGACCTCCGGGATGGGGAACACCCCCGGCACGCGCCTGGAGGTTCATTGTCCTTTCCTTTCGTGCGTGATGGTGCCACCGCTGGCCCGGCAGCAGCAGAGGCCACACAGCAGAAGGAACGCAGGACATTCCGCGTAGGCTGGATCTATTCGGCAAGGGACTGATCCGCTCCAGCGGGACATCTCCGGCTCGATGTTGCCTTGCACCAGCGCATCACGCCTCCGCCAGCACCGCCCACCCAGTACCCGCGCCTTCCACCATCCAGCGCCGGCCGAAGTTGGCGCGGCTGTAGCGGCAAAAGCGAGCGGTCCCGCCAAGGGTGGTGCCGTTCACCAGGTCCGCCTCCCCCAGCGGGTCATGCACGATCACGTGGGTCGCCGTGATGCCGACGACGATCAGCCAGTGGCCGCCACCGGCGGGACTGCTGACGGGGCCGCGGTGCAGGTAGCCGCAGGGAACGGGGATACCGGCCCCGATCTGCTGCTCGAGCGTGGAGAAGCTCGCCTGCTTGGAGAAGCGGGCGGTGATGCCGTAGCTGGCGAGCGCTTTGATCTGGGCCGCAGGGTCAGTGGTGTCGCCGAACTGGCGGACCCTGGCCAGGTACTGGTCGTCGCCATTCGACCCGGTGAGGCTGCCGGGCTTGAGGAAGGCCAGGAGAATGGCGCAGCTGGAGGAGAAGCACATCCGCCGTGCCTGGTCGGTGGCTGAATCCAGCTGGGCGAACCAGGGCACCGACAGCGGATTGCCCTCGCTGGAACCGACTGCCAGCGTTGAGGGCGACGGTGGTGGAGAAGCGGCAGCCGCTGTCTCCTGTCGCTCGGTCCAGAGCTTGCGCAAGGTGCCGCCTTCCTCCAATGCCTTGGGGTCATGCACCACCAGCTGCTCCAGCACCGCCAGCAGCCAGGCCCGGTGGTGCGGCAGCTCGGGATCGAAGTGCTCGACGTAGTCGGCAGCAGGGATGGGGTGGCTCATCGGAACACCCCCCGCCGACCCGGGGCCAGCGCTGGCTGACTGGCCACACCCCCGGACTGCATGCCGGAGGGGAAGAACAGGGCACTGACCGTCATCCAGCGCTCCAGGCAGGCGTTCACCTGTCGGGGTGCGTGGATCCAGTTCGGCAGCTCACAGGCGCCAACGAACGCGGCTGAAAACACGATCTGGCCGGTGAGCAGGCCATGGGACGCGGCCGCTCCGAGCAGCCGCAGCAGGGGGTTCATGGGTCGAGGGGGCTTGTCCCCTCTGTTGCCGCGGAATCGGGAGCGGCAGTCTCTTGATGCCCTACCCAGCCGAAATTGGAACCGACAACCCTGCGTATTCCATGATCTCTGGTGAGAATGCCATCAGCGGGTAGTGCAGCGGTCGCGTGGCAGATCACACGGTCTATGGCAGCCTTCAGGCCGCTGTTCCGCTCGACAAGGAACGGGGCCTGGCCCTGCTCACCGGACAGCTGTTGGCCGCTTTACTTGAGATGGCCCTGCCGGTCAAGGTGCTGGCTCTGCAGCATCTGCAGGCTCAGGGCCGCAGCATCCGCGCGCATCAGCGGGAGGAACCCGATGACATCCATCTGGCCCGCCAGGAACTGCAGGGGCTCCTGGAGCAGATCCAGCCTGAGCCGTACAAGTTCTACGAGCGCTGGGAGGTGCTGCTGAGCACGGATCGCGGTACGCGCCGAACGGCTGCGTTGATCCATGACCTCTGGCGACTCCTCCCGGACCAGGTGCGACTCAGGCCAGAGGGTGGGGGTGATCTAAGGCGGTTCACCGGGCTACTGCAGGAAACTCGTGGGCTGTGCATCAAGCTCCAACAAGATCGCCACCACGCGTCTCACTCCAAGGCCGATACGACATTCCATTCGCTCTCATGGCACGCGGTGGTGCTGCGCCTTGCCGAGATTCCCGGGGAGCTGCAAGCCAGCGGCCGGATGATTCTGGAGACGGCGATCACGATCCCCCCTTCTGTGCAATCGGGACTGGAGCAGGCCCTGGTGGTGTTGCGCGGCATTGATGCGCATTCCCTGCTGAACCATGTGGAGCGGGCCTTCGTGCAGCTGGCCGGGGAGCGCACCGCACTGGGGGAACGTTGGAACCAGATCCATCCGCCACCGACTGATGCCGGATCGCCACTGCAGGCCGAGGAGCTCTCCGCGATGCGAGAGGAACTGGCCATCCTTCATGACCGATTCGCCGCGCTCAGCGGAGCCATCGGGCCAGTGCTCAATCGCCTCAGCGACGACATGGAGAGCATCGCAACACAGCTGCAGGAGCTGCTGGTTCTGCAGGCCCAGACCCAGCAGGCCTTGCGGCAGTCAACGTCTGAGGCTTCCCTGGATGAGACGGCGGCGCTGGACAGTGTGCGCGTCGCCTATCGCCAGCTCCAGGACCTGCGCCTGGCGATCGTGCAGGAGATGGGCCAACGGGAGCCGGCCTTTCGCTTCTATCACTGCATCATTTATCGGGAGCTGATCGTTCAGGCCCTGCGCCAACGGGTCGTGCGGGTTGAGCAGCTCGTGGCCCTCTCACGCCAGACGATCCTGCAGAAGACGCTGCGCAGCGGCGGCGACAGCGACTTGTCCGCCAGGATGGTCGACGAACAGGCGAAACGGTTCGGTGGGACGATCCAGGCCATCCTGGATCGGATTGTCTATCCCTCAGCCCCTATCGATCCGCGTGATCTGGTGGGCCAGGAGAGCTGAGGGGCTCTTCAATCGGCACAAGCACTGGTGGCTGCCTGTGGATCAGACGATCAAAGTGATGCCACACGGCCGCCGCACGGCTCGTCCCTGGAGAAGACCCTCCATTGGGGAAATGAAGTCCGAGCTCGCAGTTGTCGTACTGGGCGCTGTCACTGAGGTTGGCGCTGGTGACGAGCAGCTCCGCGTCAGCGACGCAGCATTTCACATGGAACACGGCCGGGCGTTCACGGCCCAGGGTCAGGGACCGTGGGTCGAAATAGCCGCTTGGCTGGGGGCGGCGCGGATCCCAGAGCTGGCTCCAGGTCTTCTCAACGAAGGCCTGGCGGAGCTGATCGGGCACCACGCGGCTGCCCTTCGGGCGGGGGATGTTGACCACCATGCGCGCCTGCAGCCCCGGACAGACCTCCAGCCGTTGCTGGATCCGTTCCAGCAGCTCCGTGATGAATCCGCCGCGCCAGATGTTGAAGGTGGTGATCAGCAGCCGCTGCTCGCAGCGCTCCACCATCTCGCGGATCAACACGGCCTGATCGCGGGTGACATCACCAGCTCCTCCGTGAGGACCGGACCACACCAGTTCCGCACTCCCACTGGCCTGTCCCAGGCGCTGCGTGAGCAGGAGCTGGATGGTGAGGGCAAGGCTGGCGTTGCTACCGCCGAGCTGGTTCCAATCTTGCAACCAGGCGATCAGTGCCTGCCTGAGCTCGAGCCGATCGCCGGCGATCTGGTGCTGGCTGAGGACCGCGTCCCCAGGTGGCTCGGGAAGTGCTCGCAGACAGGCCGCCAGGCGCTGAAGTTCGCCGCTGGTGAGTGCCAGCAGGGGCTCACTCATGGCAGCTGGGCTGGGAAGAAGGCGGCCTCGCTCACATCCAGCGTGGGCACCACAAAGGCGCGATCAAGGAACTGATTGCGTTGCTCGCAGCTGGTTTCAGCGATCAGCAAGCAGCCGTGGCAGGCGGCACCATGGCTGTAGCGCTTCTCCAGATCACTCTCAGGGTGGTGCATGGAGCAGAAGGGATCGTTGGAGCAGAGCCTTCCCTGCTCCAGGGCATCGGCCACCAGCTGGTCGATGCGATCGGCCAGCGACACCAGACCGCCGAGGGTGCCCTCGGAACCGCTGCCACTGGTGTAGAGCAGGATTCCGTAGCCCTGATCCTCCCCAGGGAAGCTGTAGATCCGCTCCTTGATGGCAGAAGCGCCATAGCCGCACTCCAGGGCGGCCGTAGTGATCAGCAGGTGGGAGAGGCTGTGCAGCATCAGATAGGCATCACCAGGCCATTCGTATTCATTCGCCTTGAGGCCGTGATCACGGCTCCAGAGCTTGCAGGCTTCTCGGTGTTTGGAGCTATGTTGCTTGACTCCATCGCGCTGACGCCACTCCTGCAGGGCCGTAGCACTCACCCCGAGGAAGATGCCTTCACCGAAGTTTTCGATCGCTGGCACCCAATCGAGTTCTTTGCTGTTGATGTCTGCTCGCTTGGTCCCGATATCGAGCTGATCGATTGGATCGCCGTCCACGCCCTTCACGATCGGCTCCAGCCTGGTGAAGCCGATCAGGGCCATCACCTCCCGAAGACGATGCACCTTCAGGACGCGATCAAAGCGATCGCGGAACCAGCTGGGCTTACCGGTGAGCGGCATGATCTCCGCATGGAAGGTGCTCTCCGGGCCGGGCGACCCCAGCGCGCCGGCTGGGGCATACAGGGCTTTGATCTCCTGGAGCTTGAGCGGTGGTTGCTTCTCGCTGCGAGCGTCATTGCTGCTGCCACGCACGGCGGAGAGGACAGCCATCACATCAGCGAGCTCGCGATCACGCAGACGGGCTGCCACCTTTTCGGGCATGAACTTCAGGGCAGCCTTGAGATCACTTTCGTCCTCCACCTTTTCGAAGAAGCTCAGGTGGGCGACCAGGTGCTGGCGCAGGGAGTCTTCTGCTTCGGGGATGGAGATGGCGCCCACCATCTCCGGGAAATACGCATTGCTGGCTGAACGCACCAGCAGGCGGTTGGTGCGGGGCTTGTTGTTCTCATCGGTGCAGGCCAGGGCGTCGTCGCTGAAGTTGCCCAACCAGGGGCGGTGGCCACGGCAGGATCCGAGCAGCGAGGCGCCGTTTTCCCCCTTGGTGCTTGCCAGGGCCTGGCGCTTGCCGCACTGCGGGCAGCGCACATAGATCTCGTTGAAGTCGTTGCCGGCGCCGGCCTCATCGAGCCAGAGATCTTCCTGGCAACGACCTCTGGCACCCTCGTGCGCAAAGCGATCCCAGTCGATATCGCTCAGGTGCCCATTGGCGCAGCACTGCACAAAGCGCACCGGTACCACATCCAGCTTCTGGATCTTGCCGCCTGGCTCCTTCCATGGGTACTTCTCATCGACCAGTCGGTCCTGATGGATGAGCGGACGGGTGCGGAAACGCTTGCCTGCTTCGTCGTGGTAGATGGGTTCCTTGGGCTGCGCCACGAACCACAGGGGGAACTGGGGGGAGCGAATACCACTGCTGCTTCTGAACTTCTGGGCGTAGTTGTCGTCTTCGCTGGGCGGGCGCTTGAGCTGGAGGGTGCCCACGTTGAGCAGATTGCGCAGCTTGGCGATCAGCCGGCGTTCATCGATGAAACAGCTGTCGTCGTCGCGGCTGTAATGCCAGAGGTTGAGACCGCCCACCACCACGGAGCGATCAGGGAGATCGACCATGGCGCCGGGCCCATAGGTGGTGATCAGCTGGCCGTGGCGGACTTCGCCGACCGGATGATTGCTGGTGCCTCGCGATGCAGTCATGGCGGTCAACCTCGGGTGGTGCTCTGGTAGCGGTCTTTGAGCAGCAGCGCCGAAGGCTCTACATCCCGCAGGCTGCGGTTGGCTTTGAACTGCTTCTCGCGATCGTCGTCGAGGTCCAGCAACTCCGGATCCAGTGGCGTGCGGAGCAGCGGCGGCAGATCACCCTCTTCGCGGCCGTATTCCATGCGGCCCCGGCGCTCGGCAATGGCGCACCAGTCGTCGATGATCGCCTTCACCCGCTCCGCCACCCAACTGGCGTGCCCATCGGGATCGGGGTGGTTGACCAGCGAAGAGGCCACGCGTTGTTGCAGGGCTGCGGCCACGGGCTGGCGTGCTGCGGCCAGGGCCTGAAGATCACCGGCGCTGCGAGCGTGGGTGAGGCCATCGCAGAGGTGGCGGGCCAGGGCCACGGTGATGGCGGGAAGCCCGCGCTCCAGGGCCCGCTCGGAAAACGGCGTCACGCTGGTGGCCTCCACGTCGCGGTAGAAGACGTCGTGGCTGTGGGCGAAGTGCTCGTAGTGGGAGCGATCCCGCGGCCGGTTGGGATTGAGCAGCACCACCACCAGGCCGGGCCTGCTGGCATCACGGCCGACGCGGCTGCTGGCCTGGATGTATTCGGCGGTGGTCTTGGGCTGGCCGAGCATCAGCATCAGCCCCAACCGGGTGATGTCGAGACCCACCGAGATCATGTTGGTGGCCAGGGCCACATCCACCCGAGCGTCCTTGTCATCGAAACTGCGCGACAGCCGGTCTTTGGTGTTGCTCACCTCGGTGGTGGACACGCGGGAGGTGAGCTCCAGCGGGATGTTGCTGATGCGGCGATTGGCGGCGCGCTCCACTGCATCGCTGAGGCGCCGGCGCTCACCATGGGTGGCGAGCTGGGACGTGAGCTCCTCTTCAATCAGGCGGCGGCTGATGCCAAGTTCCTTGATCGTGTTGAAGTAGCCCAGCAGGGTCATGTAGGGATCGGCCGGATTGGGGCCAGGGGATTCACCGCGGCGACGCTGGGCGGTGCGCTTCTTCTCGGCGGCTTTCCAGGCCAGCTGGGCGCTGCTCATCAGGGCGAGGGAGGCGCGCAGCAGTAGGGCCTTCACATTGCGGCCCGGGGCGCTGAGGCCCACGTACAGCCGGCCCGGCACCTTCTCGACGGACTCGGTGATGGCAAAGAACGAATCGCGGCGATCGGGCCCAGGCGCCGGGAAGATCGAGGAGTGGGAGCGGCCGAATAGCGCCCGCATCTGTTCGCTCGCCCGGCGCACGGTGGCGGTGGAAGCGACGATCTTGGGCCGCTGCCCCTCGCGGCTGCAGAGCTCATCGATCACCGCCTCGTACAGGCCCGCCATGGAGCCGAGGGGCCCGGAGATCAAATGCAGTTCGTCCTGGATCACCAGATCCGGCGGGTCGAGCTCACCAGCGAGGCGCACGCCGCGGTTGGCATCGTCGCCATCGGCGGGTCCATAGAAGCCCAGGCCATCAACCACATGGGTGGCTTTGCCGAACAACTTGCCCGTGCGCCCCTCCCAGGGCAGGGAGGCGAACTTGTCGACCGTGGCAATGAGGAAGGCCGGCAGGCGGCTGTAGATCGTGTCATCCACAGCCACCAGCGGCAGGTAGGTCTCCTTGCTGGTGCCGCGGAAGTGGCAGTTGCGGTTGAGGCAGGCCACCCTCAGCTCATCGGGGTTCTCGGTGTCGACCCTGCCGCCACGCAGCAGCTTGAACACATCGCCGCGGTTGCGGGTGTCCTTGCTGTCGTCGAGGGAACGCTTGCCGAATTCCACGCCGCACCACGGGCAGGTGTCGATCGGGATCGGTTTGCGGTCGTCCTTGTGTTCGATGTACTTGAGCACCCGGATCCGCGCCGTGGACTCATTGCTGTTGCCCTTGCCGCCCATGCGGTTGGGGGTACCGGCCTGGCCGACCCAGAGGCCGATCTCGAACGGCCAGCTGCCGAGCTTCTA
>Ga0315901_10001827_pt1 | contig 30355 bp, 29 predicted proteins | sample LakEriMetagenome_10_FD_203761 | JGI IMG/M metagenome (GOLD analysis project Ga0315901, IMG submission 203761) | Freshwater fungal communities from buoy surface, Lake Erie, Ohio, United States - Buoy 2 MA116 | ecosystem: Environmental > Aquatic > Freshwater > Lake | place: USA: Lake Erie, Ohio...
TCGTGAGTCTCAGTCGTCATTTGTTAGATCCTTGAATGTTGTCGGTGGAGTGTAGCAGTTGTATGGTGAAGGCCCAACTCACCGGAGTTTTTTTCTCTTTTTTTTTCAATTTGGAGGACGCCCTCTGTGCCACGCCCGGTCTCAGGAGCAATCGCTGATGGTTTGCCGTTGTGGGATACATACGAGGCACTCTTTTTTCTGGTCACTGGTATTTTTTTGGGATTGATTTTGGGTTTTTTGTTTCCATCGGTTTGGAGATCTTTTCGGCGTCGATTTCGTCGAGTCGATAAATACCGCGCTGACTCAGGACGATTGGCGACGCAAATGAAACTGTCCGAATCCGTCGGATATCCGGTCATTCTCCATGAAACCGATCCCGAGGATCCACCTTCCGATGTTGATTTGATTTCAGTGTTCAATGCGGCGCGCTATGCCTTCCAAGAAAAAGCGTTGCGCGACGCTGCAAATTTTTATTTACAAATTCTTGGTTCTGAAAAAGTGACGCGGGTTCAAACCAATAAGGCCATGTTCGAATTGGCACAGGTTTATGCCCAAAGTGGACTCACTGAGCGAGCCGTCGAGACCGCCCTTGAGCTTCTTCACCGCAAGCCAGCGCAGTCAGACGTTTTCAAATTTCTTTTGAGTTTATGCACAAACCCTCCCGTCTTTTATCGAATAGAACAGATTCTTAAAATCTATGCGGGACCAAAATCAGTGGAACTTTCACGTGAGGTCACACATCAGCTCAGTCAAGCTGCGTTGACTTGTCTTGGGCTAGGACAGCAGCAGAATGCAGTTGCTCTTTCAAAAGCGGCCGTGCGATGGAGTCCGTCTGCGCTAGAACCCAAGCTGGCGCTGATCGAAGCGACGAGTCTTTGGAGTCAGCGCGCATCAGGGCGACCCCTTGACCAGATGGTGATTGGTTTTTTTGTTGATTTTGCTGAGCTGCTCAATCTGGTGCGTGCTCAGGCAAATCGCTCAGCATTCTTTACTCTCCCACTTTTGAGGGCCTGGTCTGATTTTTTTGATCACCATGAGAGTGAGATTGAGTCCATCATCGAACGGCTTGCCAAAGAACTGTTGGCTCAGTTGGATTGGAATTCCCGACAGGCGGACGAGTTTTTTTTAAGTGACGTTGGTTTTTTGGTCGATGTCTTTTTATCGTCGCGCTCCGCACAGCAGTCCGGGGTACGATGGGTCCCTGCCTTTTGCCGATTGTTGCCGGTTGCTCGGCAAGACTCTGGAGGTCAGTCTCCAATCATTTATCGTTGTTCCTCATGCGCAAATCTAAGTATTTCCTTCCTTTGGAGGTGTAAGTCCTGCCAGAGTTGGGAAACCTTTGAGCATTGGTCTCCGGGGGCGATTCGAGCAGCGGGCTCTTGTTAAGTGGTCGTCCGGCCAGTCTTTTTTTGTGTGTTTGCGGGCTGTTTTTTTGTTTGAATGGGCCCCCTCTTTCGCGTAGGTGCGAACACGAGGTGCGGGGAGGCACACAGTCATGTCCACACGAATCGGGACCTTGTCACGGGCAATTGCCATCGACGCTTTGAATCATGTCTTGACGCGCCGTCAACACGCGGATGTCGTTCTCGAGAGGCTCTTTGCGCACCATGCCGGGGAGTTGCGTCCCTTGGACCGCGCGTTCATTTTTGAAATCGTTTATGGCTCGCTGCGCTGGCTGTCTAAAATGGATTGGATCATGGCTCACATGGTCGATCGTCCTTTTGCGAGTTTGGATCCGCGGGTGGCCTGTGCTCTCCGGGTAGGAACTTACCAAATTTTTTATATGGATAGAGTGCCTGATCGGGCAGCCGTGTCCGAGACTGTTGAGGCTGTTAAGAGCGTCGGGGCTGGTAATGCAGCCTCATTCGTGAATGCGATTCTTCGTCGTGTTGCTCGCAAGGCCGAGTATTATCCAAAGCCGGACAAAGAGACGGCAGTCGCTGATTATTTTTCGGTCCAGTTTGCTCACCCCAAATGGATGGTTGAGCGCTGGTTACGTCATGTCTCCGTCGACCGACTGGAACATCTGCTTTCCGGCAATAACAAAGCCCCTCCGATTGTGCTTCGAAGACTCATACGCAAGCCGATGCCCACTCAAGAAGATCTTGCGTCCTATCTGTTGAGGACTCAGGGAATTCAAAGTGACTGGTTGCCGCTGAAATCGGCTTTAAGAGTTGAGCGTCTTCCTGATTTTTCTCAGTGTGAAGCCTTTCAGCAGGGCTGCTACATTGTTCAGGATGCTGCGGCGCAGCTCGCCGTCAGTCTTGTTCGACCATCCAACGACCAAGGCCCGGTTTTAGATGCGTGTTCAGCTCCGGGAGGCAAGGCGATCGCTCTTTGGGATCAGGGAATCGAAAGCCAGAATTTGATTTTGGCCGAGAGCAGTCAGAAAAGGATTCACCTACTGCGCGAAAACCTCAATCGCGTGGGGGTTGAACCGAGTGAGATATTACAAGGAGATGTTCTCGAGCAGGTTGGGCAGCGAACATTCGAATCCATTGTGTTGGATGCGCCGTGTTCAGCATTTGGCGTCATTCGCCGCCACCCCGAAATCAAATGGCAAAGAGTTCCTCAGGATATTGAACACTGTGCGGCAGAGCAGCGTCGACTGCTTGACGGTCTTGCTTCTGCAGTGCGTCCTGGCGGAGAACTCATTTATATTGTCTGTAGTGTCGAGCCGGAAGAAACAACACAGCAGATGGCTGAATTTCTTAAGCGGCATCCTGAATTTCAGGCTGTTCCTTTGGAGCAACGAGTTCATGACTACTACAGAAAGTACGTCATTCGCGGTCAGGAGTTGCTCATTCTTCCGGGTAACAGCGATGATCTTGACGGCTTTTATTCTATGGTGCTCAGCAAAAAGCGCGCAGGCTAAAGGAGCTGATCGGCTGCCGACCCCCTCCCGATTTAGACCCGAAGGCTCCAAATTTCCCTCCTATCGTGTGTTTCGAGAGGTATTGGCGCAGGAAATGCTGGCGGCCCGTTCTCGAGTCTGCCTTGTCACACCCACTATCGAAGATCGCTTGATTGGACTGATGATGTTTGGGCTGACGCGTCGTGCGGTTGTTGTTGCTGCCCGTGTGAATCCAAGAACTCCAGCAGCGCGCGGTCGTCTCGAACGCTGGATAGATGAGTTGCGGACTTTGGGCATCCCTGTGATTGAACAATCTTTGAAGAGTCTTAATTTACGTGAGCCGACAGTCGTTGCGATCGACCAATACGTTTGGACTGTTGATGTGCCACTGTCCGAGACCATCTCGGCCCCCGTTGAAGTCGATGCATCCGAATGGACCTCCGCTGAAGTTTGTCGTTGGGCAGAGGCTGCTCAAACCGCCAAAGCAGCGTCATCCCGTTGAACACCCGAGGGCCCTCCATTTGGTAGGATCCAAGAAGGACCATTTGGTTTTGGGGAACGTTGACCGTCCGTTCGATTCTTCGGAGATCTGCTAGCATGTTGAATTTTAAATCACGCTGTCACGATACATTCTGGCGGCATCTTTACTTAGTTTCTCTGTTTTTTATTTTTGTTGGATGCGGCCCAACGCGCTGCGGCTCACGTGTGGACGTGGCTCCCGAAGACCAGTTGCGCAATTATATTGATTTGGCGGTCAATATTACACGCATCGAACAGAGGGAAGAACTTGAGAGTCTCACGACGGGCGAATTCCGCGAACAGTTGACGTCTATTTCTCCGGAAGATTTCAAAAAAGCCTATTTGGATCGTCGCTACGAATTTGAGGTGTTTGAAGTGACGTCCAAAAACGAGATTGAGCCCGGACGTGAAATGCTGCTCGAATACAGGGTGAAATTTCGCAGCTGGGTTGTGGGTGAAGACAAGACCCGAGCTCCTCAGCAAGAAACCAAGAGTGCAGCTAAAATGCTCTACACCAACGGACAATGGGCAATCGCGTCAATTCAGCCGGCAGACGCTGAGTACAACTGGGATATCGGACTGCCTTTGGAAGGGGTGTCCACACAGGGAGTGACTCCTGAATCTCCGGTCGTGGATCCTTTCGATTCGCAAACAAGTGAGAGCGGGGCAGCTGCCGGTCAGAAGTAAACAGCGAATGTTGATTTTTTACAGTGGTTGAAGAGCAGGGAGACATTGAGATGAAGCGAATTTTGATTGCCGATGCTAGCAAGGCCAGTCTTGTCATGACGAGTGAAGTGTTCAAAGATCATTTTCCGGGTGTGCAGGTTGTTGTTGCGAGAACTTCGGCCGATGCCCTTGAACTGGCAAAGACGTGCGGGGAGTTGGACGCTTTTATTATTGATTACGATCTCCCCGATCGCGATGGCGCTTACACGGCAGCTCGTCTGAAGAAGAGCTTTACACAGCCGATCTTAATCACTGCTTTTGATCGTCCTGATGTGCACGAAACCATTGAGAGGGATTTATCGGGCTTTGACGATTGCATGAGTTGGTTGAAAAAGCCCGTCAAGCCCGAGATTGTTGTGTCTTTGGCTCAGCGTTTTATTGAGGGCAAGCATCGCTGCCAGCGTCGCCTGACCTGCAATATTCCCGCGTTTCTCGAGATTGAATTCGTTCCGACTGCTTTGCATGCGGCAACCAGTAAATTGCCATTTGGCTCGTCTCTTCAGGTGGCTCGGGCCAAGGTAAAAACTAAAATCAAAGCTAAACCCGCAAACGCATCCAAGAGCTCGGCAAGCCGTTCAGGTTCGACTTCGAAGTCTGCTTCGAAGCAGACTTCGGGGGCGGGACATAAAGCCAATTCAAAAAATCCCACTCCACCCGCAAGCAATAAAAAAACATTGACTGCTCAGAAGTCAGCCTCCAAGGCTCCAGCAAAAACTGCCTCCAAAACTGCACCCAAGGCTCCAGCAAAAACCGCCGCCAATACTGCACCCAAGGCCGCAATAAAAACTCCTTCCAAATCTGCCTCCAAGGCGTCACCAAAGACTTCGACACTCAAAGCAAAGGTGTCACCGTCGCAAGTGAGTGATCAGCCAGTCCGAAAGATTATCCCTTTGCTCATAGACGATGTGAGTTTGGATGGAATTAAGGTCAGGATTCAGAATCAGGAGCTGACCTACGCTGTGAGTGGTCAGACAAAGAATGGAACTCGCATGATTGAATTTATTGAAGGGCAGGTGCTTCAGGTTCACCTTCCACCCTCCAAAGCTGTTGAGGGTGGAGCAGAGTCACTGGAGCAGTGGCGCAAAGCAAAATTTAAGGAACTGACGGCGACTCTCGGAAAAAAAACGAGCGGCGGTCAGGCGAAGTCCAACGCGCCAGCAACGACACTCAATGCGCTGGCCGAGCGGACACGTAAAGCTCTGTCGACATCCCCTGCGCACACTCTGCAGGAGGTTCATCAGCAAAGTGAGTCCTCATGCTTGAAGGGGACCGTGCGATGGATTGGTTCGAGTGAGACTTTTACCTTTTGCGGATTACGTTCGGAGAACGTCAATGTAAGCAAAAAATTGTTTGAATCATTGGTGGAGATTGAGGCGAGAGGTCGGGTGCAATTGAGTCCAATCCTTTCGCCTAACTCGTCGCGAACCAACAAGCTCAATGCATAAATTTGACATATATCGTGACCATCGCTACTCTCCTGTGTAAATCGCATCTGCAAACGGTTCATCACAAGGAGTGTGTTATGAAGAAATCTACCGTCTCAACGTCTCAGCTGATCTCAACTGTTGCTGCCAATCACACAGAACTTCCAAAAAAGGTCACAAAGGAAGTCCTTCAAGAGTTCCTCTCTCTGATTGAGCAGGAAGTTGTTGGCAACCATGCCAAAGTTCGTATCGACAAAGTCGGCATTCTGCAGGTTAAGGAACGTGCAGCCCGCATGGGTCGCAATCCTCAAACGGGCGAAGAAATTCGCATTCCTGCTTCCAAGAAGGTCACTTTCCGCGCAGCTAAGTCGCTCAAAGAAGCCGTTGGCGTAAAGCGCGCGGCAAAGAAGAAGAAATAATTATTCTTCCCGTTGTCTGATAGAGCAACCGCAGATGCGAATCCCCGAAAGGGGATTTTTTTTAGCTGAATTTTCGAAGTTCATCGATGATGAAAATTTCCTGCTGCCCTTTGCCTTTCAGATTGACAAGGCCGAGGCTCCGCCCCTGAACCGCTGCTCCCAGTCGCTCGAAACTTTGTTTCGATGCCGTAATCTTTTGTGGCTGGCCTGCACCTTCGATGCGTGCCGCTGTATTGACCGTGTCACCCCAAATGTCGAAGAGGAATTGTTTGGTTCCCACCAGGCCACTGACCACGGGGCCTGAGTGAATACCGACCCTGACGCTCCATCCCGATTTGTGGTTCTTCGCACAATCGATCATGTCGAATCCGGCACGCACTGCTTGGAGTTCTGGAGTTAACTCTTCACCGCTCAAGCCAACAACGGCCATAAAGCTGTCGCCTATTGTTTTAATTTTTTGAAGACGATGCAGGTCGGCAATGGCCTCGAACTCCGAAAACAGGCTTTGTAGTTGATTGAGGATGATAACAGGATCTTCCGTATCGCAACTTTCCGTAAAATTAACGATGTCACAAAAAAACACGCACACATGCTCATGTCGACGGGGTTGAACTTTGCCAGTTTCTCTAAGTTCGTCGATAATTTCACGCGGAAGAATAATTCCAAGTAGCTCTTCGATCCGGTTTTTTTGTAACTGAAGTTCTTCAGCAAAAGTCTGTTCGCGTTTCTTTGCCGCATGGAGTCCCAGGGAGGTCAGGACCCGAGCTCTCAGGAAAGCAGATTGAAAAGGCTTTGTGAGGGAGTCAACAGCGCCTGCTTCAATGCATTCGGCTAGCTCATCAACGTCATCGGATGCAGTTACAATCAGAACCGGAATCTCTCTTGACTCAGATTGATTCTTAATTTTTCGGAGGACTTCAAGGCCGCTCATGTCGGGCATATGAAGGTCGAGGAGGATGAGATCGAATGTCTGTTGACGTATCTCAGTCAAGGCATCCTGCCCTCTGGAACAGGTTGTCACCGAGAGATTTAGCCTTTGCAGGAATGTACTGATGAGCCGCAAGTTGTGGGGCTCATCGTCAATCACAATGACCCGCCCGAGAGAGTTGTCGGAGGAGTTGTGAGTTGTTTGAATTGTCGAATTGAATAAGTGAGTAGAGGCAAGTTCTACCCGCTCTGCAAAAGGAGCGTGGCAGTGAAGGGTCAGTTGCCTGACAGCTTCAAGCATATTGTCCAGAATTTCGTGTGAGCCGGCAGCTGATTCAATCTCATTGAGTCCGTCGTTGATGATGCGCAGGTGTGGGAGTGTGGCTTTGCGGAGTCCCGCTTTTACCTCACTTTTAAATGCAGCGATTGAACTCAGTGGGCAATGGTTAATGAGAGTGATGGTGTCATCTAACAGCATGCGGGCACTGTTGAGAGTTGCATCCAGTGCAAACAGTGATGGATGGTTTTCGCTCACGAAGTCTTCACGGAGGACCTCTCCAAAGCCAATGAGAACGGAAAAATGAGAGCGCAGGTCGTGACGAAACACGGAACGAAACTTTTCTGCCGTCATCGGTGTTTCTGTTTTGTCTGGAATGCTGCTCATGCTTCGGTGCCTACTCTCCGGTGCTTCGGTTATTCATGTTCAGAATCTTCACCTCTTACAAATGCACATTTGATGCATCTGCAGAGCCAAGTATATGCGGCGTGATGATATAGTAACGAAGGAACGAACACGTGTGCGAGTCGCTGTGTTGACGGAACTAAAATTTTGAATTTGAAAAGATGCTGCTGGTGTCTTTACAGATGGCGAAGACAAAGTTACATTTTTTGAAAATGGAGGTCTCGAATTATGGTTATGAAGAAAGGTGCTAAGAAGTCCGCTGCGAAAAAACCTGCTGCTAAGAAGGCTGCTCCCAAAAAAGCTGCTAAAAAAGCAGTGGCAAAGAAGAAGCCTGCAGCAAAGAAAAAAACAGCAGCTAAAAAGCCTGCAGTGAAGAAAGCAGTTGCAAAGAAGACGGTCGCCAAGAAAGCCACGGCGAAGAAGGCTGCCGCCAAGAAAACAACTGCGAAGAAGACAACAGCAAAGAAGCCGGCAGTCAAAAAGGCAGCAGCTAAAAAAGCGTCAACCAAAAAGGCCGCACCCAAAAAGGCTGCTGCTAAAAAGACAGCGCGAAAAGGTGGAGCTCGTAAAGCAAAGTCAGCTCCTGCTGCAATGCCCGCTGCGGCTGAAGGCGGCGAATCCTCTGAACCCGACGGCGAATCCGGTCAGCTATCCTCACCTTACGAAGCTCCTAAAATCTCGGGGCTCGTAGGTGGGGAAGCGTTTCACGAGAAAGTCTTGAGTGGTAAATGGGTCGTCCTTTATTTCTATCCCAAAGATATGACGTCTGGATGCACTGTTGAAGCTCGTGATTTTCAATCTCTGAATGATGACTTTGCCCGACTTGGGGCTGTTGTTGTTGGTGTTAGTAAAGATTCCTGCCGCAGTCATGAAAAGTTCAGTCAGAAGGAAGGCCTGTCTTTTCTTTTGCTGTCAGACGAAGGTGGGGATTTGTGCGAACGCTACGGCGTTTGGAAACAGAAGAGCATGTACGGAAAAACGTATATGGGTATCGAACGAAGTACGTTCCTTCTAAATCCGCAACATCAGGTTGTTGCGCAATGGTCGAAGGTGAAAGTTGACGGCCATGCTCAAGCTGTCCTTATGACCCTCAAAAAACTTCAATCGAGCGGTCACTGAGAAGCAATTAATCCTCAGATACTTGCTCGCGGACGCGGCCGAACAACATCGCCCGTCCGAATTCCCTATTCAGCCGTGCGATATTTTCGAGTTTGATATCTTTGGGGCAAGCCGCTGCGCACGATCCCATATTTGTGCAGCTACCAAAATCCTCTTCGTCCATTTGCCAAATCATTCTCGACACACGGCGTTCTCGTTCTGCCTGTCCTTGTGGAAGCAATGCAAACTGAGAGACTTTTGCAGATACGAAGAGCATTGCTGAACCGTTTCGACACGCAGCAACGCACGCGCCGCATTGAATGCAGGCAGCAGCGTCCATGGCCAGATCGGCGATCTCTTTTGAAATCGGAATTGCATTGGCATCAGGTGCATTGCCTGTGCTGACAGACACGTATCCACCCGCAGCCTGAATTCGATCGAGTGCCGAACGATCTGTCACAAGATCCTTGACGACAGGAAATGCTTTGGCGCGGAATGGCTCGACAACGATGGTGTCACCATCATCAAACGTGCGCATGTGCAGCTGACAGGTCGTTGTTCCGGTTTGTGGGCCATGAGGCTCGCCGTCAATGACCATCGCACAGGAGCCGCAAATTCCTTCGCGGCAGTCATGAGCAAAGGCAACGGGCTCTTCTCCTTTTTTCACAAGCTGCTCATTGAGTACATCGATCATTTCGAGAAAGGACATATCGGGACTGACGCTGTCGAGCGAATAATCCACCAGCTGTCCTGCTGCCGTTGCGTTTTTTTGGCGCCATACCTTCAGATTGATGCGCATGGTGCGTGAGTGATTGTTTCCAGCCATGACAAATCTCTCCTTGGTTTATTTGTAGCTGCGTGTCGCGAGTTTTACGTATTCAAAGTTGAGCTGTTCCGTGTGACGCTTTGCCGGCTTGCCTTCGCCTTGGTGCTCCCAAGCGGCGACGTGGCAGAAATTTTCGTCATCGCGCTGAGCTTCGTTGTCCGGAGTTTGGTATTCAGTGCGGAAATGTCCACCGCAGGACTCTCGGCGCTCAAGTGCATCGCGCGCCATGAGTTCGCCAAGTTCGATGAAATCCGCAACCCGACCTGCGCGTTCGAGCTCTTGGTTCAAAGATGCTGCATCGCCGGGGATGCGCAAATCATTCCAGAATTCATCACGCAATTGGGGGATCTCAGTGAGGAGTTTTTTGAGAGACTCTTCACTGCGGGCCATGCCGCAATTATCCCACATGAGTTTTCCAAGTTTGCGGTGGAGTTCGTCGGCAGATTTTGTTCCTTTGATATTCATCATCCGCGAAATAGAATTTTCAATGCCTGCTCGGGCTTCTTTGAAGGCCGGATGCTGGGTATCGACCTTGTCGAGTTTTGTTGAGCCTAAATAATGGGCGAGTGTCGTCGGTATAACGAAGTATCCGTCAGAAAGACCCTGCATAAGAGCTGAGGCGCCGAGGCGATTTGCGCCATGATCGGAAAAGTTTGCTTCTCCCAATACGTGCAAACCGGGGATTGTTGATTGCAGGTTATAATCCACCCACAGACCGCCCATTGTGTAGTGGACGGCGGGGTAGATACGCATCGGAACCTGATAAGGATTTTCGCCGGTGATCTTTTCATACATCTGGAACAGGTTGCCGTATTTGCCTTCTATCACCGAGCGACCGTCGCGTTTGATGGCAGCTGCGAAATCCAAATATACCGCAAGTTTTGTTTGTCCGACGCCACGACCTTCGTCGCAGACAAACTTGGCTGCACGCGACGCAATGTCGCGGGGCGCAAGATTTCCAAAGCTCGGATAAATGCGTTCAAGGTAATAATCACGTTCTTCATCGGGGATCTGATCGGGTGAACGACTGTCGGTTGGATCCTTCGGAACCCAGACACGCCCGTCATTGCGCAAGGACTCAGACATCAGGGTCAGCTTGCTTTGGTAATCTCCGGACATGGGAATGCACGTCGGGTGAATCTGGGTAAAGCAGGGATTTCCAAAGGCCGCGCCGCGCTTATGCGCACGCCAGATGGCTGTCGCGTTGGACCACTTTGCGTTCGTTGAAAGATAAAATACATTTCCGTATCCGCCGGTCGCCAAAATCACTGCATCGGCTGCATGGGATTCAATTTCACCGGTCAGAACATTGCGGCAAATCACGCCCCGGGCTTTGCCGTCGATCACAACAAGGTCGAGCATTTCGCGGAAAGTCAGAAGCTCGACTTTTTTATTGTCGACCTGCCGCATCATCGCCGAGTAAGCGCCTAACAAAAGTTGCTGGCCTGTTTGTCCGCGCGCATAAAATGTACGTGAGACCTGCGCGCCGCCAAAGCTGCGATTAGCCAGCAGTCCACCATATTCCCGGGCAAAAGGCACACCCAAGGCTACACAGTGGTCGATAATCTTCACAGAGTTTTCGGCCAGACGGTGAACGTTGGCTTCACGTGCACGAAAATCGCCGCCTTTGATGGTGTCATAGAACAAGCGATAGATGGAGTCGCCGTCATTCTGATAATTCTTCGCGGCGTTAATTCCGCCCTGAGCGGCAATGGAATGGGCACGGCGGGGAGAATCGTGAATACAGAGAGTTTTGACGTTGTAACCGAGCTCCGAGAGGGCAGCCGAGGCGGATGCGCCCGCCAAGCCCGTTCCGACGACAATCACGTTGAACTTGCGACGGTTGGCTGGGTTCACCAATTTTGATTCGAATTGATGATGAGTCCATTTCTCTGAAATCGGTCCGTTCGGAATTTTGGAGTCGAGATTCATTCGTTCACCCTTTTCAGAAAATAAAGACGTAAAGAGGGACTGCCAGAAAGCCGAGCGCAACAACAATTGCGTAAGCCCAGCCGAATATTTTGAGTGCATTATTGAATTTTGGGTGACTCAGTCCGAGGGTTTGGAAGCTCGAGGACACACCGTGGTAGAGATGCATTCCGATTAAGCCAAGACAGACGCTATACCAAATCACGTAGCCCGGGCTTTTGAAGCACTCGATCACCAATTGATGAATGTCACGGACCTGTTTTCCGTCGACAAGAACGGCAATGCCATCTTTTGCATAAACATAGTGAGTGCCGTACTTGAAGGTGATGAGGTGTAGGATCAAAAACACCAGTGTGATTGAGCCCGACCAAATCATGCTTTTAGAAGACAGAGAAGCACCTTTCGCGCTTTTGGGAGTGACTGCATAGAGCGTTGGCTTTGTTCGGCTGTTACGCATCTTGAGACCGATTCCGGTGACGGCGTGTGTGGCAATGAAGATCACGAGCGCAGCTTCGGCCACATAAATGAGCGGATTATTAATGAGCGCGTGGCTATACATGTTATAGGCGTCCTTGCCTGCAAAAATAAGCAAGTTGCCCAGCATATGAGTCAGAACGAATAAAACCCACACAAGCCCACTCAAGGCCATGAGGTATTTACGGCCAATCGAGCTGTTGAGATATTTCAGAATCCCTTGATTCATTGGGGACCACTCCTTTAGAGGCAAAGACGAAAATGAAAACCTAAATCTGGGGCACATTAAAAGATGCACCCTTTCAAACATTCACCAGTTCGTATAAACGATCACGTCATTGTCTTAATGGCTCAGGATGAAAGGGCATCCTATCCGTATTGACGCAAGTAAAAAGTTGATAAAAATCAATTTAAAATCCCCCTTAGATCAATGAAAACTCATCGCTGAACGGGTTGTTCCGCTTTAGAGCATGCACTGAGCGCCCTCGCGTTCCATCACACGGGCAAGTCGCGCGGTAATGTCGGCTTTCAAAGGGCGATGGGTGAGGGCAATTTTTTCACTGGTGAGCTCAGCACGAAATCCCGTTCCTCGAGCTTCCACTTTGTATTTAAGTTCAGTGGTCCCGAGTTTGGAAAAGATGACTTTTAATTCGTTTCCCTGCAGCTCAAAACGGGTGATTTGTCCAAGATCGCGGTCTTGGATAGCCACTTCCACACGTTTTATAAAATCTCCAATCGACAACGAGGGGGCTTCAAATGCTTTCACTTGGCTTGTCCTTCTGTGAGTTCTTTGACCAAAGCTTCAAACGCAACAATTTTTGTGACTTCCACCGAATCCATCGCGCGTAACGCCGAAATCGTTGCCTCGGATGGATTGCCAAGAATGACCAATACAGGAACCGTGCCCGATTTGACCTGTGAAAAGAGCAGTTCATTGATCGGAGAAATATCCTTTTCCTGCTCGAGCCGGACCAGAGCTCCTTCCACGGCTAAAGGATTCGGAAGTACTCGTGCTTGCAGGTCATCTAAAAAGTCTTCCACTTTATCGAAGACAGTCAGTTCACTCGCGAGCATCGTGTTGATCCGCGAAATACGCGCGTTTTCGAGTTCATCCGCGGAAATGCCCTGAGTAGAGAATGTTGTCCATGTTTGGGAGGCCAAGCGGACAGCTTCCGCCAGCCGCTCATTGGGACTTTGGAAATTCAGACGCCACACGCCGTTGTTGGTGTTGGGTTCAATGGCATCGGGATCGAAAGACGCATGAGGGCTGTATGACAGTCCTGAATCTGCACGCATTGCTTTGGAGAACCTGTCGTTCCCGATGACTCCGCCCGAGGCGCTGAACACCTCCCGAAGCAGAGTCATTCGTGTGCGCTCAATCCGATTCAGTCGTCCGATGTTGGGAAGATAGTAGCGCAAGGTGATGGTTGCTTGGCTTAGGTCAGGCTTGCGAATAATGGCGATGCGCAACCTGTTGGATGGGGCAGGCTTTAATCGTTCAGGTAACCAAGAGTAAGTGACAGGTGTCAGCCGCGGCAGTCTGCGCATAAGGTCCAACACAACCTTTTCGTGTTTTGAAGTGATGCTCCCAGATAAGATCACGTTTAATCCGGCGCGGTTGATCAGTAAACCGGCAATTAGTCGGAGCTTGTCCTGAGTCACCTTGTCGAGTTCTTTTTTTGACATTCGAGTGAGTGATTGGCTGAAATAATGCTCAGGACCAAACGCCAGCCGCAAGGCTTCCTGCTCAATAAAGCGTGATTGTTTGCGGGCCGTTCCACCATCGAGCAGCGCTTGGAACGCATCGGTTTGTTCCATCTTCCAAATCTCAAGCGCATCGCGATCGAAGCGCGGACGAAGCAGCATGTCTTCTAAGGCAGAGAGGGCAAGATTGAAATCCGAAGAGAGCATTTCAAAGGAGATATAGAACTGGCCAAGCTGGGTTGTTCCTGTGCTCACTTGAATGCCATTGTCAGCTAGATGCTTTTGCAGTTCCTCGTAGTTGCGCGCACCGGCACCGCCTTGAAGGAACATGTCAACAGTTGCAGAAAGGCTGGTGCGCAATTCCCGAGGAAGTGAATAGACCCCAGTTTCAAATAAAAAATCAAGTCGGATTTTTTTTCCTGTCTCCGCTGGAATTGCATACAACGCTGCTCCCCCGTCGATGGGGGTTCTTGAGTAATCGAGCGATGGCCACACAATCTGACGCCAATTGAGCGGGACGGGTTTGCTGACAACCGCTGGGCGCTGGTTGGTGAGGGCGTTGTTCGTTGCCGACTGTGCGTTCACTGTCATGCTCTGTCCGAATAACAGTGTCGAAAGTAAAGAGAAGATGGATACATGAAGGGCTGGACGGGCAGATGATTTTGAGCGCTGATAAATCATAATTGTTCTCACTTTAACGCAGCCGTTTTTTCAAATTCGGAACATGCGGGTGATTTGCCGGACGCTGTCACTCCCGTGCGGTATGAGCGCTGTGCCGCAAATGCTTCATGGCCCCAATTTTTAAAATCCTGACTGGTCAGCGATTCGATGATTTTCTTCGCTTGACTTGAGACTTTAAAATCTCCGTAAAAAAATTCATTCCATTCGTAAAATTCAACAAGGCTTGTCATTTTTTGGGCGACGTCTGACTCTTCGACTTCCTGTTGCTTGAGGAGAACTTTTTTCAGTTCGGGGGTGATGGAACGGTTGAGTGCTATATCTAGTTCTTTGAGGAAATAATTCTTCGCAGCTTCGAATGATTGTTGTTTATTTAGTTTAAACCACGCGACGTAAGGCTGCGACGCTCTTTGCCACGTTGTTTTGTAAAGGGCAAAGCCCGTAGCCAGTTTGAGTTTCGTCATCCGGCGCTGAATGGTTCCGTCAGGGTGATCGTTCAGAAGCTGCATGAGAACCTGGCTCATAAGGCTTGCGCGGTAAGAATTGTCTGAGGAGGGGAACACAAGACTGTGTTGCTCTTCAAAAACATTTTCGCTGCAGACAAATTCTTTTCCGGCAACCTCTTTGTCGGGTCGTTCTGACCGTCGGACTGAATTGTTTTTCAGCCGACCTGTCCATTCACCAAATGCCTCATCAATTTTCTGGAGAGCCGTATCAACCTTAAAGGGGCCTCCCAAAAACAGCTGGGCGTTGTCCGGAGTATAGAAATCGCGATAAAAACTGCGGGCCTCGTCAATTGACATGCGTTCGACGTCGAGTTTTGTACCAATGGTCAGCCATTCATAGGGAGTTCCTTTATAAACGGCCCTACGCAGGATTTCTTGCCCGCGCTGTAAAGGATCGTTTTCGTAACGCAGGCGCCGCTCGGAAATAACGGCACCTTTTTCTGTCGTGAAATAGGGGTCCTGGAGGTCCAGGAATTTAAATCTTTGCGCTTCGACTTCCAACATTTTATCTAATGCAGGACCCGGAAAACTAGATTCATAAACGACGTAATCTGTGCTTGTTGCTGCATTGCCTCGGCCGCCGACTCCGGCAAGAATTCGGTCATAATGACCTTCGGGTGAAACTTGAGTTTTGCGAAACATCATATGTTCAAAAAAATGGGCCAGACCAGTGGTGCCGATTTTTTCACGATTACTTCCTGCATCAAGTTTGATGCGCAGTGTCGCTAAAGGATTTCTGTTGTCAGGCAAAATGAGAACCTTCAAGCCATTAGACAGTGTGAACTTGAAGACGTCCGGTGTGCCTTCAATGGCTTTGCCGTGAGCTAACAACTGAGCTCCCGCTGGAAGCCGAATAGCAGGGATTGTTTCTGCTGAGGTGCTCGCTGTTTTGCGTTTAGATTTTGATGCAGCTGTTGGGGCGCCCGAGGCTGAGAGCGGTGCCAAGAGCAGGGCAAGAGTGAGAGAGGCAATGGCGCGAAGTCCAAAGGCCGGTAGGCCCCACCGGTTGCTGCAGGTCATGAGTGCATCTCCAAAAAAAGCGCAAACAACAAATTCCGCGGACTATCTTTTTTGGGTCAGTCCAAAGCTACGTAGTCGCTGACCGCGCTCTAAACGGGCACGAATCTGCACTGTTTGCTCAGCCATGTCGGGCTTGCCGAGCAGTGCAAACATGTTGGTCTTGTAAGCCTCCACTCCCGGCTGATCAAAGGGATTGACACCACGTGCCAGACCGCCAGCGCCACAGGCAAACATATTTAAATAAAGCCAATATCCCATCCAAAATGCACTGAGCTCAGGAATGTCCCAGACCAGTGTTGGCACACCGCCGTCGGCATGAGCGAGGCAGGTGCCAGAGATCGCTTCCAGTTGAACGTTATCCAAGGTTTGGTTGGTTAAATAGTCGAAGCCATCAGCAAGCCCAGCTTGGGGGATACGAATTTTTCGCTTTTGTGCACCGCGGCTCAGGGATGATTCATCCAGCACTCTTAAGTGAGTGGCAAAAAGATGCCTTTCGCCTTCCTGAAAGTACTGTCCCATGGAGTGCAAATCAGTCGTAAATTGTGCCGAGGCAGGAAAGAGGCCGGTGTTCCCTTTGCCATCACTTTCACCGAAAAGTTGCTTCCACCATTCACCAATGGCGCGCAGTTTTGGAGTCCAATGACAGAGAGCTTCAATTTTGTAACCCTCTCTATAAAGGGCGTTGCGAATTGCCGCGTAACAGAGTGCAGGATTTGTTTCGAGAGCCTCATTTTTTTCGCTCATGCAATCAACTCGCGCCTGCCGTGCACCTTCAACAAACTCGCGAACGTCAAGTCCGGCAACCGATAAGGGCAGCAGTCCGACAGCTGTAAAAATAGAGTAACGTCCACCAATGTTGCGAGGAATATTCAGTGTGGGATAGCCGTGAGCCTTTGACAATTTCAGCAAGGTGCCACTCTCGGGATCCGTGATAGAAAAGATGCGTGCTGACGCCTCACGGCTGCCAAAACGATCATCAAGGTATTGTTTGAGAACTCGAAAGGCGAGAGCAGGCTCGGTGGTTGTTCCTGATTTAGAGACGACCAGCAGACTCGGTGACAACTGATCAAGAACATCCAGAAGCTCATTAAGCTCATCGGTGGCCACATGATGTCCGGCCCACAGGAGTAACGGCCGACGCTGCAATTGAGCCGGATTAGCTAGCGCGAAACTGTGAGTCAGTGCTTCGTAAACCGCTTTTGTTCCGAGCAGACTCCCACCGATACCAATGACAACGAGCGCATCTGAATGGGAGGCAATGCGTTCGGCAAGAGTTTTGACGTCATTCAATAATTGAGGCGCATGATCCTCGACCCAATGGACCCAGCCCATAAAATCTGAGCCCTGACCGGTCCCGTTCACCAGCGAGCGTTTTGCAGCAACCAGTTGTGGCATTGAATCATTGAGAAGTCGTTCCAAGGGAACAACATCGTGGGCTTTTGTCCAATCAAGTGCAATGCGTTTGCTATCTGCCACAGCCATTGTGTATGACCTCGTGCTGGAAAAGAATGAAGGAAACGGTTAGAGGTTTTAACAGTCCCTTTTCCCAGAGGCAATCGAAAGGACCAACGATGAATGCGGTTGGGCAGCGACGATTTAGAAATATTTTGATTGCCGGAATGCCCGGAGTAGGCAAATCGACCTTCGCAAAGGCTTATGCTCAAATGTCGCGCACGGAATACGTTGAGCTTGACACATACGTGGAAAAAATCGCCGGAAAATCGATTGCCGAAATTTTTGCTCAGGATGGTGAAGCCGTTTTTCGGGATCTCGAATCGCAGTGTCTTGAGCGACTGATGCGCCGTCAGCGCTGCACAATTGCGCTCGGTGGTGGCACGTTGACAAATCCCCAGTCACTTGAGTTAGCGCGCGCTTTGGGGTGTGTTGTGTGGCTGACGGCTCCGGTGACCGTTATTGCCGCTCGTGTTTGGCCCGTAAAAGACAAACGTCCCTTGCTTGCCGACTGTGCGTCGATCGAGCAGCTCACCGCTAGGCTCGAAGAATTGCTTGAAAAGCGACGGCCGAGCTACGAGGCCGCTGATGTGGTGCTGGAAACAACCTATAGCTCTATTGATACGCTCAAAATTGAACTTTCGTGGCTTGAAAAACAGATCCTCGCGCGGCGAGCATTACCGCTTGAAAAAGCAGCTGCCCGAGAGAATAACCCATCCGATGTTCTAGAAGACGGACAGGTCCTCTTGCGGCACCCTCGCCGAATTCCATTAGCTGATGCTTCGTATCGGTCTCCGCGGGAAAACAGGACAGGCAAAGATCCCGCTGAAAAAATGGAACGGCTCATTAAGGCTCAACGGCAAAAAGATCGAACAGATCGTGCAGAAAAACGGGAACGTTCTGACAAAAGAGAAAAGCGTCCGACGACCGAGGCTGGACCCGTGCCTGCGGCTCAATCTCCTCAAGTTTCACGTCCACAAGCAGTTGTCCGCGAGCGGTCGCAACAGAACTTGTCGCGCGGAAAAGTAACAACGGGTGGAGGAGCGGCTGTCAACGACGGGCCTCAGCCAAGAGCTGCGCGCGGCGCAGATGCGAACGGACCCACGCCGCGTGCCAACCGTAGTGATAGAGGCGCTGGTGATAGAAGTGCAGGAGATCGCCCGACGCCACGCGCCGTGCGCGATGATGGTCAAGAACGACCGGTGCCAGGTCCTTCGCGCTCGGGTGCTGTTGGAGCCCCACAAGCGCGTCCACAGTCTGAAACACAGCAAGAAACTTCGGGCCCTGTTCCGCGGCAGTCTTCAACGACTCAATCAAATTAAAAGTTGAAAGCCGATTTGCGGTCCGACTCATGCTCGGGCAGACATTTTTTTTCGCTTTTAACGACACGTTTAATTTTGTGCAAAGCGTGCCCAGCTGCGCAGATAGGTATACCCCATTTTCAGCTGATAATCGTTCTTCATGTGGTTCGCCCATTTTTCGATGTCTGTGGCGAAGCCCAAATTGGAATGACTGTTTGCCAAATCGCTCGCCTCAATATGACCTTCAAGGTCAACCTCTTTGCGACCCGAGCGCGGACTCGGCATTGGTTGCACAGGTTCATCTTCTTTAAGAGTGTCCGCACTGCTCAGCATTTGTGTCTTTGTCAGGTTTTTTAAGTTCGGATTGGCAGGCAGCGTCACATCAGGGGTAATGCCTTTGGCCTGAATACTGCGACCATTCGGCGTATAATAACGAGCGACTGTCATTTTCAATCCGGCGCCGTTGGGCAGAGGGATGATTGATTGCACGCTTCCCTTTCCAAAGGTGGGCATTCCAACAATCAGCGCGCGATTGTGATCTTGCAACGCTCCAGCGACAATTTCAGAGGCGCTGGCCGATGCTTCGTTGACCAGAACAACCATTGGCATGTACGGGTGAGTGTTTCGTTTGCTTGCATATTCGACTTCCTGTCGAGCTCTGTCGCGTCCTACAGTAGACACAATAATTCCTGAGTCGAGGAAAAGGTCGACAATGCGTACGGCTTGATCAAGAAGTCCGCCCGGATTGCTTCTGAGATCAAGGATGAGTCCCCGCAATTTACCGTTGTTTTCTGCTTCGTATTTTCTGAGTGCTTTATCGACCTGTTCGCTCGTGTCTTCTTGAAAAATTCCAACACGGATGTAGGCGTAGCCCTCTGACAAGCTCTGATGCACAACGCTATTGCTCTTGATGATTTCGCGCACCAGTTGAACAGAACGCATTTTGGGACGAGCTGTTTTTCCCGCAATATTTTCAGGAGCCGGTAGAATATCAAGCTTGACACTTGATCCGGGCAGACCGCGAAGTTTATTAAGAACATCTTCAATATTTGCCTTTGTAATTTGAACCCCATCAACCGACACAATGAGGTCGCCTGCCTGCAACTTCGCTCTCGATGCGGGTGACTCGGGAATCACTTCAATCACCTCGAGTCGGCCATTTTGCTGATTCAAGACGACACCAATCCCACCAAATTTTCCCGATGTGTCATTTGTCAGTTCGCGCAGCTGTTGTGCAGGCAGATAGCTTGTATGCGGGTCGAGTGAAGACACCATACCTTTGATGGCTCTTTCGATAAGGGCATCGCTCGCCACTGACTTTTCATCCACGTACATTGTCTCAAGATGATTGAGGACGCGACTAAAGGCCTCGAGAGATTGAAACTTTTTATTTCTTGTTTCTAAGGTCTCGCCAGGAGACTCAGTGCGGGTGCTGGTCTGGGCTTTTGAGGCGTCTGATTGCGCAGTAGTTTGGCTTTGAGGCGCAGCAAAGGCCTCGTCAACATTGGAAAAATTCAGGAGATATGCGGGAATGAAGGACAACAGCATATAAAATCGCGGATTGGACAAGAACATGCTCGCATTCTCCAAATTTTTCTCCAATTGTGACTGGGTGTTGAGAGTAGGTCAAGTCGAGTTTTGTTTTTGGTGTTTTATTTAAACTCAACTAATTTTCGCGTTGTTCCGAAAAGATAACAAAGGTGTGGGAGGGAGTGATGCTGTTTGTCTTCGACACAAAACGCAGAGGCGTACTCAATTTATCTCTGGCTCTTGGACTCGGCGTTATGAGTTCATGTGGACAGCAGACGCTAGCTCCCTCTTTGGATTCACGTGGATCGGGTCGAGGCGAAAGCTCGGTCCTGGTGAATCCCGATGTTGCATTGGCGACATCGAATATCAGAGCGAATAGTGATGAAGGGGACGGCCCGGCCTCTGCCGTGATGAAAGTCTTTTCCAAAGCGATCGATCCGCTCACGCTGCAGCCGGGCGGTAGTGTAAAAATAAGTCTGCCTCTGTCACAAAGTATTTTGAATGCAGGAACCGTGAGGGGAATTCAATTTCTATCCGGAAGTGAATCTTTAAGAGGTTCGGTCGTTCAAGGTCGTCTACTCAACCTTGTTGTTGCTGAAGATGCACCAGAAGGTCGTTACGAGGGAAGCGTGATTATTCGCTTAATGAATGGCCGTGAAGCCGTCCAGCGTGTGGCGGTGTCTGTTATTCCTTAAGATCCCGGAGCAGTCGAAAAAGTCCAAGGAGCTTGTCGGGTGAAAGTTCCTCGGGACGTTGGTTAAAATGAACACTCCACATTTGTTGTGAGAATTGTTCGATCTTCAAAACGGACTCCGCTGACAATTGCTTTTTAAAAAGCGCCGCTGCCGCTTGTTGCAGCGTCTTTCGCAACATTTTTCGCCGGGCCGAGAAGAGCTGGGCTGTGAATTGCCCGAACTCTTCCACTTCTTCTTTCGCCAGCAGAGTTTCCTTTAATGGAATCATTTCAATGACAGCAGAGTCGACTTTCGGAGGAGGTACAAACGCTTTGGCGGGCGCCGTTAATACGTGCTCGATTCGGCAAGAGAGCTGAGCCCTGACCGTCAGTCGTCCGTAGTTTTTGTGTCCGGCAGTCGACGCCAGTCGGTCGGCAACTTCTTTTTGAACCATCAAGAGTGCCGCAGAAAAAAAACTCTGTTGACTCAGAAACCAAAAAAGAATGTCACTTGTAATATAATAGGGAATATTTCCGACGCACAGCCGTGAAGGTGCGGGATGTTGATGAGAGAAAGCATGCATGTCCAGTCGAAGAATATCAGCCTCGATCACCTGAAGCCGACCTTTGAACTCTTGTCCGAGGCTCTGCTGCAATCCAGCCACCGCACGTGCATCTTTTTCAATGGCACAGACTGTCCAGCCTGCTTCCAGTAATTTGCGCGTCAGCGCCCCGGAACCCGGACCTATTTCCAAACAGTTGCGTTGAGCAATGAGAGCGTGTTGTTCTGCACGGGCAATGATTTGAGCCACGATACTTGCGTCCGCAAGAAAATTTTGCCCGAGATTTTTTTTGGTCTCGAGGGCGAAAGAAAATCCATGACCGTCGGCAAGCCTTTTGCTTTGTTTCATGACTTAATTCTCATTTTGAATAATTGTAACGGGAGAATGGATGTGGGGAAGGAAGTCCTGCATTTGGAAGAAAACTGTGGAGGGCTATCATGGTTGCATTGTCTGAACAAAGGCTGAGAGGTGCAAACCGGGCATTGAGTGGGCAGGTTTCGAGTAGTTTTTTTCGAAACTTTTGATTTGCAGCAACGCCGCCGGCAATGACAACAGTCCGTGCATCTGAGTATTCATTCAATGCATTGTGGAGTCGGTCTAACAACTGGCCAATCGCGGCGTCTTGAAAGGCTGCCGCAATCTCTGATTTTTCATCTTCAGACAATGATGCTCCTGAGATCCGCCCCTGCGGGTATCCAAGACCTTTGCGGATTGTCTCGAGCACCTGAGTTTTGAGCCCGCTGTAACTGAATCCAAAGCGATTGTTTTTGTCGGCCAGAGTGGCGGGGAACTTGTGGCGCAAAGGGTGTAGCGTTGATTTTTTGAGCGCCAGTTTTTCCAGATGAGGACCTCCGGGATAGGGGAGTCCCAGCAACTTAGCCACTTTATCGAATGCTTCACCGCAGGCATCGTCCGCAGTGTGACCCAGCAAGAGTCTGTCGGTTGCACTCTTGAGATAGCTCAGGTGGCAGTGTCCACCGCTGACAGTCAAGGCGAGCGCAGGATATTCAATGGGCTGTGTGTCTATCCAGCGGCCCACGTCCACATCGGGGTTAAATTGGCTGAGCAAAAGTGCCGGAGCCAGATGCGCATCGACGTGATTCACACCTATTAATGGTTTATTGAGAGCAAATGACAGACCCTGTGCAAATAGAGTCCCAACCATCAATGCGCCAATCAGTCCGGGTCCAAGGGTCACGGCAATAGCGTCAAGAGACTGTGCGGATAAATTCGCTTGCCTGAGGGCTGTGTGAGTCAGAGGGGTGATCTTCAGCAGGTGATCGCGCGCTGCGACTTCGGGAACAACGCCGCCAAAGGCGAGATGCGATGTTTGACTTTCAACAATATGAGCGAGGACCTGAACCCTTCGTGGAATTCCAGACTCAGGCGGGTCTAAGAATTCAGCCCGCACGATAGAAACCGACGTTTCATCGCAGGAGGTTTCTATGGCCAGCAGCGTTCGATGGATGTTCACCTACACTCCTAAACGTGACAGTCTTTCCTTTGATGCTTTGCATTCTTCCCTGTCCGGAAATGAGCGCACACATTCGGTATACAGAGCTTTTGCAGCACGCAACTGCTTCAGATACACGCAGCTGTCGCCGGCAAGCAAGAGTATTCTTGGCTTTCTTTCGTAGGACGGATATCTGTCAAGAATGTCCATCAGATCAAGTGCGGCTTTGCCATAATTTTTTAATTGAAAATAAGCCTCGGCACGAAATTCCATTGCCAGTATCTTCATGGGTTCAGAGGTTGAATTATTAATGACGCTTGATGCGATACGTACAGTTTTTGTGTACTGATTTTTTTCGTATAAATCAGCCAAAATCTTTGCCAGTTCCTCTTTGTTTTTAACTGTTAATGGCGTCTTTTGCTTTGCCGCGTCGCTTTGGTCGTTTGAGTATTTTTCTGCCAATTCAATTTTAGTCAGTCGTCTTTCAGTTTTATTTTGCCAATCTTCAAACTCTGTGAGGCGTGGATTGGATGTTTCATCGGACAAGGGTTTGGTGTTGAGTCCTCCAGCGCCCGTTCCTTCTTGAATCCGCGACATTTTAACGCGTAATTCATCAATCGCGCCCTGTGTCATTGATAGCTGACGACGCACTTCATCCAGTTCGGTTTTTGCGTTCAGAAATTTTCGGGTTGATTCCTCTGTTGTATTTTTAACCGCGTCGAAGCTTCGCTCCCTTGCTTGGGTTTGTTTTTCAACGTCGATAAGTCTTAATTCCAGCGTTTTAAGCTGTGCATTGAGCTCTTCTTCACGTTTTGAGGTCATACAAGCTGTGGAAAGGAGCGAGACGATAGCGATTGCGACCGTCGAATGAGTGCCGGAATTGCAAAAATTCAATGAGCGAAGGTCTTTGTGTTTCATGTTAGGTGTTCCAGTCTTGTCAAATCTGAGTCACTGTTCCAACAACAGATGACAGGTTGTGGGTTACTTTAGAACAATCAGATACGACTTCAAAGCATGGGGTGCAACGTATGAACTTATTGCAACGAACCAGGTGCCTTGTGGATGGCTTGAATGCCGTGATTAATGATGTTCGTGAACTACCCGAAGCTGTGCGCGGCAAAGATCCGGCAGCCCGAAACTCCTTCGAAGTCATTTTACTTTATCCGGGTGTCAAGGCTGTGATTTTTCACCGGGTGTCACATGCGCTCTGGCAAGCCGAAAATAAGTTTGCAGCCAGATTTTTATCGGAAATGAGTCGGGTGATTACAGGTGTTGAAATACATCCGGGTGCCCAGATAGGACGTCGGGTGGTCATTGATCATGGAATGGGAACGGTCATTGGAGAAACAGCCGTCGTAGGTGATGACTGTTTAATTTATCAAAATGTGACATTGGGCAGCTCTCGATTTAGGCAGGGACAACGTCATCCCGTTTTGGACAGGGGGGTGATTGTCGGTGTCGGAGCGACCATTATTGGGCCTGTTCATGTGGGAGAAGAGGCTAAAGTAGGCGCGGGTGCGGTGGTGGTTCGAGATGTCGAATCCAACACGGTCGTGACTGGCATTCCTGCTAGCCCTCACAAGGTCCGCACGATTGATGCACAACGTTCGCCGCTGGGCGCACTACCTGAAGAAAGTGAAGGCCGCAAAGGCGGAAAGCATGCAAAGATCAGGGCTGGGCGGGTGCAGTAGACGAGGGGGCTGCAGAGGGTGGTTGTGCTCCTTTAGCTGCAGGGTCTGACTCTTCCTGGCCATTCACCTTGGGTGATTCCTCTGAAACATAATCAGACGGCGTATCGTAGAGAATCTTTATGTCTACGCGTCGGTTCATGCTCCTGTCTTCCGGTGTGTCGTTCGACGCGATGGGCTGCGTGTCTGCAAAACCAGCCGCATAAATCGTTTTAGGGTCAAATTTATGCTGGGTGATGAGATAGCGAACGACCGCCGACGCGCGTGAGGCGCTGAGCTCCCAGTTCGTCATATTGTTCATGTTGAAGGGAAGGTTATCCGTGTGACCTTCGACTCTGATTTGCCGGCCAATATTTTTGACCGCGATTGCGACGCCATCAAGAGCATTGCGCGCCTCTCTTGAGAGATTGGCCTCGCTTGGGTTGAAAAATTTGCGAGCCAGCAAGGTGATGCGAATCCCATCATGATCTTTGTTGACGAACACAACCCGATCTTCTGGTTTTTGATTTTGTGCCTGAGGAAAGTCTTTGGAGCCATAAAGCCGTTCAGCAATTTCGCGTTCCACTTTGCTGGCATCCGCTGAGATAATTGCGGCCATTTCCCGACGGGTTCGGGTTGACACTTGCTCACGGTTTGTGTTGCCTTTGTTAAAGCGGAAAATTCCCTCCTTGAGATTAAAGCCGCGCGGAACTCCTGGTGGCATTGTTTCGTCTTCAACTTCGTTCGCAAATGCGCGTTGAATAGAAAGTTCAACTTTTTTTGCCTTTGACTTGTCAAGATTGGCCATTGCATAAAGCACCACAAAAAGCGCAAACAGAAGGGTCATCATGTCTGCAAAGGCCACAAGCCATCGCTCATGGTTTTCAAATTCAGGACACTTCTGTTTTTTGGCCATTCAAAAAATCCTTTCACGGTGCCTGATGTTCGGTTCAAAATCTGGTTTGACTTGCTCGAATCAATGACCGCCGTGCATTCCACGCAGACGTTCTGCAATGACTTTAGGGCTAACGCTTTGTGCAATACCAAGAACACCGATCATTGCCATTTCACGCGATACTTTCTTGTGATGACACATCCGTTTGATTTTTTTTCCGGCGGGCAGGGCAAAAAGATTGGCAAGTGCCACTCCGTAAATTGTTGCAATGAAGGCAGCCGCAATACCCGGGCCAATTGAATCCGGATTGCTTAAGTTGAGCATCACAACCATCAAACCCAACACGGCACCGATGATTCCCACTGTGGGCGAAAACGCTCCAACATCTTCCCAAAACTTGGCTGCGATTTCTTCTTCTTCATACAGAAGTCCGATTTCACCTTCCATCACTTCCTGAATCACGTGTGGCTCAGTGTTATCGACCAGCATTTGAATGCCTTTGGCAAGGAAATGATCCTGCAAATTGGCCACTTCTTTTTCGAGTGCAAGAAATCCATCTTTACGTGCCAGTTGAGCTAGCCGCTCAACATCAGCGATGAGCTGTTCGACGTTGATTTGAGGACCTTTAAGAAATAGTCCGAGCGATTTGACCGAGTGAACAACATCAGCCATCGGATAGCCTGTGACGACGGCGCCAATTGTTCCGAGTCCCACGATACAGAGGGCAGAGACACCCCAAAGATTTGAGAGCGGAACGTGTTTGATGAGTGCCGTACCAATCACAGCAGCTATACCGAAGATGGGACCAAGGATACTGCTGATTTCCACGAGCATTCCCTCCATTCAAGTCAATGGAATGCTATCAGATTTTAGATTTTTCGGGGGGTGGGGCTTTTGACACTGGAGCAAGGAAAGCCAAAAGTGGCATGGGTATCAAAAATCTCAAAAGTCGCCCATCAGTCAGTCCCTGAACAAATTTCTAAGCACGAAGAAAATGTTTTCTTTGCGTTCGGCCAGACGGCGTGAATAATAGGCCTGCCAGTGCTCTCCATAGGGAAGATAAACGGTCATGTTATGGCCTTCAGAAGCAATTTTTTCCCATGTTTTGGCTCTCATGCCATAGAGCATTTGAAACTCATAGCGTTCGGGCGGAATGGAGTGTGTTTGAATTTGCTTTTTGCAAAAATCAATAATTGCATCGTCGTGGGATGCGAGGCAGACGCGTCTGGACTCTTTGAGTAGGCGCAGCGCGAGTTTTTTATAATTTTCCACGATATCCGGCATTTTTTGGAGTGCGTGTTCGGAAGATTCCTTATACGCCCCTTTGCAAAGGCGAAGGCGGCCGTTGGCCGCAAGGACGCGTTCAATATCTTTTTCTGTACGATGCAAATAGGCTTGCAGGACAATTTCGGGAGAGCGAAAACGCTGCGCTGCAGCCTCGTAGATTTTTAAGGTGCGTTCCGTGTAAGGGCTTCCTTCCATGTCCAGCGCAACTCTATTTCCAGATTGATCGGCCCGCTGCAGGATTTGAGTCAGGTTTTCAAAACAGATGTCTTCATTGATATCCAAACCAAGCATGGTCAGTTTCACTGAGACGTGTGAGTTAAGCTGCCGTTCAGAAATGAGCTCAAGCATTTTGACGTACTCGAGGGTGCATGATTGAGCTTGTTCCAAGCTTGTGATGTTCTCACCCAGAAGATCGAGAGTCACCGATATTTTTTTTGTATTCAGCTCAATAACTTTTGCAAAAGCCTCCGTCATTGTGGCTCCGGAAACCCAGCGTTTTGCGTAAAATGGAATGCTCGACATGGTGTCCTCAAAAAAAGAACGCAGCCAGAACTGACTGCGTTGGGACATCTTCATCAAATGACTGGACAGGTCAAGTTGTAAAGGGGACAATTCCGTTGTTTTGTCTTGTTCAGCAAAACAACGGGTTAAACACTGAAAAACCTCTTTACAAAGGTTTGTGCGGCTGGTTTGAGTCTCGCAGGTCTGCCATCAGTTGATTGATTCTCTGAATGCTTGATTTGATGCGTTCCAGTCGTGATGCCAGTTCCTCTTCCCGACGGCCTGTTTGATTGGGCACCGAGTTGTCCGGAAGCGGGTCATGATCGCTAAGGCTAAAGGTGTCCTGCACCCCCCGTCGCTTATCGCCCGTCATCATCTTTTTGAGTCGGAAAGCCTGAAGATCAACGACCACCGCACCATCCTCTAAATCATGCGATGAATTGCTGATCGGAAAACTCTTGAATCGATCGTTCTGCATGGTTCACCCCACCAAACCAGAGACGAAGGCGTCTTTGCAACCGGAGCCGGTTCTCCGATCAACACCCGCGTTACTTAATCCGGTAACTTTTCAAAACACTCTTGTTGGCCTGCTCGCGTTCTTTCTTAAGACGCTGCTGGTTCACGCGATTTCTCTCCGCGATGTCTGAAAAACTTGAAGGCTGCAGAGCTGTCGCAGCGGCAGCTGATTCCTGATTCGACTCACCTCTTCGCGTCTGCTGAGCTGGCTCAGTCGTCAATCGACGCGAAAACAGGTTGATGACGTTATCCATATGAATGACTCCTTCAACCAAAGGGCTTCCGGTTCAGGACACGGACTCTTGTCCAGCCTCCAAAGAGGCTTTCCTGCGTGGGGTGAAGCAGGCTTCGTGCCAATCACCCGTGTCAAAATCCGGAGCCAGTAAAAACCAAGGATTAGACCACAAAAAGCGCTGTGAGACCTAAAAAAGCCACTGTAAAAAGAGTCGTCAGTCATCAACAGCATTTGGGGCTATTAACGAAAAAAGGATGCCCGTTCAAGCGTTTTGGGGGAGTTTTTTTATGTGGGTAAGTTATTGTAAGTTTTGACTTATTGTTTAATTTGCGATCAACTGGCTGAAATCTTGAGTGTTGTTAAAAGAACGTCAAATTGCATGAGTATAGATACAAAATGTTTAGGATTTGCAACCCATTGGGCAGTTTGTGTGATTTTTTTGAGGACTGAATATCTTTTATCCACTGGGGCAGAACCTAAGTCCACTCCTGCGGAGCGCTGAGCATCTAGCAGTCTCTTAAAATCTTGCCAGACAAGAAAAAAGACAACTGTCACGAGTGAAAATTGGCTCAGATCATGGGTAAATTTTGAGAAAATGAAGTCCGGCCATGGCAAAGATGGCTGAAGATTTGTGAATATGCGCGTACTGAGAACGAGAGCCAGAGGGATTAAACTCCATAAAATAAGAGATTGTATCCGACGCTTTGCTTCAATTCCGAGAATGAGTCTTTCAAAAAACACAATTCCACTCATAACTATGAATAATAATTGAGACTCTGCCTTAAGATGCGCATTTGCCGGGGAAATGCTTAAGGTCATAAGGTAGATGAGGAGTAAGCCCAGGGACTGCCGCGGAATCGCTCTTAAAGATGAAGAATTTATGAGTTCTGTGCGTGCAAGGACTCGTCCCAATTCGGCTGCGCGACTCACGGATAGCCTTCTGGCAGGATGATTGGGTGCAAAGATGTAGGCCCACAGGCCACCCCGAGGACGTCGGACGACCTCTTGTTCCCATTTTCTGACTGTCGACCAATCCAGAGCAAGAGCAGGCCACAGGAAAATTCTAAAAAACAGCGTGAGCCCTACGATCCAAAATTGAACGGACGACAGTTGAAGAGCCGAACCTTCAGCAGGTATGGAGAACAGTGTTGCCCACAGAGGAAGGCTTGCACAAAGGCCAAAGCAAATGGAAAGAACCCGTAAAGGAACGACGGCTGATTCTCCAAAGAGAATGATGCTCAACCAAAATAGACGCCGTAGCTGCCGTGCGGCAGGAAAAATAAATTGTGAGCTAAAAAGTGCCAGGCCCCATCCGGTACAACCAATCAGGAGCCATTCAAGACTTATTTGAGGAAGTGACATTCGCTCAGTGTTCTATTTGAACCATCGGGACTTTTAACGAGATTTTCATCGCGCGAAAGGATGGCAGGGGGGTGGTCTTTGGCTTCAAAAAGCAGGACTCCGCAATGAGGGCACATCACTTTTGTCTCGCTGACAGGATCTTGTCCTTCTTCGAAGGCGATGTGAAATCGGCGACGGCATGTTGAGTTATCGATTTCAATTTTTCGATACGTCGGACTTTTATCCTGAATTGAACTCATTTCGAGCATCCTCCATTCGGTGACATGATGTGGTAGCTCACTTCCAAAGTCCTTTCAATCCGGATTGGTTGTCGGATTCCAGCGGAGCGGGTTATATAGTCGGCATCGATTTTAAGCCAGAGGAGGCGAATTCATGTCATCGGAACTTTTGAAGGGTAAACGCGGGATTGTTTTTGGAGTTGCAAATAACAAATCCCTGGCTTGGGCTTGTGCACAGGCTTGTGCCGCGGAGGGAGCTTCGCTGGTCTTCAATTTTTTGGGAGCGGCACAGGAAAAACGTCTCAATGAATTGATTTCAGAAATTCCGAATGCCAAAGCCAAAGGCTGTGACTTGTCCAAAGATGATGAACTCGAGGAATTTTTCAGCTGGGTCCGATCTCAATGGGATACCGTTGATTTTGTGATTCATTCGGTTGCATACACGGATAAGGAATGTTTGAAAGAGCCATTTGTGAATACGAGCCGTCAGCAATTCTTGTCGACGATGGACGTGTCCGCATTTACCCTTGTCGCGGCTGCCAAACATGCAGCTCCTCTGATGCGCAACGGTGGCAGCATCATTTCAATGTCCTACTATGGCGCTGAGAAAGTTGTTCCGAACTATAACGTCATGGGAGTTGCAAAGGCCGCACTGGAAGCGTGCAATCGCTATCTTGCTGAAGATCTTGGTCCTCAGGGTATTCGTGTGAATTCTATCAGTGCTGGCCCGATTCGGACACTTTCGTCCAGTGCTATTCCAGGAATGAGGAATATGCTGGACTATAGCCAGAAGTTTTCACCCTTGCGAAGAAATATTACAGGCGAGGATGTGGCGCGATCTGCTTTATTTCTATTGTCGGACCTCGGTTCAGGCGTCACCGGTGAAACTCTCCATGTGGACTGCGGTTATCATGTG
>Ga0315901_10001830_pt1 | contig 30318 bp, 39 predicted proteins | sample LakEriMetagenome_10_FD_203761 | JGI IMG/M metagenome (GOLD analysis project Ga0315901, IMG submission 203761) | Freshwater fungal communities from buoy surface, Lake Erie, Ohio, United States - Buoy 2 MA116 | ecosystem: Environmental > Aquatic > Freshwater > Lake | place: USA: Lake Erie, Ohio...
AACCGGCTTGGCCTGTGCCTGCTGCTTGGCCGCCTGCTTGCCAGCCAGCCTCTGACGGCCCTGCTCTGAGAAAGCACCCGGCGGCGGGGCGTCAATGTCACCTGCCGATGCGGCACTCAGGGCGGCGTTGACATCGTCGGTCGTGGCTCCAGGCTGCAGGACAGGAGCGTCGTCCTGGCCTACTTGAGTCTGGGTAGGCTTCTGGGGTGCGGCCTGGGGTGGCGTCTCGGGGGCCTGGGGATTTCTGAACAGTTCCCCAAACTCGTCAATCTCGTCCGCCATTCCGAGAGCGTCTTGGTCCCCGCGCAGCAGGGCATCCGATGTGGGCGGAACTTCGAGCGACTCGACATCATCAGGAAGCGACTCCACCTGCCGTGCCAGTTCCTCTGCACGCTGCTGGGCGGCCTCGATCCGCTTTTGCCTCTGAATCTCGGGGTTGTCCCAGTCGGGGTCGAGGGCCGGGCGAGCCGGGGCTTGCGGGGCGGCTTGTGCCCCCTGCACAGCAGGACGAGCCGCACCCGGCCGACCAAGCAGGCGGGCACGCATGTCATCGACGCTAATCGGGCGAGCAACCTGCTGGCCCTCGGCCTTCGGCAGGCTCGAAAGCCCCATGTCCTCGCCCCATGTCTCCGCGAACTGGCGACGAAGCGGCTCCCGAACAGCGTCCAGCATCGCCTCCGGGATCGGCTTGTCCTTCTCCAAGACTCGGATGGCGAAGTCCGCCATCTCGTCTGGAGTCTTGAAGCCGTATCGTGCTGGTGGCTTCAGGAATGCAGACTGCACATCCTTGATGTTCCCGCCCGCATCTCGAATGGACTTCTCGACACCGGCAGCCCGCAGGATCTCGGTGTAAAGATGCTCCACGGCTCGCTTGGATAGCCCCTTGATTCGCCCTGCGCTGGGTGCCCGGCCTGGCTTGGACTGTAGCGGTCGCGTTTCCGCCTTGAGTTCGCCAGGCAGGCTGCCTCGGGAGATGCCGTCGATAACAGACGAGTCGTCATCAACGCCCAACTCACCGGCTTGAGGCTGTTTGCCGCCGAGGCCCACGATGTTTTCTGGGCGAGACGACGGCCTGCCACGGCTGGCGATGGCGTTGAACTCGTCCGCAGGCATCCAGGGGTCAAACCCTACGACAGACACGAAGTTCTTGGAGTAGGTCTGGAGCGGCGACCCTTCTCCGAGATCCCGGCGGGTCATGCTGCTGCTGGGCTCAGATCCGCTAAGGGCCTTCCTCTCGCCCGCAGTCAGCCTCTCTCCTCGCTCCAGTTTCCTGGCGGCAGCCAGTGCAGCACTGTCATCGTTCGGAATGGACCACTTGCGAGGATCAGCGGAGCGAGTGCGACCGAAGTCGTCCTCGGAAGATCGCCTCCAGGCCCGGAGAATCTGTGCGTCAATTTCATCGGGCATGAGGCTTTCGAGAGGCGGCAGGCTGGGATTCGCAGCGCGCTTTTTCTCGTACAGAGCAGGAAACCTCTGCCGAGCCATCTCAAACTGCTCTGGGGTAGGCTGTGCCGGTACAGAGATAGTTTCGGGGCCACCTCGAAACCGTGGCCGAGTCTCCGGGGCAGTGACCGGACGGCCAGCGGTCTGCGCCTGAATCTCCTTGTATCGCTTGCTGACGTAGTCGCCCACGGAGGCACTCGTTGTCAGCCCCTTGCTTCTGGCCTCTGCATACAGGCCACGCAGTATGAGGTTCTCGCTCTGGCCAGGGGGAGGAAGTTCTGCAGGTGCCTCCCGAGAGAACGGGGCATCAGGCTTCCGCTGTTCCGCCGAGAAGCCCTCAAACTGCGATGCGGCCTCAACCGCAGCCCGCCTTTCAGCAGACATCGGCTGCCCCTGCAGGGTCTCTAGCAGTTCCCTGGCGGACTCCGACAAGCCTCGCTTGCCCCGGGGGTTTGGATTGGCGGCAACAATCAGGGCATCAACCTGCTGCCGGGCCTCGGGGCTCAAATCGGCGTAGGCGCTCTGTGCCTCGATCCTCTTGCTGAGACTGTCGCTGAACACATACTGCCGAAGCAGGGCGGCGACATCGGTGATGTACTTGGTGCGGTCTCCGCCCGTCGCCTGGGGGTTTTCGAGGGCCTGCTGCAGAACGTCCCGAAGGGTGCCGCCGCGAATGTCTTTGCCAGCCCGGCCAGCGACCTTACCGCCAGACGGAGTCTGATCCCACGAACGCCCGATAGCCTCGGGGTTCACCTCAAACAACTTGGCGGCAGCCTTGCGTGGATCAGCCATCTGCCCGTGCCTTCCCGTTGAGACGCTTCTTGTTCGACTTCTTGGCGATCATCTCCTCGTCGTCCTCCTCGGGAGGCGGGTCGAGGTCGTTTTCAGCGATGGGCAGATCGTCTTCCTTGACCTTGGGCGGCTTGCTGTCGCCCTTCTTCTCCTCATGGAGATTGACTACGTCGTCGTTCTCCTTGAGGGCCTTCTCCAGGTCCTCCTCGGACGCACCACGCCACGAGCCCCTGCGGCCGATGTGCCTCAGGACCTTGAGTAGTTGGCCCCTGGTCAGTTCCTCGGGTTCGAGGGTGATGAGAGAGGCGACTTCAGACGCTTTGTGGGACGACATGGCGATTCCTTTGAAACCGTCAGGGGACCTAGCCCATTAGGGCCATCATTAGTTGGAGTTGGGACTGCTGCATGGCCATACGGAGTTGGGCCGCTGCGGACATGTGGCCGAAGTTGCGAGACCAGTCGGCCTGACCTCGGGCGTGCTGCACCATGGCCAGGTTCTGGGCCTCCAGTTCGCGGGCCTTCTCGTAGTCAGACCGCATCTTGGAGTTGGCCAACTGGTCTTCCGTGCGAATCTGGGCAGCACCCTCGGCGGCCTTCGACATGGCCTGGGCACCCTCCTGCCCCGCGATGAACTGCTGGCCCCTGCCGCGAGAAAGACCGGCACGGTCCAGTTGCTTGGTCTGGTACCGCTGGTCGGCGTGCTGGAACCCCTGGGCCATCACGTTATTGACGGCGTCCTCGGTGGTGTTGATGTCGATGTACTGCGGTTTCTTGATCGTGGACTGCCCGGAGTACGGGGGTTTTGACCCGCCCTGGCTCGGGAACCCGGGACTGTAGGTGCCACCGCCCGGCTGCGGGGCCATGGTCATGCCTGGCATCTTGGGTGCAGAGCCCGACCGAAAGCCTGGGCTGTACACCCCGCCTTTCCCGCCAACAGACATGTCGCTACCCAGCATTGTTGGCCTACGTCTATGAGAGAAGTGCCTGAGCGAATGCCATGCGATTGCGGATCATGGACTCCTGCAACTTGGCGGCCAGGCTAACCTGATCGACCGACCGCTGGGCCATGTCGCCGTAGATCTTGGCCTGATTGGAGAGCCCGCTCTGCATCAGTTCGCTGCGGGTAACCTGATCTTCCATGTTCTGCTGGGCGTTGGTCTTCTCGATGCCGCGACGCAACTGTGCCGCATCGTTCATGGACAGAGAGCGACTCAGGTCATTGGCTGCCTGCACGCCCGTGGGAGATCCTGTGGCCTGGTATTGGCCCTCTTTGCCAAGCCGGTCCATGACGTTGCCGGTGTTCACGGCCTGGCGGTTGGCGTTGAACCCCGCCTGATACCCGAAGCCCTGCTGCCCAGCGCTCTGGACTGGTTGCGGCTGGTTCTTGTTGATGAGGTCCGTGCGGGCCTTCATCTGGGCATTCACCACATCCTGGCCGGTGCCGTTCGGGTTTTGGTCCCAGAAGGCGTTGTGCTGCGGCGAGGAATACTGCCGGTATGTGCTGCTGTTTTGACCCAGCAGGGCCTCATACGGCTGCATTCCGGTGCCGGTGGCTGTGGGGGGCATGGGCGTCTAACCGAAGAGGCTCTTGGCAAAACTGTCGAACCCGCCACGGCGCTTCTGGGGCACGGGGCCCCGCATCTGGTTCTGGCTCGCAGCGAAAGAGCCGCCGATCCGCTTGCCGTCGTTGTCGTGCAGGTTCACCGTGGCTGGCTCCATCGGGACCGGCTGCATCATGTTCCCGAACCCAGAGCCGAACCCATTGAGGCCGTTGAACATTTCCCTGACGGCCTTGAGTTTTTCCTGCTGAATCTGCTGTGCTTGAGCGGTTTCGGAGTTACGCCTGGCCTGCTCCTTGGCGATGATGGACTCCTGGAATGCCTGACGCTGGCGATCCCACATCATCTGCTCCCAGGCGGCACGGGCTCGCTGGTTCCGGGCGTTCGCGGCCTCCTGGGCAAGAACACGATTCCGCTCTTCTGCGATATAGACTTGCGACATGGCCTAGTACTCGGATGGCATGGACTGAGACACGGAAATGGATACACCGTTAGGTCGAACGCTCGGGATTGCCGGAATGCTTCCGTCGTAGTAGCCGAGGTCCCTGAGGTACTTCTTGAGTTCCCGAATCCGATTGTGCGATGCCAGAGCGGACTTGAGGTCGCCGCCCCACAGGCTTCCAATCACGCCAGACTCAGTCTGAGACCGCTCCTGGCCCAGTCGGTGGGCGATCTCCGGCCCGGACGAGAGGTCGAGCGAGTAGTTCGTTGAAGACTGAAGTGCCATTCGGGTTCTCCAGGGGGTTTATGTCTGCCCAGCGGCCTGGCGTGGCCCCTTCTTTTCGGCCCTCCTGATGGCCAAAAGAACCAGGGCCCTGGCGGCGGACTCCAAGAAAGGCAGGCCCCGGCCGGTGGCCTCTTCCTTCAGCCATTGGCAAATGGTCTGTATGTTGTCCCTGCACCACCGGGCCCCCATCTTGTCCATGTGCTTTGCCCTTCTGTTGCAGGCACAGCCTGGTCTGGCCTTGATGCCAATCCGCCCCAGCAGCCGCTTCAGTTCGGACCCAGGGCCTGCCTGAGGCTTCTCGGGCTCTCGCTTTTTGGGATAACTGGGGTGGGTCTCGTCCACTGTGACCGAGTGTTCTCCCTGCTGGACAATGCAGGGACGCACATCTTCCAGGGAGTAACCCCGGGCCTGGCACAGAGCCTCAAAGACGGATCTAGGGCCGGTAATCATGGGAATGGGGTCGCGTCGTAGAAGCAGATGTCGAGGTACGCCTCCGCAACCACGCCATGGTTGTCTCCGATGGCCAGCGTGAAACACCTCTCCTCTATCTGGAACGAATACGAATAGGCGTCACAGGCACCGAAATATGGTCCGCCGACCGTGTAATCGTCGGACCCGACGCAGTGGGCGACATTGCAGTCGCAGTACCCATCTACGCTGCACAGCGGGTCAGACGGGTCGATAACGTATTCGCCCTCTTCGATTATCGAGCCGTTGATGATGAGTTCGTCGTCCACCCAGCCCCGGATAGTGACCAGTGCAGGCAGTGGGCAGCCTGGCGGAACGCAAATCGTGGTCTCGAAATACGGCGCGGCATCGCATGTGCCGGGCAAGACAAAGCGATTGGCTAGGCCCGAGAACGTCGTGCATCGTTCGCATGCCTCGCAGCAGCAGCCGTCATATTGTGTGACTGGCCCCGACTTGGCGACAAGCCCAGAGCCATTCACCAAGATGCCGTTGTTCTTGATGACAAGCGGCATGGATCACTCCGGCGGCGGCTCGTCGCAAACCGTGAGGTCTATTTCGGTATCAAGGCCGGGGCTGTACCAAGGCCCAAAGACGTAAGCCGAGCCCTTTCTCACCCAGAGTTTGCCTGCATCTAAGTCCAATTCGACATCTGTCACGAAAGTGATTTCCTCAAGTTCGCTGACATCTATGTAGAACTTGGTTGCGTTTTGCTCCTCTGTAATCTTGAGCCGAATGTAGTCTTCCTGGTTCCCCGCAGCCTTGAAGTCCACGCTATGCACGACGTTCGGCGGGGTCTTACCGTCGGGGAACGTGCAGTGACGGCGGATGTCGTTGTGTCGGAGCGAGACGGTGCCTGACTCATCTACGTCGATGTACCTGCCCGGGAAGACCGACCCGCCTAAGAAGGTGTTGTTGATGATGTTGACCGTGTCTCCGCCCCCTGGATTCGGGCTGCCGGGCCCGACTGGCGGATCGGGGTCTTCGTCGGGTTCTGGGGCAGGTGGCTCAAACTTGGTTGGCTGCGGGAGCGATAGGTCCGGGTACGAGTAGCGGGCCGTGTCGGGCGTTATGAGCCGCATGTCGGGCCGGGTGTAGTCAATGGTCACTGGGCCGCGATGCACGAGCGGAGCCCTGCACTGGCCGAGCAGGTTCTGCACGGTGCTGGCCAATGGAGGGGCGAGGCCACCCAGGAACAACGACTGGCCAAGCAGTGGTGCCTGCCTTGTGAACACGCCTAGCCTCCAGACTTGTCGTTGACGCCGTAGATGTCCAGGTTGTGGATTGACACAGACCCGGCTGCGTCCTGCTTACCCGACAGTGCCACGCTCACATGGCGGTCAGACCCCATCATGTCGTCAAGCACCCGGCCGGAGAACACGGCACGGGCCACAGCATGGGACTCTGCTTCCTGCAGCGGAGTGGCCTGCATGTCCAGGATCGCCGCTGGCACCTCGTCGGAGTGGACGAAGCCAGTCCCGCGATCCCGGCGGACGACGTTGCTGCGTGGGTATCGGGAGTTGTTGTAGTACGTCTGCAGGTTCAGAATGCACTGGCTGGTCGTTGGCTGGTAGGTGACCGAGCATTGGCGGTTCTGGGCTTCGCCGCCCCGCTTGTCCTGGGAGTCGGTCGTGTACTCAAAGCACCCAGACTTGAAGGACCAGTGAACCGGCCTGGTGGACGAGGAAACGGTGTAGGTCGCAGTAGCCTGCACGCCTCCAGTGGGCGGGGCACTGATCGTCAGGCTGCCGTTGGTGTACTTGGTTCCTGGGCTTTTGATGACGATGCCGGTGATCGAGCCGTCGCTGTTCAGGGCACACTCGAACTGCGCACCGTGGCCTCCTCCAGCCGTAATGGTCGGGGGCTGCCGGTAGCCACGGCCGGGGTTGGTGATGGTGACGGTTGCGATGGACGACTCCGCCAGGTCGGTCAGCCCCTGGTTCAGTTGACGCAGGTAGCCGCCGCTCGTCCCAAACACCAACCTTACGCCGCCGTCGTCAGTTCGGACCTCGGTTGCCGAAGACAACTCTGCGGGGTACCGCTCCTCCCACCATGTCTTGAAGTCGAAGGAGTACACCAGTTGTCGGGACGGGTACTTCGTAGAGCCGTCTCCCAATACTGCGACGCCAGCCCGCAACACACCAAGTCGCTTGTCGGCCCGGACGTAGAACCACTGCCGCAGCGAGGCGTCGATTTTGTTGACCCAGTAGTCGAAGATCCCGAGAGACAGGTCCTCGACGTTCCCCTGGGCGTCCATGGAGTACACCCCCTGGTCGTCCATGGCGTAGATCTTGCCGTCGAAGATGTCCCAGCACCGCTGGTTGTAGCAGCCACGGTAGGCCAGCATGTAAACGCCCAGGTCTACCAGTGGCTGGGCGACGTAGGTGAGTCGATGGCAGTGCCGAGACTGGGCCACGATTAGAGCCCCGGCATAGGGGATGAGGGCCGTAACGAAGTCTGTAGACCGCAGGTTGGTCTGCAGGACGACTTCGTTCACATCGGGCATGGACTCCGGCTCGTCCGCCTCACTGAACCGCAGCACGTTTGGCGAAGACCCCGTGGTATCGACCCCCATCCACATCCGGTCCTGAAACATCACCCCGACCGCGAAGTCATCAGGCGGAACGCCAAACCTGTTTGCGTTTAGTTCCCCGTTCGGCAAAAGAATCGGCATGGCCATGAAGCCGGTGCGGTTCGGGTCCACCAACTCCCAGTCCGTGATGTTGTCGGTCGTGGACCCGAAGGCCCCTGTGCCGCCGATCTTGGCCACCCGGAACAGCGTGGTGGCCTGGTTGGAGGTTGTCCGCCAGAGTTCCACGCTTCGGCCAGACGCTGCGGTGTAGGTCCAGGTAATGTGCGAGGCCCCGTCGCCGCAGTCCACTTCAGTCAGCGGAGAGAGGTTTGAGTACAAGGGCCCGCCTTCAGCCGTCGGCACAGAGTCGTTGACGTAGCGGTAGTAGCACTGATACTTGCCACGCAGGTGGGCACGAATCACCGCCGTAGCCTTGCCGCCGCCGCTGTTGGCCAGCAGATCTCCCTGCGTGGGAGGCCACAGGAACCGCTGGTCCCGCAACTCTCCGTTCGGGTCAATGGCGGTCACGACACCCGCAGAAGAAGTCGTGGTCGAAACTTGGGTGGCCCCGTCCTTGGCCGATCCCGTGTACGGCAGAAGTTCGCAGGTCGGAGCCCGCAGGTACATCGAGCCGCCGTTCGAGATGGTGTACGACGTTATCTTGCGGGACTTGAACCGACTGGCGTCCGACAGTTCCTGGAGGGTCTTGGGCGTCTTGGGGTGGTTCCTGCCATACCCCTTTACAATCATGGGGCAGACAAGGTTGGCGTCCGTGCAGTCGGGAGTGCCCAGGGCAGACACGGAGGTGAAGGCGATCTTCACCGACACCTCGGCGGTCGAGGAGTAACCCGAGCCGAAAGCCTGCACGCCCACGCCGCTTCTGGAGGTGATGTCATCCACTTGCTGTTGAGTGCAGCACGGCGTCGCCGTATCGACGGTCGTCTTCATGCCGAGCAGTTCCAGGCGAACCTTTGCCCCGCTCCCGCCGCCGCCACCCTGGGCGTCTGCAACCCAGCAGGTGAACCCGTCCTCTGTAACCTCGGCCATCGCGGTGCTTTCGGCGGTGCAGAGGTATGCCTGCACGTTGCCGAACAACTCCAGCGATCCGGCTGGAGGCTGGCTCTCGACCTCCCAGTACACGATCCCGGTGGCTGGAGTACCGGAGGGGGATCCTGATTCCAGGTTGGCGGTGAACGACAGGCCGCTGCCGATGGCACCGCTGTCGGAAAGGGTGACGCTGGGAGCCTGGCTGTACCCCTTGCCGTAGCCGGTAACGTCAATCGACCTGAGGCCGCCGTCCTGAATCCGAGACACGGCAGTGGCGACGGTTGTCGGGGCAGTGCCGTTGTGCGTAATGGTCACAGCGGGAGGCCGGTTGTACCCACCCCCTTCATTCTCGATGTCGATCCGAGCGACGTAGTACAGGACCGTACCGCTCTTGGTGACGGTCGGGGCGACGGTCGGGGCGTTCACGCCTACGTCACGCCAGGCATCCAGGCTGGGGCTGTAGACCTGGCCCCGATTGTTGTGGCCCTGATAGACGTACACTTCTCCCCTGCGGCCCTGGGAGAACGCGACGGGTTTGTTGCCGCTGAAGGGCATTAGGACACCGTGGGGTTGGTGAACTTCACGATGTTTCCGGCGTCATTGAAGCCGAAGATGATCTCCGACTGGCCGCTGCCGACGCTGTATCCCCAGAGTTCGATCAGGGCCCCGCCAGCGGTTCCGGTGGCCGTGACGTTCCCCATGCCGCCACGCACGGTCAGTTGGCCGGGGATCAGGCTCTGGGCGTTTGTCTGCTCGACGGCCCCGCCAGCCGGAAGGATGTACGGGCTGGCTGCGGTCACGAGGCCGGACCACTTGGAGATTCGGATCATGGATTCTGAACCCCCTGATCCACGCCAGGCCGCAGATACCAGAACGAGAAGTAGCCGCCGGTCGTGAGCCTCCGGCCCGAGATCGGGGCCAGCGTGTCCTGCTCAAAGGCGAGCCGCAGGTCTCTGTAGTGGACCGCAGTGGCTCCCTCGATGTTCTTGCCCAACAGCCGGGAGACCCATACCTCGGCCCCAGACAGCAGGGCCGTGTACATGGTAGGGGCGATGTCCAGCAGGTCAGTCACGATGTACTTGCTGCCACTGACCGTGGACGCAGGCTCTGGCGAGTGGACCGTCATCGCAGTGGTGCTGGATGGCGGGGCTGTGATGTACGCCTCGAACACATACGGCCGCATGCCAGCCAGGCCCTCTGGGTGGTAGGTGGCGTCACCGGAGGCCCGCAGAACGGAACCGGCCATGCGGCTGTGGAATTGCGTGCTTGTGCCAGCAACCGTGAAGTAACTCCCGGGCGGCGTAGAAGGAGGTGCCGCCAGGGTGACGGTTGGCGTGCTGACGTACCCAGTCCCGCCGCTGGCTACGGTGATGCCAGTCACGACGCCGTTGCTTATCGTGGACGCAGCGACAGCCCCCGATCCGCCGCCGCCAGTGATGGTGACGGTGGGGTTCATAAAGTAGCCGTTGCCGCCAGCGGTCACCGAGATAGCCGTCACATTCCCGCCAGCAACAGTGGCAGTTGCCGTGGCCTGCGAGGCCGGGGCAGAAGTGGACGATGTCGTGATAGTGCCAGCCCGGCTCGTGGGCTCCCACCCGGTCAGGCGAAGGTCCCTTGGGCGACGCCTGTAGGTCAGGGTTACGGTCTCGTTGTAGCGATAGCCGTTGTAGAGTTTCAGGTCGTAGTAGCCGTCTCGCTCTGCCGATGGCATGACGGTCCAGGCCAGCCGGACCAGTTGCTGGAAGGGCGAGGTCTCGATCCTGGCCCAGTCGGCCTGAGAGACGTACTCAGCCACGATCCGCAGTTGCGGGATGTAGACCGCGTCTACGCTGGAGACGCCCCAGGGAAGCCTCACCGTCTTGATGAGGTCCGCAGCGACAATCGGCACCTGCTCGGTCGAGTGGTACCACTTCCAGTCCCGGGCGGAGATCAGGTCACGGTAGGCGTGAAACAGCCCCTGCCGCAAGACGCGATGCTCTTGGTCCTGGGCACCGCCCCCCGTGCTGGACAGAAGGTATTCGATGGCGTCATAGGCCGTGTACATGAACCCTCCGTGCCGCCCGTGCCACCGCGACTACTTCCGCACCGGCGGCACGAACAGTGCTTCCAGACCCGCCTTGACATCTGGCCCCAGCACCTCCAGCAGCCTGGCCTCCGCTTGGGCCTGCGTGTAGTCACCGGCAGCATCGTAGGCTGCGCCATCCCACAGCGTCACAGCGAACGGGCATCGGCGGATGCCAGCACGGGCGATCTTCCTGGTAGCGTTGTCCGAGATTGTGAAATCCAACTCCGCGAACTTCATCTCCGGGAACGGCTTCGACTGACCCTTGCTGTTGACAAACGGCGGCGGCTGGATGGTGATGGGGCTGGGCAGAATCATGTCAGGCTACTCCTAGAATGCTGGAACCGTTGATACCGCTGCGACGGACGAAATACACTTGCCCGCCGCCCCATCCGTCTGTCAGAACGATGGGCGGCCCTACGACGTAGACTGTGGCGTCCAGATTTGCACTTGAGCAGGTGGATTGGTCATGAAATGTGATTCCGCCCATGATGGACGCTCCTGCGCCGTATTGCGCATGGCTGTAATCGTACATTCCAACGTATCCGTCAACGACCATGTCTATGCAGAATGTGCGGTCGTTGAAAGTTCCGTTGCCGACGATAGACCCGTTGTCCCCAATTGCGTCGTCGTTGAATGTGGCGTCACCGCCAACGGAGCCGTAGCAATCTGAGACGTCGTTGAACGCGGCGTTGTTAGTCACAGTCCCGCCAGAGTACTGCGTGTTGTTGTAGAAGACGGCACTGTCAACGATTCCGTCTAATAGGCCATGACCAGGCTCAATGGAGCCGAATGTGGCAGTTCCCCCAATGCTTCCTCCACCATCCATATACCGTAGGGTGGCATCTCCAGTGACGTGCGCGCCATATAAGTACAACAAAATCCCATCGCCGGTAAGCGTATAACCAGCGTCAATGCTTTCAGCCTGAACAAGCCCGGTGGCCGTAATATCAAACCCGATTACTGCATATCCTAAGTTGTCGGTAAAGTTGACGATTGTCGGCTGGCTGCCGCTATTGACCATCAGGTAGACACTGAGGCCAACGATCACAACGCTGTCGCTGCTCGTCGGCAGATTTGATGCCTGCGTGGTGCAGGCTTCGTTCGTCCACCAGTTGTCGATGGTGTCCCAGTCAACATCCTCCGCACCGCCAACTGCCGCCGTGTCGTTGAAATAAAGAATTGCCATTTTAGTATCCCGGTACGAATGCGACGATGTCCCACTTGTCCCTGCCCGCGTGATACGTCGCAGCCAGGATGTCCATCTTGTTCGCGGCTGTGGAGAACGGCAGCGGGCTGGTCGCACTTGACGGGATGACGAACTTGTTGCCTAGCGTCACGGTGCGACTGCCGGTGCCGTCCTGCCTGATCCTCCACCGGATGGTCTTGCCGTCAACGGGATTCGTTGGGTTCGCGAGAGTCACGTTGCCAGTGAGAGTCAGGTCGAAGATCGAGCCCTGCGAGGCGTCGGTCGTCACGGTGGAGGCGTAGGTCAGGGCCACCACGCCAGGGTTCAGGCCGCTGTCGTCAGGCTTGTAGCCCGTGACAGTCCAGCGGGAGCCGACGCCGACCTTCTCCTTGCCCGTGTCCGACTCCACCCCGTAGTCGCCGCGAGCCAGGTACGGGTCCTCGGCGGTCCACTGGGCGGCCGTCTTGCTGACGATCAGGGGCGAAATCGACCTGTCCATCGGTTGGTCCTTGGTTCTCTAGCGTTTCCCGCTGGTAGATGGCGTCACCCTGGTTTATGTCCTCTAGCACGGGCTAGAAGTCACTTTTTCTTCTTCCACCGGGGCAAATGCTTCTCGTGGACCTTGGCCAGGGCGTCCCGCATGGAGAGTTTGGGGTCCTTCGAGATCTCCTTCTTGGCGAGTTCTTTGGCGATACGGGGGTTCAGGGGCACGTTCTTGGGGCCTTCATGAGACCCCTCTATGTTCACGATGCCTTGGACGTTTAGGTTACGGGCTTTGGCGACCCGCTTGATGTCGTCCACTGAGTCCACCCATGCCATGGGGTCCATGTGCCCCCGCTTGTCGGCCAGGCCGCTTAGATAGAACTTCCCGGTCGGGTTGATCCCGGAAGCCCGTGCCTCTCGAACAATCCGGGCGGCCTGCTTCTTGGGGAGCGAGTCCAGCCAGTTACCGCTGTACCGGCCCTCCATGAAGGTGCGGTCGGCGGCCTTGGTGCCGGGGGCCTGCTGGAGGCTGCACATCAGGGCGAACCTCTCGGACTGGCCGTCCTCGATCATCCTGAGGTAGTGCTGCTGGACCTCGTATGAGGCGGCGGCGATCTCGGGAGGGAGCGTGGTCACGGCTGCAACTCCTGCGGGACCTGGGGCGGGGGCTCCTGGGGCGGAGGCTCTTCGGGAGGAGGTGCCCCGCCGCCGCCACCACCCGGGGGTTGCGGCTCACCGCCCGGAGGGGAGGCGGGAGCGCCCGGGGGCTGCGGCTGTGGCGGCGGCGGGGGCGGCGGTGGAGGTAGCAGGTAGCGTGACGGGTCGATGTCGAGGGACTTCGCCCAGTCCGTAACGAGAGCATTGAAGGGGTCCACAATCCCCTGCGGAATGAGACCCTGGAGAACAGGCCCGAGCGTCTGCAGGGCCATCTGCATCTGCTCGACGCGGCTTGCCTTGTTGGGCTTCCGTGCCGAGCCCGCCTCTACTCTGTAGTCGTACTCCCTGGCTACCTGATAGATGTCCAGGCTCTGAACGTGCATTTCCCAGGCTTTGGCCCCGAGCGGACCCAGGACTGAGGCTACGTCGTTGGGGCTCAATAGCCAGCGTGCAGCCAGGGCTTCCTTGCGTGCCAGTTCACTCATGGCACTTTCGAGGGTTTCAGCCATGTCGTCCGGCCTGACCGAGATCTGCTCGCTTTTGACCTGGGCCTCGGCGGCAGACCGGAATTGGTTCCGCGTCATGCCGTACACGAGTTCCGTCAGCCCAACGCGGCGGTCGAACATTTCCGCCACAGCCGACACGATATTCCAGATGTCTGGAGTGACCTGAGGCAATTGGAAGACCGAAATGATGTCATTGACCGATTTCCCCAGAGTCTCCGAGAGTTCTACGAGGTTGAACCCGTTCTCGGACTGGGCAGTGATCTGGTCCTTTATGTCAGAGTCTGCTGCTTTGCTGACTCCGATCAGGGTGTTGCAACTTGTGGCTATGCGAGTCGCCAGGTAGGACATCGCCCAGTTCAGGAACTTGAGTTCCGCCACACCAGGCTTCAAATGGGAGATAGGCCATGAGTACCCCGGCTTGCGATGGAACTGCAGCGGGGTGAATGGCCAGCCGTTGTGATCGGCGTAGAACGGGATCGGCCACCGGGTTCGCAGGAACATCGGGCTCGGAGTCCCTTCCTGCATTGCCTGCTCATCGGGCTGCTCGGCCGCCAGTTCCTTCGGCACATTGAGCGGGAAATCCACGCCCTCGCACACCACGATGTAGCAGTTGTCCCCGAGGTCCTGGAACAGGTCGGCACTGTCCTTGGGGGCGTCCTTGAGCGTGTGCCCGAAGCCGGTCTTGCTGTAGATCTTCCAGTAGACGCAGAGGTCGTTGGTCTTGCCGTTCCGCTTCTTATTGCGGTAGTCCCGCTCCTCTTCCTTCGAGCGGGCGACGTAACTCTCCAGGTGACCCTTCAGGTCCTCCCGCTTCAGGCCGTACTTCTTGGCCACAACATCGACAGGGTGAATGCACCTACGGGCCGCCCAGAGGATGTCCTCCTGCTCGTCTGCGTCAGGGTCCCAGAGGACGTTGTCGCACGAGTCCATGAAGGACCCGACCATCGACACCTCCGTCTCGGGGATGGTGACGAGTTCGGTCCACCACACCCCAAGGCCCTTGATGATGGCCTCGTCCACGACCTTCCGGGAGTTCTCTCGGAGATTCAGTTCGTTCGGGGTGTAGTTCAGGTATGTCTCAAGCAGTTCGCTCACGGTCCTGCGAATCTGCTCCATCCATCCGACCTGGCGAGAGACCTGGATGAACTCATCTACGGCCGGGTTTGGGATCGGCTGCCCGGTGGCAGGATCCATGGACGGCGGCTGGTCCATGTCGATGCCCACGGCCATGGGCGAGATGACCGGGAAAGTCTTCGGGGTCACGTTCCGCACCGGGTTTCGGTGGTAGATGACTGCCCCGAATAACTTCACGGCCTCGAAAACACGGTTGATAGTGATTCTGAAGGCCGGGGGAGACAGCCTGCTGTACCCCGATTCCCCCTTGGTGGCGTCCTTCCAGAACCAGTTGTTGGTTCCGTCGAAGAAGTTCATCGCCTCCTTGGCGTCTTCGGTGAACGGCCTCTTGTGCTTCTCGGCCTGCTGCAACTTGGCCAGCCAGGACTTAGCCACCGCACGCAGGGCATCCTCGACCCGCTTGGGCCCAGCCATGTCCGGCGGGATGTCCGGGAGTTCGGCGGAGTTCCCGCCGGAAACGTCCGCCTGGGGCTCGATCATGCGGCGTCCTTAGGCTTGGCCAGACGAGCGGCCTGCAACTTCAGGCTCTTAGCGATGTCCGCCACCTGCTTCAGGGCCTGGGTGCTGGGGTGCAGGCGGAAGCCGCCCCACTTGGTCCAGGCGGCGGCACTGGGGTTCTCGGTCCAGAACGGGTCGTCCACATGCCGCACCGAGGGCTTTTCGATAAGGCCAGCGTCCTCGGCCCAGATCAGGATGCTGATGGTCTGGACGCCTGGGCGACGGGCGACCCAGCCCATGGACGGTTCCTGGGGGTTGATCGGGTCCGAATACCAAAGGACCATGTCCCCGACGGCCAGTTCCGGCATCTTGAAAACGTCGCTCATCTCGCATCCTCCAGGGGGTTTATGTCCGCAAACCGCCGGAAGTGTATTGCCGATGAACAGGCGTACAAAACGGTATTAGCCGTAGTTGCCCGTCGCGGTGACTGGGGCAAGGTAGATTGCGCCCTTGCCTTTTTTCTTGCGTCGCTCCTCCGCCCACTTCACCCACCAGGGCTGCTCTGCCAACTGCTTGGGCGGCTCGTGCCAGATGGGGCCGTAGGCACAGAGGTACCGGAGGCAGTCCACGAGATGGAACTCACCTCGCTTGCTGGGCTCATCTGTGACTATGGTGGTTCCGGCTACATATTGAACCTTCTTCTTGTACCTCTTCATCTCCCGCTCAAGGTTCGGAAGGGCCCCTCTCAGGAACCTGAGTTTGGAGGTGCCCTCTGGCCGGATGTAGAGCATGTTCCGCACGGCCTGCAGGCCAGCCTGAATGTCGTCGCAGCCGGGGATGAAACTGTGCCCCGTCACCTCGGAGGCGGTCCCGAGGTTTCGCAACTCTTGCGAATACTGCTCCTGGGCGGTGCGGCCGGAGCCGATGTCAGTGATGCGACCGCCGTGTGCGTCGATCAGGAAGGCGTAGAACTGCTGCCTGCCGACCTTGTCGTGAAACTCCTTGGCGAACTTTATGGCGTTGCACTCTCGGATGTAGAGTTCGTCGTAGCACAGGATCATGTTTCCCTGGGGCGGCACGGCGGCGAACAGAACGGCCGTGACCGAGTGGCCCGGGTCCACGATGGCATAGCGGCACCAGTCGTCCGGCACCTGCCCAGAGGGCATTTCCTCCCGGTTGTAGCCGTGGACGCTCATGTTGAACGAGGGGTAGACCAACACGCTGTCGGTCATAAACTCGCCCTCTGACCGCTGACGCAGAACGTCCTCGCCCAGGGCGGCCCACCGCTCAAGCATCTTCCGCTTCTCGTCGGCGTCGATGTGCGGGTTGTCTAGGAACCGCAGCACGAACCGGCGTATGTCCGTGGTGTTGCCGATGCTCTCCGCCTTTTCCGACCGCTCGTTGAGCCCAATTAGGGCTTCATTTTTCGAGTGCGGCATGGCCGACCATGTGAACCTACCACGGCGATCAGCAAGTCTGGCCTGCATCTCGGGGACCCACTGCTCGTTATTCAGGTCCTCATCAAGGTGGACCCTATTGGCCTGAAACCCTTGCGGGGGATCGCCCTCGGACGAGAAGCAGTAGATGGTCCAGCCGTTAGTCAACTCGCAGGAGTTCAGATACCCAGCCGACTTCAGGAGCCAGGACATGCTCTTTATCATCCGGGGCGGGATCAGCGGCGGGGCTGGCTTGGCCTGGGCCTCGCGTTCCTTGTCCCCCAGCAGCATCGGATCGAAGGCCCGCCACTCGCCGCTGGTCCGATCCTTGATGATCTTGAAGGCCCCGGCACGAAACAGATAGGGCACTATCACGAGCCCTACATGCTTCCAATTCGCCCCGACGATGACGAGATTCCCGCCTTCTTTTGGGTACTTGCCTTCGATGGGATGGGTACCAGTTGCGGCCCATGCGTCCTCGATGAACGTGCAGAGACTCTTGCCTGACCGATTACCCCCGATCACCAGGGTTTCGCTCGCCATGCACTGGTGGTACTCCCACTGCAGGGGCGTCGGCCTGTAGAGCCTCAAGGCTTCTAGCCGCCTCGACTTCAATTCTCCCTGCAGTGCCCGCAGTTCGTCCTGCTGGAACGTCGAGAAGTTCTTGATGGTCGGCAGCGGTTGCTGCGGCGGCGGTGTCTTCTTGGGCATCTACGATCCTCCCTGATACTCGCGTCATGCTGGCAACCTGACGGATGCGAGCGTCGATCTCCTGTTCCAACTCCTCTTCGGAGTAAAGTTGGATGGGCTTCTTGGCCCCTCCCTGCTCGGTGTTCTTGGATGCGAGCCGGACGATCATCTCCAGCACCGAGGTCCGAATCCTGCTTCCCGGAGGGGACTCGAAGTACTGCTTCAGCAGCAGTGCGGCGAAGCCGTTGGTGCCGCCGAAGTAGTGCAGGATGGCTTCCAGCAACTCCGCCGTGTGCGGGATGTTGGCCCCGCCGATGGCCGCCGCGTCCAGCATGTGGGACACGGCCTTCTTCTCGATCCGGTCCATCCGCCGCTGCCGACGGGCCTTCCCCTGGCAGGACCGGCAGACCGTCTTCCAGTCACCGTCCTTGCCGCCGTATCGCTGGAAGTTCTTCTCGTTCAGCGTTTTGACATGCTGGCAGACAATGCACTGCCGATCCTTGCTGGCAGCGATCATGCGTCACCTGTCTAACTGCATGATAGATCGAATCATGGGGGCCGAGGCGACTCCGCCGCCTTCCCTGGCGGCCTTCAACTTCTCCTGGATGCCCTTTCGGTACATGTCGTCCATGGCCATGTCGGCAGGCATGGGCTCGTCCATGAAGCCGTAGAGTTCCTTTATCATCTGCGGGTCGAGAGGCACGAGGGAGTTCTCGTTCTGCTCGATCATGCTGCGGGCGTAGTCCTCGTTGTCCATCGCCATCTGCTCAAGGTCGATGGGGCGATTGAGCCTGCGAGCAATCTCTTGCTGCATGGCCAGTTGCTGTCGCAGTTGCCGGATGATGGATGACATAGGAGTGTTGAGCGCCGGGGGCCTCCTTGCCCCCTGGTCGCGTGCATGCGTCAGTCGAGCGTGTACCCGGGCTTCCGCTTGGGCGGCGCAGACTTCTTCGGATTGGCCCGTGCCAATGGCTGTCGCTTCTTAGTGGGATGCCACACTTCCTCGCCCGTCAGAAGATCCGGGACTTTGATGTGGTTGGGCGGCGGCACGAGCATTTCTCTTGCATCCGACATCGTGGACTGCGGCACGCCCTCCAGCATCGGATCCGGGGGCGAGTACATAGAGTCACGCACATCCTGCTGCAGCCTGCGGATACGGTCCTCTGACGAGAGCATGTCCGGCCCCGGGGCGGCCTGCGGCTGCTGGGGGACCTCCTGGGCTCCCGCCCGATTCCGCATCTCCATGGCGGCACGGTTGCCCCAACCCGGAGTCTGCGAGTGCATCCTGAACAGGAATGCCAGTCGCTGCTCATCGTTCTCCGGGGCGGCCTGCGGCTGCTGGGGGACCTCCCGAAAGGGCGGCATGTCCTGGGGCCCGAAACTCTTGTAGTTCTGGTATTTCTCTGGGTAGGGCATGATCTGAAGTTCCTTGGCGTCGTTACGTCACTTCTTTGGGCACTGGCCGTCCGGGCACTTCCCGGCGGACTTGCACTTACAGGTCACGGGGCAGGGGCACTTCTGCACGATTCTGCCGTCTGGCTTCCAGTAGCCGTCCTTGCATGTTCCGCCACAGACGCACTCGGCAGGCTTTGGGGCCGGGGGCGGCTCGGTGGCAAAGGTGGCGTAGGCGGCACGCACAGCGGCGGCGGCCCGGGGCTGCTCAGTGTCGATGGCCTTGGGGTCAGACGACATCCAGGTCAGCACCCAAATCAGGAACTCCCACATTCACCACCCCCTTGCGTGATTGAGGTGTGCGTACCCCTGCTCGTCCACAAGCACGGACTGGATCTGATGGCTCTGGTCCCTCGGGGCAGGCTCGGCAAAGGCCGCGAACCACAGGGCTGTCTTGGCGAACTTCACGATGGCCGCCAGGATCGGCCGCGATTCGTGCGGGCTCGGCGTGACCTCATTGGCCGCCCGGTAGCCGATCAACAAGCAGACCACGCAGACGATTGCCAGGGATTGCTTCGAGAGCGTGACCATCATCGGACTCCTTACGGGGCGACAGAGAAGGCAAGAGGTGCGGGCGAGAGCCAGTTCCCATGATGCAGGTCTCGCCACCCAAAGCCGTCGATGCTGCCGACGGCGAACGAGTCTTCTCCTGCGAGCATTCCGTCAATCACCTTGGCGTCGATCCAGAAGGAGCCCTCGGGCATGTCGGACGGAAACTTAGGCCCGGACACCCAGGACGGACCCCAGGAGTTCAAGCACAAAAGACCAGGCCGGTCGTACCTCACCGAGACCAGGGCCATGCAGTGTTGCCATGTCCCAGATGGGGCACAGAACGCCTGCTCGTCCCTGACAGACCGGAACCCATAACCTGAACAGACGGCCACCGGAAAACCCGACTCAATGGCCGCCGCAGCCTCCCGGAAGTTCTTGACCAGGGCCACATGCTTGGCGGGGTGGGTCTTGGCGATCAGGTCCAGTTTGCCCTGGTCGTTTTGGCCGCCATTCCCCCAATTTCCCCAGTCTCTTGCACGTTCCGGGGAGTATTTGGTCAGGTCGTGCCCCGGATACTGCTGTCTATATATAAGACCCCAGTCCCGGAGCCACTTGGCGGCGGCCCCTCCGTAACTGCCATCGGAGTACCCGGCCTGCTTCTTGCCCCTGGCTTCGACCCTGCTTCCGCCATAGATGCTCTCGGTGCTGGGGAATGGCGGGGGATTAGCCAGGCGTCCAGTCTCCCAGTCCACGCATTGGGCGATCCATGCTGAATGAGCGAAGCCCCAGGACACGCAGTCACCTATGCCCTGTCGGCCTACGACCCACGGCTGTCCGTAGACTGCCTGATGGGCCTTGTAGGCTGACCGGTACAAGAACGTGTCTTTGCCCTTGGCCTCACGGATGGCTTCCTCGCCTGCCTGCGAGAACAGAGGCTTGTCCAGTTCGGACAGGAACTGCCTGGTGCCGTCCGGGTTCGGGGTGTAGCCGAAACGCTGCGGGGCTGGCTGCGACAGGAATGCAGCGACGGCCATCCCGACTGCTATCAGCAGCAGCCAGGTGGCAACGGACTTCGCTGTGAACAGGCTCTTACTTTCCTGAGGCACGGCTGGCAGCCCCCGCGATCTCGAAGAATGCGTCCACCCACTTGGCCCGCTGCTCGGGGCTGATTGGCCCGCCGCTGATGCCCACGGCCTCGTTCAAGAAGTGGCAGATCTCGTCGCGTGCCTTGGGCTGCCTGTCGCCAATGGACTCGCCCTGCATCCGCATGTCACGGGCGGTGATCCGCAGGTCATCGAACTGGATGCCGGTCTTCAGACGGGGTTCTTTGCTCTGGCCGTCCTCCTGGATGATCCGAGCCAACTCATCACACAGGGCTGAAACGGCGGCGGCGTCGCTTGAGGCCGTGGGGCCGATGAACTTGCCAGCCAGCACCAGGCGAGCGGGCTTGTCGTCGGGGGCCGGGGTCGGAGCCCGGGAGCGTGTCGCCAGAGACAGGACGGCAATCGCACCCAGGACGGCAGCAGCGTAGTGCCTGGCCTTCTCGCTCACGGCTTCTTCTCCTTACGCGGCCTGGGCTTCTTGGCCGCTGGCTTCTTGGGCTCTTCCTGCACAACCTCCGTCACCTCGGGCTTGACCGGCCACAGAAGCAGGGCGGCGGCGGCGACGATGCAGATGATGGCGATCACGAGTTCTTCCTCACCAGTTGCAGGACCACCTCGATAGCACCAGAGGCAGCAGCCAGGAGCGAAGCCCTGACGGCAGGCTTGGCGATGACCCAGAAGGGCCAGAACCAGATCGGCACTGCCTTGTCAGCCACCTCGTCAAACAGGTGACCGAGGGCCTCAAGAACCATCTCCTTCTTCAGCGGCCCGGCGGTATCGAGCGTATCAACGGTCTCGATGGCCAGCCGCATCAGGGCCAGGAACAGTTCCCCGAACTCCACCAGCGTCAGGCCGCCATGTGCCTTCAGGCTGGCGACGATGACGAACGCCTTGACCTTGGCGGCCAGGGAGTCCATCGGGGTGCTGGCGGCGACACATGGTTCCGAGTACATGCTGCCCTCCTCAAACAAACTGGCACCGTACTGATGACGGCTCGTCACCAATACGGTGCCAGTGTGGTCCCTCTGATTCTTCTTACGATCACGGAGACGAGACGCGGGCCGACCGACCGGCGAGGCCGACCAGGACCCGAACCTTGCCGCTGGCCGTAGCAGCCAGGGCGATCCCCGCCGTCTTGTTCGCCACAGCGGCCACAGCAGCACCGCCCGTGAACGAGATCAGGTCAGCCGCAGCGAAAGTCGCAGCCGTGGTCGCCGTCGTCGGGCCCTCAACGACCACCCAGAAGATGTCGTTGTTGGCCACGCCAGCGGCAGGCAGGTACTCGTCCGCGATGCCGACCACCATGTCGTTCACGCCAGCCGAGCCGTCCACCTCGGACAGCAGGGCCGACGCCTTGGCCTTGACGGCCGCACCCGGGAGGATCGCACCGCCCGAGGTGTTCCGCATGGCGATGCACTTCACCGGGGCGTTGCTGTTCACAACGCCAGTCCGGGGGTGAACGTCCACGAACCACTTCGGGGTGCCGACGATGTGCGTGCCGTCGCTGGTCGAACTGACACCCAGCGTCTGGCCTCGGCTGAACCACGGATCGGAGTCGATATTGCTCATGGGTCTGGTCTTTCCTTATGGGCTTTGGGTTCAGGCGATGGCCGCCAACTTGAAGAAGTTACGCGGGGAACGGAACTTGAGGTTGGCGAGTACGCTCACGACATACCGATAGGACTGCAGGTCTTCGTTGTAGAACGGGCCTTCAGCAGTCATCAGGCTTCCTTCCATGCAACGAAGTTCCATGTTGGCGATGGAGAGCCCGTAGCCGCAGCCCGACGGGACCGCGTACTCGGTGCTGATCTCGACGCCGTCCTGCTCGAACACATCGTTGAAGCCGTAGGACTTCAGGCCGTTTGTCCGGGTGACGATGACACGCTCCTTCGAGTCCAGTTTGTTCAGGTACTCGATGTAGAGTTTGCGGTCCAAGAGGACCATGTCGATCTCGGACTCCTTCGTGTCATTCCGCTTGGTCTGGTGGATCGCCTCACGGGTGGCGACCACGCAGTTGTCCTTCCAGGTGTTGGTCAGACCAGCGAATGCCGTCGAGGTGTAGTTCACCACGATGGGGCTGTAGAAGTCGTACTCGGGGTCGGCCACGCCGTTCGGCCACACGCCCTCGACCTGCGACCCGGCGATGGCACCGAGGCCGGTGTTGATACCGGCGTAGGTGTCGGCCGGGAAGCCAAACATGTCGGCGGCGTTGGCGGCACGCTGGGCACCGGTACCGATGTTGACCGTACCGTTGAGGGCGAAGAACGACTCCAGGCCATGGAAGCGGAGTTCGTTACCGGCGGCGTTGCCGTCGATGTAGATCTCCTTGGCGAGGTGCTGCTCCATCGACTCCTGAAGGCGGCTGGCCATCTTGCCTGCCACGTTGATAAGGGCCTGCTGGCCACGGTTCTCCAGCATCTCCTTCTTGTAGATGCTGTCCGTAACTTGGTAGCCACGGTACGGGAGTTGGGCATCGACCCAGAGGTTCTGCCTGCTGAAGACGCGCGGGGTCTCACCGTTGTTGCCCGTGACAGGCTGGTTGCGATAGCGAACCTGCCAGTCGAGACCACGGCCACCCTGGTTCATCACGACGTTGCCGCTGTTCTCAAGTGCCGAGAACACCTTGAACTTGCGGAACGTGGTCAACTCCTCCTCACGGAGGTAGTTGATGATCGTGGTGCCAATACTGCGTGCCCAGTCCGTGGCCGAAGGCATGTGCTTTCCCTTTCAGGTTGCTTCTTTAGATCAGGCCGTCTGCTGAAGCCTGGTCGCGGAAGAATTGCTCGAAGGATCTTTTGGGTTTCGGGGCTCTCGGGTCGGTTAGTTGGGTGCCAGCCGAGCGGCTCGGATTTCTCGAAGCCTCTCGTCTCAGGTACTCCATGTTTTGCTGTGCGAGGTCAGGCTTCGGCTGCGGCGGGGGCTCCGCTGCAACCGGCATCGCCTGCTGCGGCGGCGGCTGGTAGGCGGCCTGGGCCGCGTACTGCTGCTGCTGCTGTGCAAACGATGCTTGCTGCTGGTCGAACGCGGCGGCGAGCATGTCCCTTTCGGTCATCGCCACTGCGTACTTCCAACGAGCCTCAGGGCCTTGGATTCCCTGACTCCTGGCTTCGTCAATGTACTTATGTACCAGCATGCCCTCAGGTGTCACTTGGCCTGTTTCAGAATCAAACAGCCAGTCCCGGTTGGACTGTTCGACATCGGTAACGAAGTGCTGCTTGGCCTCTGTCTCGAACCTGTCCTGGACGATCTTCTCGGCCTGCTGCTGGGCGAGTTTCTCGACCATGGGGCCGAGGGTTTCCTGGGGGTTTTCCAGAAACTTCCTGGCGAAGTCCGCCCGGTACTGCATCCAGTCTTCCAGGGCGGACTTTGCCTCCAGGGGTGCGTTTTCCGCAATTACATCGCGGCCTGCTTCATCCTTTGTGAGATACCGCTTGTAACTGTCCTTTATCTGCGGTGGGTTCCACCACGGAGTCTCTTGCTGCGGCTGGGCACCATGCTGGGCTGCCTGAAGTGCAGCCCCCTGCTGGGCCTGGCTGGACTGGGACGACTTCCACTTCTCGAACTCCGGCCGGTGGGCCAGGTACTCCTGGGCATACGGGATGTACTGCTGGTACTGGGCCAGTTTGTGCTGGGCAGCCCGCTCCCGCTGCATCGCCTGGTACAGGTGGGACGCGATGGCCCGGTCGTCTTGGCCCTGAAACTCAGGGAGTTTCTTGAAGTTCGACCAGACCGACTCCTGCTGCGGCTGCGTCTGCCCCTGGTACTCAGGGGTAGAGGGAGCCTCCTGGGTGGCAGTGCCTACGGAGGAGGACTCCAGGTCCTGCGAGGTCTCGACTTCACCGCCCTGATCTACGGACTCGGTATCCATGACAAGCCTCCTATGCTTGAGAACAGCAGCCTGCTGTGAATATCAAGCCCGCGTTACCGCACTAGCAAGCGGTTTTGCGTCCCGAATGGCTGAGAGTCAGCGCATTACTCGGAAGGCGTCCCACCACCCAGGCGGCTTGCTGGCTTCGGCACGCTGAGTGGCGTCAAGGACTTTTGCTCCAGCCTCGCCAATACCACTGCCGATGCGGCCCAGGCCACGCTTGCTGGCGTGGTAGGGGGACTGGGCGTTCTTGTAGGCCAGGTCGCTGACTGCGGCCTGTGCCTCTCGCTCCTGCTTGTCGTAGTACTCCTCGAATGCCTTTCGGTCATTAGGGTCCACGCCCTCTGCCAGCAGGGCAGCCTTGATGTCGGGGCGGTTCTGCAGGCCCGGCTTGAAAGAGTCGAAGAACCCTGGGCGATTGCTGTCTGCCAGGGTGGTCGCCCCCTGCATGGCAGCCCCAAACGGGACTTCCTCAGAACTCTCGCGGAGCAGGAACGGGGCTAACTTCCCGGAGGCGATTCCCTGAGTCTTGCCAGCCAGCCGGGTCGCATAACCCGCCATGCCACCCACGCCATACGAGGCCAGGCGAGGAGCGGCAGCCTTGGCAGCCATGTGCAGGCCCTTGCCAGCCCCAAAGGCAGCGACATTCGACGGGTCCGCAAGCATGTAGCCCAAGGTCGCCAATCCCTGTCCAAAATACGAGGGCGGCTCGCCTGTTTCCCGCATGCGGTGCATGGACCAGGACGGGGCCCGGATCTGATCGGCTTGCTGTCTGGCTTCAGCGATGTAGCGATCCCGCTGCTCTGGAGAACCCGAGGGAACGCCATGTGGACTCGGCCTTTTCCACTGATTCCACCCCTGGCTGGCGACGGACGCACGGTAGGCCGAGTCTGGCTGGTCCATAAGGCGGTTGGCCAAAGCCTGCCCATTCCATTCCATGGCGTCCATGAACCAGGCGATTGGCGACCCGGGGTTACTCAGGGCGTCAGCAACGGCTCCGCCATTTCGGTGCTGCGGGTACGTCGAGCCGAAGAAACTGGATGCGTGCTTGCCCTTGTCGCGGCCATAAGAGGCGTCGTGGGCATTGACCACATCTCTCAAGGCACTTCTGGCGTTGCCCCCTACCAGCATGGCAGAGGTGTATCTCGGGTCAGGGCTTTCGGAGAAGCGGTCAAAGTCGGGCTCCGACTCGATCTTCCGCATGTCCTCTTGCGATTTGTAGAGTTGCTCGACAGCGTTGCGGATGATTCCGAGCGGCACGGTGTTCAGCGACCGCTGATACGCCTGGTGATCGCCGGGGCTGAGTTCGTAGGCACCGGGGTCTCTGCCTAGGGCCTGCCGCTCCTCCTTGGACCAGCCGCCGCCCGTATAGGGGTAGCCCGAGTCATCTACCTTGGCCCGCTCAAACACCTTCTGGGTGTCGTATCCGGCAGCCCTCAGGATGTCCTCAATCGGAGCAACCTCGCCGCCCGGCAGTTGGAGTTGCGCTCCTGCGGGCGTCTGCGGGTTCAGGGCCAGCGACAAGGCCGTGGCTATGACTCTGTTGTCTGCAGCCTTCTGGTCATCGGGCGGAGCAAAGAACGCCTGGGCCATCTCCCCAGTGCTGACGTAGTTGGGGTTGTATGGGGAATGCCCGATGTGATCGTGCATCCTCCGCAGGATTTCGGTCGTCAGCCCAAGAGCCTGCTCGTACTGCTGCGGGTTGAGCCCCTCCATCACACCACCGGATCTTTCTTCGGTGCGGTGGACAGGACCTTTGGCAGGAGCGTGCGGACCCTCTCCCGGTCTTGGGGCGTGGCCTTTTCCATCATGTTGTGCCAGAACCGCATATGCTCATTGAAGTCTGGCAATTCCTGGCCCTTTCGCGGCCCAAACATCGCACGAGGCGGAGCGGAGGAGGCAGGCGGCGGCGGGGCGAGCAGAAGTTGCATGAAGTCCTCTGCGTCGGCCTTGTTCGAGATGACCTTGCCAGTGGTCATGTAGTGCCCCTGCTTGAGGCGGCCTAATTCGGTCTGGGTCTCAGGCCAGGTTGAGTAGTACTTCTCCAGCCTGCCGGTGAGTGCGGGCGAAGTCAGCAGGCCCTCGCCTTTGACTGCCGGAATCCCGGCGTGCCACAAGCGGTGGCCCATCTCGTGCGGGGCCACGCCGCCGGAATCAAAGAACCTTGGCCAAATGGCGAAGTTCTTGCGCGTTCCAGCCATGCCCCCAACGGGCGACCCGTCTGGCTTGGTGAAAAACAGGCCCGGGGTCCTGATGAGCATGGTCGGCTCGTTGGCGTTCCGGTAGACCCTGTCTGCCGCGAAGGTGTCTACGACCGGGCTGCCTCGAAGTACACCCGGATGGTTGCCAGACAGCAGGGCTGCCCGGAGAACCTCTGGGAACTTGTCGCCGTATACCTGGCTTGTGAAGTACTCGGCGGGAGTGGTCATCTCCACATAGGTCTTTGGGTCTGCAAAAGACTGGTCGTGGAGTTCCTGGGCCTTCTTGATGGCCTCGTCTGTCGTGGTGCCAGGCGGCATGCGGTCGATGATCGCGCCCAGCGTCCGGCCAGGCATCTCCCCGCTCATGTGCTTGGCGACTCTTTCGGCAAGCGTCGTGGGGCCAGCAACCTGAAGGCCGACGATCTTGGTTGCCTTGTCGTGAGGCGGGGCCAGAGCAAAACTCTCGGCATTGTTCGGCCTGCCAGGCTCACGGACCCCAGCACGGCGGGCGGAATCGAAAACCGGCGTCAGGTCGTCAGGGTCCTGCATGCCGATGGCGTCGAAGAGCGCCTTGTAGTACGACTCCCTGGTTTTTCCCGGCATGCGACAACGCCTCCAGGAGAGTTATGTCCCGGGTGGTTCACGATTTGGCATGGCTCCAGGGGCCGATACAATCGCCGCCGCATGTTGAGAAAGTGCTGTTTTTCTCAACATCAGAAACGATCTACAGCCGGAACGTACATGCGAGATGCCAATGTTGTGTGGCACAGTGCTGTCCGAGATCCGGGAATACCTGATCTATCTGGTGTTCTTTCGGCTGGGGGTCGTTGGTTTGGCTGGCCTGCTGTTTGCGGCGGGGCTTACAGTGGGCCTGGCGTTAGGGGCTCTGGCAACGAGGGATAGACCATGAGCGACATCGTCACGGAACTCAGGGATCGGGCCTACAGCAGCAAGGTGCCGGACAGGCTGTGTGCGGAGGCTGCCGACGAGATCGCAGACCTGCGGTTTGCCCTGCGTCAGGCAACTGACCGCGCTAGTCTCGCAGAGGTGAAAGGCAGCCAGTTGCTGGAGGCTGGGAGGCTCACCGACGCGGAGCGGGAGGCGGTGGAGGTGGCGTCAGTATGGGTGAACCCAGAGAGGCACGCCACCCTGCGCGGCCTGCTGGAGCGGCTGGGAGGCCACCAATGACTGACCGCGACACGTTCGCCGCTGCGGCGCTGACGGGGCTTCTCGTCCACGCCAATGACAGCATTGACGAGGAGACTTTGGACACCCCAAGCGACATCGCGTACACGGCCTACCAGATGGCCGACGCCATGCTCCGCGAGCGCGACCGCACAACTCATACGCCTGTAACGGAACCTATGCCGAAAGAAAAACTGACAGAGGGTTCTGCCATGACCGCTCAATCTGTGGTTGGTGCGACGGACGCCGCTGGAAAAGCGGACTACAAATCCGGCAACGGGGTAGCCGTCGCATTGAGGGTAAGCGCGGAATCGGGGCTTATGCCCTGTGTCCGAGATACTGGCAACGATCCTTCGTTGCTGGGTCGGAAGCCGGGTGGGAATCCGGCCGCCACAGATTGTGTGGGTGATGCGACGTGTGGCCCGAGTTGCTAACCGGCGACAGAGGCGAACCGAAGGGGCTACACACCTTCGCCGCAATCTGGTAAGCGGCATTTTCGATACGCAGAACACGCAGGATCAGCGGCGGCGCAGCCGTCCGTTGCATCCGCTGGTTATGCAATACGTTGAGGCATGACATGGATTGGATGATGCCAGAACTCCCGCCGGAAGCGTTGGCTCGCGACAGGTCGATAGCGAAGAAGTTTACGCGGGTGACGAAGGCTTTTGACTTGGATTGGCCCGACGCACACGCGGCGTGGCTCACCGTTGGGCCGCAGCATTTTAGGATCGAAGTCTGCGAGACTCGGGAGGAGGCTGGCGAGCATTGCTGGTTGCTGGCAAAGGCCGTGATGGCGGTGATCGACTCGGCAGTAAGCGGCGTTTCTATTGAGGGGCCGAAGGTTGCATAACACGCAGGATCAGCGGCTCGCGACCGCTGACGAAACTACGCCCGCAGACGGCATCGCGAGTCCGCTGCATCCGTTGGTTCTCAAATGCGAATCGTAAGGCTTGAAGAGTTCCTGTCGCTCCCGCCGGGTACGGTGTTTGCCAAATACAGGCCGCAGATTTTTGACGAGTTGTGCGTCAAGGGCGACAGCACGCCGTCTGGGTGCGATTTCATCTTCAAGCCGCTGTGGGACGTTGACGCCAAGTCTAGCGGCGAGTTGTGCGACCTATTGACCGCCGCTGAGAGCGGCGCGGTGGAGGTGCCAATCGACACGGATTGCTGGCAGCGCGACGGCGGCTTCAGCGTAACGCAACTGTTCGCGGTTTTTTCAGGCGACGAGGCGCTGCGGATGGCGGCTGCGTTGTCGGCAGCGACATAAGGGACGAACGTGTCCTAATTTCGTGGATTTTGACATATGAGTGGCTGGCTCATCGCCCTCACGGGCTTCGTCTACGCCTACGTCTCGGTCGAGCAGTTCTGGAAGGGGAATCCCGGCATGGGGATCGCCTACTTCGGGTACGCCCTGGCTAACGTCGGTCTGTTTCTGATGGTTCGGTGAGGGCCGGGGCGAGCAGGGGCCCGGCAACTGAGTACGGATACCGCTTCACGATTTCCAGGTACTTCGGGTCATAGATCACGAAGTTTTCCTTCGGTGACCGGCCGCCGGACGCGGCATATCGCACGCCAGGAACTCCCTCGTCCATAAGAGCCGATTCCAGGGCACCAAGGGCTGGATGATGGTTGCCGCTCGGCTGCAGTAAAGGCTTTCGGCCCATGTGGCTGGCTATCTTAGCGTCAGTGTCCGCCAGGTCAGTGAACTGCTCGATAGAGGCGTGGTCGCCGCCTGATTTCGTGTACAAGCCAGGACTCACGCCGCCGAGTGTTGTGCGATTGGCAAGGGCCTTCATGTGTCGGTAGGCATCTTCACCTTGCGGCGGGGCTTCTAGTTGCTGCAGAAGCGACCTCATTGCGCGGCGGACTGGCTCTTGCAAATGCCCTGGAAGTGCCCCGGCAGGTGCCCTCAGGTCTGGCAGGTCTCGGCGGTCTGCATGGATCTGCGTGTGATAGGTGAAGGCGGGCGTTCCAGGAACTCCCCCCGGAGGGTTGATGAAGTCATCCGCCCGGAAGATGTTGTATTCGTCGTTGAGCCATCCCGACAGAAGCGCAAGAGCCCCGTCCTCACGCAAGAGACTCTGATGCTCTTTGATGGACGGCATGCCTGGGAATCGAGCCCCTAACTTTGGGTCAGTAGTGCTGCCATACGGCGGCCCGACCCACGCCCGGGCCTTTCTCTCGTCCCCGTATCGCTCAATGAGTCGCTGCTGGGCCCAGCGCTCCAACTCTGCACCGGCGGCCTTGATCTTGCCGGAATCCCTGTATTGAATCACCTCAAGCGGCAGTTGCCCGTAGCGGTGCAGCGCCTCCAGGGACTTGAGTTCATCGGCCCAAATGCCGTCTTCGTGGTAGTTCTGAATCTCATTGTTCGGCGGCTTGAAAAACGTGTCCTGATCCCAGCCTGCCTGCTTGAACTTGTTGTGGTAGTGCCGCCCCACGCCGGGATCTTCCCAGAAGTACAGGCCCTTCGAGAACGACTGGGCCCCTTCGCCCTTGCCCATGTGGTCGAGGGAGAATTGGTCGAACTTGTGCGGCGATTCGTGACCGGCAACTATGACGGCACCCTTGGGGTCGTAGCGCTTTGGGGCTACTGGCGGCTGGACGCTCACCATCTTCGCCAGACTTCGGATGAGGTCACTCATAGTCAGCAGTCCCAGGCCCGCAGGGACTTGTTGATCCGGGAGTCGGGGTCGTTGGCGGTCTTCTCGCTGGTCAACTTCCGCTTCATGCCCTGCATCCGGGCACAGAAAGACCGCTTCCGGGGCCCGCCCTCAGGCTGCGGAGCCTGGAGATTGGCCCCGTGTTCCCGGTTGT
>Ga0315901_10001834_pt1 | contig 30268 bp, 36 predicted proteins | sample LakEriMetagenome_10_FD_203761 | JGI IMG/M metagenome (GOLD analysis project Ga0315901, IMG submission 203761) | Freshwater fungal communities from buoy surface, Lake Erie, Ohio, United States - Buoy 2 MA116 | ecosystem: Environmental > Aquatic > Freshwater > Lake | place: USA: Lake Erie, Ohio...
TAGCAGCGGCAGTTCTGGCACTTCTGGATCAAGTGGAAGCAGTGGTAGCAGCGGATCTAGTGGTAGCAGCGGATCTAGTGGTAGCAGCGGAAGTTCTGGCACTTCTGGATCAAGTGGAAGCAGTGGTAGCAGCGGATCTAGTGGTAGCAGCGGATCTAGTGGTAGCAGCGGAAGTTCTGGTACTTCTGGATCAAGTGGAAGCAGTGGTAGCAGCGGATCTAGTGGAATAAGTGGTGGAGCGCCTACTTTTACTAATCAACCAAATTATATCTTACAATCAACGGGAACTAATACATTCAATAGTGTTTCTTTTTTATATGCAGATACTGCCAATACTAGATTTGGAATTAATACAGCATCGCCAGCACAAGCGCTTGACTTATCGCCAGCTACTGTTAGAGCGAAATTAGGTAATGTTCTTGTTGGTTCTTGGGGTTATGCTTCTGATTATGCTGTTTTTGGACATAATTCTTTAAATCAATCAGCGTTAGGAAATTATGCGCTATTACAATTTAATGACGGAACAACATATCTAAACTCTGCTTCTACAAAAAATTTATATTTTAGAATCGATAATGTTGATAAGATGTTTCTAAGTTCTGCTGGCGATGTTGGTATTGGAACTACTGGTCCAAGTTATAAATTAGATGTTAATGGTCAGGCACATGCTACCTGTTTTCCGACATCATCTGATATTCGTTTCAAAAAGAATATATTGCCATTAGAAAATGCTCTAGAAAAAGTGATGGCTTTGCGAGGTGTTCAATACGAATGGAATGAATTTGTAAATTCCGTTCGTGATGGATATAGTCTAAATGTTCCAATTATTGGTATGATTGCTCAAGAAGTTGAAAAAATTATTCCTCAAATCGTAGGAACATGGAAACTAAATGATGAAATAACTGATGCTAAATCTCTTGAGTATCAAAGAATTGTTCCTTACTTAGTTGAAGCTATGAAAGAACAGCAAAAACAAATCGAACAATTAAAATCTGATATAAATTATTTAAAAAGCAGATAATATATTTGTGGCTGAGATATTTAAAAGTTTTGATAGAATATACTGTATAAATCTGCCTTTTAGAATAGATAGATGGCAGAATTGTTTGCTTCAATTTCAGAAGTTTAACATAAACAATAATTTATATAAATTTGATGGTATAATTTACGAGAACTCTAATTTTAATAAGAAGCAAAACTCACACTTAGGTTGCTGGTTTTCTCATTATAGCATTTTAAAAAATGCTGAAAAATTCAATTTTAATAAAATATTAATCCTTGAAGATGATTTTGTTTTCAATTTCGAGCCTGTAGATATGAATTTGAAATTGAATTGTTGCGTAAACGAATTGCCGCAAAATTGGGATTTGTTTTATTTGGGTGCTTATTTTGTTAAAGGTTATGATTACGATGCTAAATTAAATTATTCTAAGAATTTATATAAAGTAAATACAGCTTTTTGCACACATTCTATTTGTTATTCTAGATGTGGTATTAAAAAAATGATATCAGCAATGGAAAAAGCTTTTTTGAATATTAGATCAATTCCTTTAAATTATGAAAGTATTGGTTGGTTTTATGTAAAAGAATTTTTATATGAAAACAATTGTTATGCTAGTAAAGAGTTTTTGTGTGGTCAAAAAGAGGGTTTTTCAGATATTGAAGGTAGAGTGGTGGATTATAAAGATTATTTTTTAAAAAGTTATAACTCTTAATATGTGTAATATTTAATATGCAACTTACAAGAAATAGAGTTATATATGCTGGAACAAATGTTCTTGTTTCGGATGCGCCATCTTGGAGTGGGCAGACTGGAAACAAATCTTTAAAATTACTCAAAAGAGTTCAATCATCTTCAGTATCTATTTCTAATCCAGTATCAAGAGCTAAACAAATAGGTAGTGCAGATTTTGCGTATGAAAAATATATTTCAATGCCAGAAATATCAGCGGATTTGTCATATATAATAACAGATAATTCTAACGAATTGATTCTTGGTATGAATGCGACTGGTAACGAAGGTTTTCTGAAAAATTTATCAGCTACAGGTCAAGATCGTAATTTGTTTTTTTTATTATCTGATGAAGACGGTGAAGATGCTAATGGAATAACAGATATGATTGGCAACGATATATTTGCATTAGGTAATGCGTTCATAACTAATTATGGAATAGAAGCTAAAGTAGGTTCGGTGCCTCAAGCTTCTGTTTCTTTTTCATGTTTGAATATGGTTTTCCAAAGTTATAGTGGAACTGGCGCTAACGGAAGTTCAGTTCCAGCGATAACTTTATATAATGGAAATAAGTCTACAGAAAAATATCTATTGACTGGATATAATCTAGATCCATCAAATTATTTATCCAATCAAAATTTACGCGCAACAGCTTTGCAACCAGGAGATATAGTTTTAGAAATGCCTCAAGTTATTTTGGGTGGAATAAGGTATTCTGGAAATATACCAGCAACAATAAATTCGTTACAAATTTCAGTTCCAATAGAAAGAAGAGACTTAGTTGGTTTTGGTAGTAATTATCCGTATGAAAAAAAAATATTATATCCTTTGATTGGAACTTTATCTTTTAATGGAACATTTGACGAAGCCGTTACGGGTGATTTCAGTAATATATTTACTGATGAAAATAGTTATGATTTTTCATTTAGCCTCAAAAAAATAGATGGAACTACAGGTTTGAAAATTGATATTTTTGATTCAAAAGTAGAATCTCAATCTTTTGATTTGAGTATTGGAGCAAATATGGAATTTCAATCTCAGTTCAGTTTCAAAGTTTATCCAGAAGATGGTATGAGGATAAGTGGAGCAGCAAGATTGATTTAAAATTCTATTGTAGCATTTTTGGTGTCTATTTTTTTTGGTCTATCTTTCAAATGTTTTTTGCCATTTGTTTTCTTTTTGTATTCATCGAAATATTTGCGCTTTAGTGGATCTTCTCCTCCAGCTAACGCTGCTCTTCTATCGGAAAGTTCAGAAGAATAATCAAGCAGATCTCCATACTTTCCTTTCATTCCTCCAGTCTTATTAACAAAAGCTTTATTATCAAATGGATCAACGACATTCGCGTTGCCAATATTAACTTGAGGTATATCGTAAACACGTTCCCAGCAATCCTCGTTTCCATTTTTGCCGCGATATGGCTTATAATCTTTCATAGACATGACGATATCTACAATCTTGCCAGTTTTTTTATTCCTAAATTGATATACCATGTTTATTATATGAATATATTTAAAAAAATAAAGCGCGACTTTCGCCGCGCTTTTTGTTATTCTATGTCTATTCGCTTTTGTTCTTTCTTTATAGACGGAACAGTAATTGTAAGTAGACCATTTTTCATCTTAGCTTTCACAGAGTTAAAATCATACTTATGAATAGAAATGAAATCTTCATAATTGATATGATATTTATTGTCATTTACATGAACAGCTAAAGCGTCATCTTCTTTAAAGATCTTAACGTCTTCCTTCGCTTTACCAGCGAGTTCGATGTTAAAAACCAAACCATCATTTGTTGATTGATATTTATATGTTAATGTGTAATACATAGTAATTATTCTATAGCAAGAATCATGCCAACTTTTTGATATATTTTTGAGTGTTTTTTCTGTGTTTTTGATACCTTTTGGCACAGTGATTGTCACACTTGAGAATTTATGGCACATAAGATTGCTTCAACTGTTTTCGCGTATGTGAAGTTTGATTGCAGCTTCAATCCTAACGGATTCGGTTTCTTTGCATAATATGAAGACTTTAAGATAGCTGCTTCCATTTGTTCGTCAGAAATATCAAAGAATTGGCCTTGATTAAAAGCTTGCCCTTTCTTAAAAAATATGTCATCATAACAATCTTTGAGCGAAGAAGGTTCGATTAGAATACTGTTAAATGGTGTTGCCCAGTCTTTATGCGCTGTAGCGTTCAATACAACACTCCATTTGCCTAGGGCAGTAGCGTTGAAAGAAGGCAAGTTCCAACCTTCGCCGCCGCTGAGTCCACCCAAATCAATATCAATACTATTTAAGAAATCATTGACTTCGCTATTTGTTTGCATATATGGCACAAAATTTATATTATTATAATTTTTGCCATTAAAAATTTTTAGAATCTCATTTTGAAATCTAGCTTTATCTAAAAATGGGTTAGTGATTGCACAACTCAATTGATACTTTGAGTTGTTACCAAATAACTTAAGCCATGTTTTTATTATTCTTGCGGTATTTTTTCTGTTCTCGAATTTGCCGAGTAATCCAAAATGAATCTTATCTTCTAAGTAAGTTTTACCAGTATTGTGAAAGTCTGGATCAAAACCCAAAGGCACGTAATGTACATTTTTAACTCCGTTTAGTTCGAAAATATTTTTTGTATAGTTAGAGCTTACAAAAATTTGATCTTGAAGACTTAATAGATTTTTTTCAATCGAAGTAACTTCTGATACTTCATGAAAAGTGAATAAAGACTGATTTTTTACATATCTAGATTCGCTGCCAAAAATATGCCATATTTTTAGAGAAGGAATTTTATTATTTATCTTATCAAATCTTGAATTTGTGGCTTCTTGAATATATTTTAGAAAATCAAGATCGATATTGTCATACGCATTAAGTTCAGCCTTATCTCCGATTGGAAAAAAGACAAGTTCAATATTTTTTCTGTATAATTCACGCAAAATATTTACAGAAACATTGCCAAAAGACAAAGAATTAATTGGCGCGTTGACTAATAATTTCATATTTAGATCTTATATGTTTAGATATAGAATTCAATGCTGCATTGTGGATGTTTATGCAGCCTTGTATACTTAAATTCATTTCTTTACTAATTTTTCTCCAAGGAGTTAGTTTTTTTGAACCAGAGTATCTCATTGCAAATATTTTTTGTATTCTTTTGTCTGGATGGTTTTTAATTTGTTCGTTGAAATCTTTTAAGATTTGATCTTTGAAATTATTTATAGAAAACTCAGCTTCATCTTTGATTGTCTCAAAATCATAAGTATTATCGTTCAATTCAAGATACTTTTTATTCTTATTAGAAGCGTTAAGGCAAGCCCATTTAGCTTCATTCCCTAAAAAAGTTGAGAATTTGGTTCCGCGATTTTCGTCGTATTTTAGAGCGGAATTGTAGATTGCAAACTCTTTTTCATTTATAATTTCTTGTTTCAAAGAATCATTATTGCAGTTTTTAAGAAAAGAATTTACAATGTCGAGATAAATTCCTGAATGTCTATCTACAAGTTCTTGTAAAGAATCGTCTATTTTCTTTTTGTTTTTTATATTTTTTATAAGATCTAAATCACTTAAAATTTCCATACGTTGACCATCCTTGTTTGAAGAATAACTTATTGAGATGATAATTGCAAGTTTCTTTTTCGTCAGAAAACGTTTTCCATTGAATCTGATAATCGGATTTGCGTTTAACTAATGGGTTGTTCAGTCTTTCTTGAAAGTTAGAAGGTTTTTGCCCCATTCTGCTAAGATGAATTATAAATCCGCCATTTTCTTTTATCCAATTAGCCTCGTTTTCGTATCTGACATCTGTAATAACAACAATGATTTTATTTTTTATGCAAGACTTTACTTGTTTTTCTATCTTTTTTATCCAGTAATCAGAATCTATTTTTCTGCATATATCGGTCCCCCAGCATACAAGAATTGGTCTAATAATATTTTTTTCAGAATTATCGTTAGTAAATGCAGAAATATTAAGTTTTTCTTGCAAAAAAGGATCTAAGTCTTTCTTCAATTCATCGGCAAACGACACACGAAGAGATGGGTATCCTTTTTTGGTAAGTTTTGAAATTAGATGTTTTCCAAGTGTATCTTTTCCGCATCTAGCTACACCTGCTATTCCAAAAATTAAAGGAAGTTCTTTGAATATCATTTTTTTTCTTCTACGTAATAAAAATTTATGAGTATTGTTCATTCTCTTAGGTTTCGCTCTCTTAGGTATACCTTACCAATTTGTTGAGGTTTCTCTTTCGTTTTTTTAAGATTTAAGTAAGACATTGCGTTAGATTTTCGTAAGATGGATTAAACTCTTTCGCTTCGCTCCAGAGTTTAATGAGGATTTTTCCCTTTGTCAAGGAAAAAATCACTCAGATTAGCTAAATTTTTCGCCAAGTTAAAATAACCTATGTCATGTAACACTTTTGGAGCATAAAAAAGATTAGTTTCTATATTTCTTGAATCTATGTTATCTACACTTAACCAGAACGAAAGATTGGTTCTGTTTCCAAAACTTTGTATTATCTTCTTCAGTCCAATACACGCAGCTTCTTCATAAGAATTTGAAAGGACCACGCATTCTGAATCTGAAAACCTAATTATATAAAAATTCTCTTGACTTTCTAAACTTCTAATCATATGATATGTATATCATAGATATGATAGATGTCAATAGTAAAATTCTTTGGTTGGCAGATTATGATTTATCTGAAGCTCCTGGCGGAGCGCAAAGAAGCGATAAAATTATAATAGATCAAGGTAAACTTTTAGGCTATCAAATTCTTAAGGTTACAAGTTCTACGATACCTTCTGAATTAGATTTAAGTAAATATGATGTTGTAATATCTTCTAATATTCACGCGCTCTCAGTTAAGAAGAAAAATTTGATTGAAGAGTTGTCGCAGCATAAATATCATGTTCGCCTAGAACACGATTCAAATGAATATCTAACACAAGAAGACAGAGTTAAGCTTTTCGGCAATTGCCAGAAAACTATATTTTTATCAGATTTTCATTATGAATTCTTCAAACACTATTACGGCGACATCTTCAAAAATGTGGTTGTTATATATGATCCTATAAACACAGAGATATTTAAAAATCACAATAACGAACGCGAAGATAAAATTTTGTATTCTGGATACCTTCACCCTCTAAAAGGAGCGTATGAATTTTTTGAATTTGCGCTTAATAATCCAGATAAAAAATTTGTTGTTGCCGGTTGGCCTAGTAATTTAACAATAAATCATTTGTTATCTACAGTGAAAAACATAGAAAATTTAGGACTTATTGATTACGACAATATGCATATAATTTACAATAAGTACAAACATTTATTCTATGTTCCAAATCTGAATGAACCTTTTTGCAGATCAGTCGCTGAAGCGGTTTTGTGTGGTATGTTGCTATTTACTAATAACGAACAAAGAATAGGCTGTGTAGGAGAAATAAGAAAACAAGGAATAGAAAATTTTGCCAATTCTTGTTCAAAAGCGGCGATTCAATTCTGGGAAACTGTTTGATATGCTTTTTGATCTTAAATATTTATTTGATAAATATAATGTTCAATCGAACGGCGTAATACAAGTTGGCGCTCATTATGGCAACGAAATTGATTCTTTTCTCTCAAATAACGTTAAGAAAATTATTTGCTTTGAACCCGCTCCAGAAAATTTCAAAAGACTTAAAGAAAAAGAAAATAGTTTTATAAAAACTTACAATTTAGCTTTAGGAAATAAAAATGATTTTGTTGAAATGTTTATAGAAACCGCAAATTTAGGAATGTCTAATTCAGTTCTTCAACCAAAACTTCATTTACAAGAATACAAACACATAACCTTTGATAATAAAATTTTCATTCAAATGATGAAACTTGACGATTTTTTGGAAATAAATTCGTCTTTAAAGAATGACATGCATGAATATAATTTTTTGTGCTTAGATGTTCAAGGTTATGAATTAGAAGTTCTGAAAGGGGCTTCTAAATCTCTAGATTCAATCAAATATATACTGACAGAAATAAACAATGATTTTTTATATGAAAATTGTTGTTTAGTAAACGAGATTGATTCTTTTTTGCAAAAATATAATTTTTTAAGAGTAGAAACAAAACTAGAATGCCAAAGCTGGGGAGACGCTTTTTATATAAAAACAAAATAAATTTTCAAAATTTCAAAACACTAATATTATACCAAATGAACAATCCCTTTAACTTTTTTGATAAAATTTATTGCATCAATTTAGATTCTAGACCTGATAGATGGATTAAATGTCAGGAAAAATTTAAAAAATTAGGAATTCTTGATAAAGTCGAAAGATTTTCTGCTTATAAATTCGAACATCCAGATATTCAATTTAAAAAATTACTCGGCCAAGCTGGATGCACTTTATCTCATTTAGCGATATTAAAAAAAGCTTTAGACAACAAATATTCTAGCTATCTAGTTTTAGAAGATGATTTTGAAATTGACGAAATGCAAAATGATATTTTATCAAAACTAAACGACAGCTTATTGGATCTGCCGTCTGATTGGGATATTTTATATTTAGGAGGAAACTTGACTGATGTATATGGAAATTCACCAATAGAAAAATATTCTAATTTTTTATATCAAGTTAAATCATGCCATACTACACATGCAATGGCGTTTAGTAAGATAGGAATGCAAAAAATTGCACAAAAAATAGGCTCTATAGAAAATATTATAGAATGGATCAATCAAAATGGAACAATTGATGTATTTTTAAGCAAAGAGATTCTTTTATGTAATAATTGTTTTATTGTTAATCCTCTTTTGATTCTTCAACAAGAAGATTTTTCAGATATTGAACAAAATACATATAACTATAAAAATTGGATGCGAAATAATTATAATATTTTTACTCAATCTATAGCTAAACAAGACTTAGTTACAGCCGTGTTCACTTCATGCGGAAGATTTGATTTACTTGAAAAAACTATTCAATCATTTATAAAATACAACACATACCCAATAGAAAAACATATCATAATTGAAAATTCAGGAAAGAATAACGTAGAAGAAAATTTAAAAAATATAACAAAAGATTTAAAAAACTGTCAAATTATAATAAATAAAGAAAACATAGGTCAAATTTCTAGCATAGATAAAGCTTATTCTTTTGTGGAAACTGAATATATTTTTCATTGTGAAGATGATTGGGAGTTTTTAGATAAAGGATTTATTCAAAAATCCATAGATTTATTAAAATTCGATAAAAGAATAATAAATGTTAATTTAAGAGTACGATTTGATGGAGAAAAAGGAAGCATGCATCCAATTTCACACATGTTAAAAACTAATAAGGAAAATTTTTATCATGAATATATTCCTGGTTATCTTGTCGTGTGGCACGGATTTTCTTGGAATCCTGGTTTAAGAAGACTATCAGATTATAATGAAATAAAACCTTATAAACAATATAATGATGAAAGTGGAGTTGGAAATAAATACTTTTCTTCTGGAAAAATTTCAGCATGTTTAAAGAATAGTTATTGTAAACACATTGGAACAAACAGCAGCACTGAAAAAAGCAATCAATAAATGAATAAAATTTTAATAACAGGTGGAAACGGATTTCTTGGTCAAAATTTAGCTCTTAAACTTAAAAATAAATACGATGTATTTTTAGGATCTAGAAATAATAAAAATAATTTTAAAGCTCGAAATAATACAAAATGCAATGTTTTACCTTTAGATGTTTCTAATATCAATTCTGTAAGAGACGTTATTTCTGAAATTAAACCGAATATAGTTATACATGCTGCCGCGACTAAATTTGTAGATTTATCTGAAAAATATCCAATGGAAACCGTTGATATTAATGTTATAGGATCTCAAAACATATGCAGGGTTTCTATCGAAAATAATGTGGATCATGTAATCGGTATATCTACAGATAAAGCCGCTCCTCCAATTAGAAATATTTATGGAATGAGCAAAGGATTAATGGAAAAATTGTTTTGTTTAATGAACGACAAATCTCAAACCAAATTCTCTTGTGTGAGATACGGAAATGTTGCATGGTCAACTGGCTCTGTATTAACTGTTTGGAAAAGAATGTTTGACGAAACTAAGATTATCGGTACAACAGGTCCAGAAATGAGAAGATTTATTTTTACTATAGATGATGCTGTTAGTTTAGTAGAATGCGCTATAAATAACAAAGAAACCACATCTGGTAAAATTTTATCTAAAAAAATGAAATCAGCGCAAATGAAAGATGTCTTAGACGCTTGGATCAATCATTTCGGTGGAAAATGGGAGAAAATCGAAGGAAGACCTGGGGAAAGACAAGATGAATTTTTAATTGGTGAAGCTGAGTTGCCATTTTGCGAAGAAATTTCATTGAATGGAGAAAGTTACTTTTTATTAAATCAAAATACAAAAGTATCTAATCCTGTAAAAAATGTTTTCAGTTCCGCTAATTCAGAAAGACTTTCTGAAAAAGAACTCTTAAATATATTAACAAATAAGCCAAAAGATATATATGATTAATACAGCAGTTATTATGGCTGCTGGCAATGGCTCAAGGTTGCATCCTATATCAAAATACATACCTAAACCACTAATAGAAATAGATGGAAAGCCTCTTATAGTTCATTGCATAAACGAACTAAAAAAAAATGGAATTGATAATATATATGTAACATACGGCTATAAATCTGATTTAATCATTTCTAATATTGCCAATAAAGTTACTGGTTTTATAAACACTACCAATTTCAATAATTCATATTTTATTTTTAATACTATTGTTAAAAATATAAATGAAAATATATTAATTCTTCCGTGCGACATTATTTTTAATTTGAATATAAATAAATTAAACGAAGAAATAAAAAACGACGGATCTTATATAGTTCCAATAGAATATAAATCTGGAATGGATTCGGATTATATAAAATTTGATAAAAATAAAAACATTAAATCTATCAACAGAAATAATAAAACTGAATATTGCGCCAGCGGAATTCAAGTGTGCAATCCTTTTCAAATAAATAATGATTTAAAAAACGCTGATAATTGGTATCAAATATGGAATCATCTAATTGAAAAAGATAAATTATTTGCAACAAATTTGATTTTAGAAAAGTGGAAAACATATGACACAATAGATCAAATATTAAAGCATTATGAATCTTTCTAAAATTTCAATTAGAGACAGCTTATTTTCTCACGCTTTTTCTAGCAGCAATTGGTTTAAACCTACATTTTTCGAATGGGATTTTAAAAATACAGATGGAAACATTATATTTTTAACTGACAGAAACGTACATGAACACCATCTTTTTCCAAATAAAAAAAAGTATGCTTGGCTAGTAGAATCTCCAGCCATAACCCCTGATTCGTATAATTATGTGTATGAAAACTACGAAAAATATGACAAAATCTTTTCTCATTCTAAAAGGATATTGCAATTTCCTAATTCTTATTTTTTACCTATAGGTGGATGTCATTTAAATGAAGATCAAATTAGTCTCCAAGAAGAAAAAAATAAATTAATATCTATGATTTTTTCTTTTAAAAATTTTTCTACTGGTCACAGAATGAGATTTGATATTTTTAATAAATTTAATAATTTAATCGATTGCATGGGAAGCGGCATAGACGGAAAACATTTGCCAAAATTTTATTCATGTGATCAATATTGTTTTTCAATTGTTATTGAAAATCATAAAGAGGATTTCTATTTTACTGAAAAAATCGTTGATTGCTTTTTAACTGGCACGATCCCTATATACTGGGGATGCCCATCAATAAAAACTATTTTTAATGGAAATGGATTTTTTACTTTCGACACGATTGAAGAGTTAGAAAATATTATAAGCGATAAAAACAAACTTTTAAAATTCAGAGAAAAAAATAAAAATGCAATTCAAGATAATTTTAAAATAGCTCAAAAATATAAAATTGCAGAAGATTATTTATATAGTAATTACAATGAATTTTTAAAATAAATGAAAATAGCCATCTGCTTATCTGGACAACCAAGATTTATAGAAAAAGGTGTAGAAAATTTTAAAAAAAATATTTTAAACTATGAAAATATTGATATTTTTATTCACAGTTGGTTTGACGAAAACAACAAAAATATAGAATTTGACTCTTCTCAGTCTTATTTAAATTTTAAAGTTGGAAAACAAAATGAAAATACTTTACAGCTATTTAATAACCTTTTTCCCAAAAAAATAAAACTAGAGAATCCTAAAAATTTTAAAGAGCTTTCGCATTTACCTGATTTGCCAACCGCAAAGCAAACAAAACTTGCCAGCATGTTTTACTCTTTGTATGAAGCGAATCAATTAAAAAAACAATACGAGCAAGAAAATAATTTTATATACGATCTAGTAATAAAGACGAGAATTGATATAAATTATAACGAACAGGTAGACATATTTAAAATAGCTAAAGATATTAATAAAAATAACCTTTTTGCTTCAAAAAAGTATCAAGAATGCAGAATGAATGACAGCTATCCAACAAAATCTGGGTTTTCTTATGGAAGCTTGTCTGATACCTGGTTCATGACTTCTTCTGAAAATATGAATAAATGCTGTGACGTCTATCCTAATTTTGAAAAAATATACAATGATATATACCCATTTCCTTATGCTGAAGCTTATTTAGGATACTTGAGTCGTGGAGTAAACAAAATCGATATTTCGATGATAGATTTAGATTATAATTTAATAAGAAATTAAAATAAAATTCAAACACAACAATAAAAATGGAATACCACTCTCAATATAAACAAGATCAATTTTTAAATGAAAATTTTTTCAAAAATAAAAGAAATGGAATTTTTGTCGATATTGGAGCTTACGATGGAATAGAAGGAAGTAACTCTTATTTTTTTGAAAAACATTTAGAATGGAAAGGTTTATGCGTAGAACCAATTCCATCTGTTTTCAATAAGTTGATAAAAAATAGAAATTGCTTTTGTGAACAAGTTGCCGCTTGGAAAGAAAATGATATTAAAAAATTTAAAATAATTGAAGGTTATTCTGAAATGTTAAGCGGATTAATTGATTCTTATGAAGATGAACATAAAAAAAGAATAGATTCAGAAATCAAAGCTTTTGATCAAAAATCTATTGAAATAGAAATACAATGTATTGATATTAATTTGTTGCTTTTAAAATATCATTTATGCAATATTGATTTTTTATCCATCGACACAGAAGGAAGCGAAATCGAAATTCTTAAAAAACTAGATTTTTCTAAATTTAAAATAAAATATATTTCAGTTGAAAACAATTACAAAAAGCCCGAAATCAGAGAAATATTAAAAAAAGCAAATTTTGAATTAATAAATAGATTAAACATAGACGACATTTATAAAAATAATAAGCTATGATAGCATTAATTACTGGATCTTCTGGATTAATCGGTTCCTCTTGTGTTGATTTTTTTAGTAAAAAAGGATTTAAAGTTATTGGTATAGACAATGATATGAGATCTTACTTTTTTGGAGAACATTGCTCTACACTACAGATACAAAAAAATTTAGAACAAGAATTTGAAAATTTTGAATCTTTCAGTATAGATATAAGAGATTTATCAAAACTTGAAAATATTTTTAATAAATTTAATTCAGATATATCTATTATAGTTCATACAGCAGCGCAACCATCCCATGATTGGGCCGCAAAAGAACCTATTACAGACTTTTCTATAAATGCTGTTGGCACAATCAATTTATTAGAATTATATAGAAAATATTGTCCAAAAGCAAGCTTTATATTCACTTCAACCAATAAAGTTTATGGAGATAGACCTAATTTATTAAATTTAACTGAACTAGAGAAAAGATTTGATTTTTTTGAAAATAACACTCCATCATCTATAGATGAATCAATGTCTATAGATAATTGTAAACATTCTGTTTTTGGAGCGTCAAAAGTTTCTGCCGATATAATGGTTCAAGAGTATGGTAAATATTTTGATTTAAATACCGTTGCCTTTAGAGGCGGTTGTTTAACAGGACAAAATCACAAAGGATCAGAAATGCATGGATTTTTATCATATCTAGTTAAATGTATAATTAAAAATAAACCATATAATATATTTGGATATAAAGGTAAACAAGTTAGAGATAATATTCATAGCTCAGATTTGGTAGAAATGTTTTGGAATTTTCATTTAAATCCAAAAAAAGGAGAAGTTTACAACGCTGGAGGTGGAAGGCAAAACTCCATATCCATAATTGAAGCTATAGAAAAAATAAATACTATAGCTGGCCTTAAATGGAATAAGTATACAATTTTAGAAAATAATAGAATAGGAGATCATAAGTGGTACATAACGAATTTAAATAAATTTAAAAAAGATTACCCAGAATGGAATCTTAAATATTCTATAGATGAAATACTTATAAAAATGATTGAATCTGAAAGTTTAAATGAAAATTTTTGATTTCAATACAATGAAGGGAGGATGGTTTGTTGGCGATTTTGATTTATCCGCATATAAAACAGATCTTTTTGAAGTCGCTTTTAAAAAACATCTAAAAAATGAAGTTTGGAACCCTCATTACCATACCGACGTAATAGAAATAAATTTAATTATAAATGGAAAAATGAAATTTCAAAATAAAGTTTTACAAAAAAACGATATATTTGTTGTGTATCCTTATGAAATTTCAGATCCTGAATTTATAGAAGACTGTGAAATGATTGTAGTAAAAACTCCTTCTAAAAATGATAAAATAGATATTATAAAAAAATCATAATATGAATATTTTAATACCAATGGCTGGCGCTGGAAGCAGATTTAAAAATGTAGGATATGATGTTCCTAAACCTCTAATAAACGTAAAAGGCAAACCAATGATTCAACATGTTGTTGAGAATCTAAATCGAGAGGCCTCATATATATTTATTGTTCAAAAAAAACATAGAAAATTATACGATTTAGATATTTTACTTAAAAAAATATCCAAAAACTGCAAAATTGTTGAAACAGATGGAATCACACAAGGCGCTGCTTGCACAACTTTATTAGCAAAAGAATATATAAACACAAATGATCCTTTGTTTATTTCTAATAGCGATCATTTTTTTGAATGGAGATCGAATGACTTTTTCAATCAATGTTTAAATGAAGAAATAGATGGAAATATAACTGTATTTAATAGTACTGATCCAAAATGGAGTTTTGTAAAATTAAATAAAAATGGTTATATTACAGAAGTTGCAGAAAAAAAAGTTATAAGCAACATAGCTACTGCTGGAATATATTTTTGGAAAAAAGGTATCGACTATGTTAAATATGCCGAACAAATGATATCTAAAAATATTAGAGTCAATAATGAATTTTATGTATGTCCAGTATTCAACGAAGCTATAAAAGATAACAAAAAAATCAAAACATTTAATATTGAAAAAATGTGGGGACTAGGAACTCCAGAAGATTTACAGCATTTCTTAAAAAATTATGAAGTTGATAGCTCATCGCGGTAATATAAATGGTCCTAATCCAGAAAAAGAAAACAATCCTGATTACATTTTTACCGCATTAAAACTTGGCTACGATGCGGAAATAGATATTTGGTATATAAATAATAAATGGTATCTAGGACACGATAACCCGGTATTTGAAATAAAGTATAATTTTTTATTAGATCCTAAACTTTGGTTACACGCTAAAAATGGAGAGGCATTCTATGAGTTATTAAAAAATGATACGTTAAATGTATTTTGGCACACGAATGAAGATTGGGTTCTAACAAGTAAAAAATATATCTGGACATTTCCTAACAAGAAACTTTTTAAAAATAGTGTTTGTGTATTACCAGAAAACGGCTTTGATGGTGATCTACTAATATGTTATGGAATATGCACTGATTATATCATAAAATACAATACTATATGAAAATAATTATTACAGGAATTCTTGGACAAGACGGAGCAAATATGTGTGAATACTTGCTCAAAAATACAGATGATCAGATTTATGGTATGATGCGAAGATCATCTAATCCAAATTTTATTAACTGTAATGAATTTATAAAAAATAATAGATTTAAATTTGTATATGGAGATCTTACTGATTCTGTAAGCATAGATAATATTATCAGAGAAATTCAACCAGATTATTTTATCAATTTTGGCGCACAAAGCTTTGTTGGATGCAGTTGGGAAATACCTCTCCAAACTTTTGATGTTAATGCTACAGGTGTAGCTAGATGTCTTGAAGCGATTCGTCGTTTTCAACCAAAGTGTCGTTTTTATTCTGCTGGATCTAGTGAAGAGTTTGGTGATGTTCAATATAGTCCACAAGACATAACTCATCCTGTTAGACCTAGAAGTCCATACGGTGCAAGCAAAGCTGCCGCTCGCCATTTAGTTAAAGTTTATCGCGAATCTTATAATTTATATGCTGTTCATGGTATTCTTTTCAATCACGAAGGCACAAAAAGAGGAGAAGAGTTCGTAACTCGAAAAATTAGTAAAGGCGTTGCTCGCATTTATCATGCAATCAAGAATAATAAGCAATTCGCTCCAATTGAATTAGGAAACTTAGACGCAAAACGAGACTGGTCCGATAGTGAAGATTTTGTGGAAGGTGTATGGAAAATGTTAAACCAAGATAAACCAAAAGATTATATTTTATCTAGTAATGAAACACATTCAATACGCGAATTTATTGATAAAGCTTTTCATTACGCAAATATAAATGCAGTTTGGCATGGTCATGGCGAAGCTGAACAGTTAAGTGTCAGCACCGAATATGCAATAAAAAATGATATACAATCTTCAATTTTAGTCAAAATTAATCCTAAATATTATAGACCAGCGGAAGTAGACCTTCTTCTTGGTGATTCAAATCCTGCTAGAGAAGAATTAAGTTGGAAACCGAAAATTTCCTTTGACAACCTCGTAGAACGTATGGTAAAGTACGACGTAGATAATTTTAAAATCTAGTGTATAATCATCTTTACCATGAGTGATAATTTAAATATTCTTTCGCCATCTTTTCTCGCCAAATATAAAAATAAACAACCCAACTGGGGCTTTAATGGACTTGGATACATAGTGTATAAGAGAACGTACGCTCGCCTAAAAGAAGACGGAACCACTGAAGAGTGGAATGAGACTGTAGAGCGTTGTATTAATGGCGCACAAAAGATTGGAGCGCAATATACTCCAGAAGAAGCAGAACGTATTTATGATTATATTTTTAATCTAAAGTGTAATTTTGCTGGCCGAATGCTTTGGCAACTTGGAACTTCTACTGTTGATCGTTTTGGCGCGAATTCTCTTCTCAATTGCTGGGCAACGGCAATGCGTGAACCAAAGGCGTTTCTATTTCTTTTTGAGAATCTAATGCTTGGTGGCGGCGTTGGTTACAGTATTCGTCGCGAAGATGTTCATGAGCTTCCAAAGATCAAAAAGGGTGTAAATGTAATTCATGAGGCTACTAAAGACGCTGATTACATCGTGCCTGATAAGCGAGAAGGCTGGGTTAACCTTCTATCTAAAGTTCTGGATGCGTTTTATGTCACTGGTAAATCGTTTTCTTATTCCACGATTCTTATCAGAGGGTATGGTGAGCCGATCAAAGGTTTTGGCGGAAAGGCTAGTGGTCCACAAATCCTTATTGATGGAATCGATAAAATCACGAAAATCTTCCAAGCTAGAGAAGGCAAGAAACTTCGTTCTATCGATGTTCTAGATATCTGCAATATTATTGGTAGCGTTGTTGTTGCAGGTAACGTTAGACGCTCGGCTGAAATAGCTTTAGGAGATCCTGATGATATTCTTTATCTTCGCGCTAAAAACTGGGGAACTGGCAACGTTCCAAATTGGCGAGCAATGAGCAATAACACAATTTATGCTGATAGTTTTGATCATGTTCTTGATGAAATTTGGAAGAATGGTTATGAAATAAATAAGGATTCTGGTTATGCAAATGGCGAACCTTACGGTTTCTTTAATCTTCCTCTTTCTCAAAAGTTTGGACGTATCAAGGATGGTCCAATTGCACAAAATCTTCTTTATCCTACAGATATTGATAATTGCGAAATGACGAATCCTTGTGCAGAAATCAGTCTTTCAAACTATGAATGCTGTAATCTTTGTGAATTATACCTAAATAATATTACATCAAAGGAAGAACTTATTGATTGTGCTAAACTTCTTTATAAGACTCAAAAAGCTATCGCTGCACTTCCATTCATTCATGAAGAAACCAATCGTATCGTTCACAAGAATATGCGCCTTGGTCTTGGCGTTACTGGCATTTGTCAGTCTCTTGATAAGCTTGATTGGCTTGATGACTGTTACGTTTCTCTACGCAAGTTCGACAAAGAGTGGAGTGCAAAGCGCGGATGGTCTGAAAGTATTAAGCTTACCACAGTAAAACCTAGCGGAACTCTAAGCTTACTTGGTGGTGCTACTCCCGGTGTTCATCCAGCGTTTTCTAAATATTACATGCGTACAGTTCGTATGTCTAGTTCTGATGCTCTTGTTCAAATTTGCAAGGACATGGGTTATCATGTTGAATTCTTGGTTAACTTCGATGGAACAGAGAATCGCGATACAGTCGTTGTTTATTTCCCATGCAAGACTCCTGAAGGCTCTATCCTCACAAAGGATATGGATGTTATCAAGCAACTTGAGATGGTGAAGAAGCTTCAGACAATTTGGTCTGATAATGCTGTTTCGGTTACAGCTTATTATAAGCCAGAAGAGCTAAATAATTTAAAGACTTGGCTTAAGGATAATTACGAACACAATATCAAGAGCGTTAGTTTCTTGTTATTTAAGGATCATGGTTTCAAGCAAGCTCCATATCAGGAAATTGATGAAGCAGCTTATTTAGCAGCTTCAGCCAAGGTTAAGCCTCTTATTGCTATTTCTTCCAATAATAATGAAATGCTTGATATGGCAGAATGTTCAACTGGAGCTTGTCCAATTCGATAAAAAAAGTTGAAATGTTTTCGCTCAAATATAACATAAATCACATATACAAAAATATGAACAAGACATCAGCAAAGACAGTTACAGCTTCAACCAAGACCGCAAAGCCAGCCGCGCCAGCCAAGCCAAGCGGCGGTAAGAAGAAGTAATAAATAAATATAAAATCAAGAAAGCCGCCCTAAAAAGCGGCTTTCTCTTTTTCTACGCATATATAATTATGTGTAATTTAATTTATGAACATAGTAGTAGATTTATCTGAGCTTATTGCCAAAAAGAGGCAAGGTCCAAAAAGCTCCGCTCAAACTCCAGCTAAACCAGATGAACGAAAAAAAGGTTCAAGCTTAAATGAACCCGGATCTGCTGGTACAACACCTGATGCCAAAGAGAGAGCTAAAGAAGTTTTAAAGAGAAAAGATGAAAAGCAATTAGTTAGTAAAGCTGAAATTACTTTTAGCCAAAAGGTAATTAATACTTTGAAAGAAAAAGTAAAAAATCATAATGCCAAACATTCTAAAAAAGTAACTCTTAGTCAATTAAAGAAAGTATACCGTAGAGGTTCAGGTGCATTTAGTTCTAGTCATAGACCTGGACAATCAAGAGCGGCTTGGAGCATGGCAAGAGTAAATACATTTCTAAGAATGCAAAGTGGCGGTAAAGTTAAAGATTCTTATCGTCGCGCAGATCAAGATATAGCCAACTCATGATATGAACGATAAAATAGTCGATATTTATTCTTTTAACGATTTTGAAGATACTGATTTTAATGAAGCTCTTTCTGATCTTAAACAATTTGGTGTAAATGATGATGAATTAAATTTAAATTTTATTAATATAGAAGAATAAAATGAATATTGTTACTAAATTATTAACCTATCAAAACCAAGTAAAAATTCTTCATTGGCAAACCACTTCTTATTCTGAACATAAAAGTTTAGATGGATTATATGGTAATTTATCTGGGCATATTGATGAATTTGTAGAAATTTTTATGGGCAAGTATGGAAGAGTGCTTGCTCAAAATAGTTTTAATTTAGTATTAGAAAATTATAAAAACATGCCCCCAATGTCTTTGATGGTGGACATGGAGAATTATTTAGTAAATGAATTGCCAACAATGTTGGATGCAAAAAAAGATTCAGATCTTTTGAACATAAGAGACGAAATACTTGGATCGGTAAATAAAACAAAATACCTTTTAACATTAAAGTAATTTAAAATGAATATATCAGTCAACTTCAGCAGTGAAATAAAAGCTTCTAAAGATAAGAAGGCTCTAAATAAACCATTTCGTACTCCAAAAGGACCAAAGAAATTTTCTGTTTATGTCAAAAATGACAAAGGTAATATTGTCAAAGTTAATTTTGGTGATCCAAATATGGAAATTAAGCGTGATGATCCTGCTCGTAGAAAGAGTTTTCGCGCTCGCCATAAATGCGATACAAATCCTGGACCTAGGTGGAAAGCAAAGTACTGGAGCTGTAAATTTTGGGAGACAAAGAAAGGGGTTTCAGATTATTTAACTAAAGGAAGTATTCATGATATCGTTCATCAATGGGATGGTATTACTTTTTGGGAAGAAGCTGATCTTCTAAAACTAGCTCCTCATTTAGCTCAAGCTCAAGAAATTACAGAAGAAATTGAAAACGAGTCTGAAGATGTAAATGAAGAAGCTGCCGAAATGGCAATGGCGCAATTAGCTTATATAGCTGATTATTCTAAAGATCTTCTTCAAAAGCTTCGCGCTAATCCTACTATGGGCGAAGAAATAGAACCTTGGGTTCTAAGTAAAATCACGATCATGGAGGATTATCTTTTCTCCATCTATAACTATCTTGTTTATTCTGAGATTTCAGAAAACGAGAACGATGAAAAAATGGAAGCTGGGATGAGAGTATTAAATATAAATGCTTCATGCAAACACTTTAATAGCGAAGGCGTTATAAAAGAAATAAAAGACCTTCCTGATGATATGGGTAAAATAGTTGCATATGAAGTTGTTAATGACGGACCTACTTTCAAAAAAGGAGATATTTTAACAAAAACAAGAGATCAAATTAAAATTTTAGAAGGTAATAAATAACATGAAATCTAATATCAAATACGATACAAAAAACTTCGTAGCCGAAGTTTCTCTAGCTAGTATGCTAGAAGAGAACGAAGAAGAAATTCATAGCGAATACATGAGTGAGTGTATGTTGAAAGATGATGCGTTTATAAACACTGCTGGCATGTCAAGCAGTGACGCTAAATACATGTGCGGCATGTCCTACATGAAGAACCGCCAAATGATAAATGAAATGGCTGGTCAATTAACTGAAAAGCAAAAGACTCTACCTCCTGCTATTCAAAAAGCTATCCTTAAGAAGATGCGTAAAGAAGGCAAGTTGAATAATGAAGGAAATAAAGAAGGTGAAAGCATGGCTGCGTGGGAAGTCGCTCAAGCCGAACCTACGGCCACGTTCGTTCAAACCCCAGCCGCCCCAACTGGAGATATCACTCCAAACGCAGCAGTCGAAGGCATTAAAATAGACGAAAAGTTAAAAGCAGAGCAAGAAGCTGCTGCACCAAACAATCCGGGTCTACAAAGTCCGACATTCGATCCAAAAGCTTAATATTTAAACCGCTAGACAACTAGCGGTTTTTTGCTATTGACAGGTTCATATTTCATGCTATTCTACGAGCGTGAATAAACGCGAGCTTTTAAAAAAGCTTTTGCATATACCCCAAAGAACTAAAAAACATTTTTGGGGCATGCAGTTTAGACTACTAAATAGTCTTCTTAAAAAATTTCCAAATCCAGAATTTTGGGATCAACTTATTGTTGACAAAGTTGATTGTTTAACATTATATGCAGGTGAAGATGCGAATGGAATTGCTGATAAATATAAGAAATTTATTTTTCAACCTGAATTAAAGAATCCTAAAATAAACATTGGTGAAAAAGTAGGCGAAGATTATAATATTACAGTAAAACCAAAAACAATTAAAGAATTTTTAAAATGAGCAAGAAGACTAAAGACGAAACAGATAATCTAAAAATCACGACTTCTCAAGAGCAGTTGAAAAGCTTCTTGAAAAATAATAAAGACTCTCATTACAACTTTGAGCCAAGTATTGACTATAAGATTTCAAGCGGCAGTTTGCTACTTGATTATTTTCTCACTGGTGGTCTAGGAACTGGACTTCATCGATTCTGCGGTATAAACGAAGGCGGCAAAACAAGTTGCGCTCTTCAATTCATGAAGAACTTCTTGGATCAACCAAAGAAGCGAAAGGGATTTTATATTAAAGCGGAGGGTCGTTTAAGCAAAGAAATGATTGAACGATCTGGAGTTAAATTTGTATTTGATGAGGATCAATGGGTAGAAGGTACGTGTTTTGTATTTGAATCTAATATTCACGAAACTGTTTTTGACGCTATGCGTGAACTTGTTGGCAAGAACGATGAAAAGATTCAATATTTCTTTCTGCTAGATTCTGTAGACGGACTTATCAGAAAGGGTGATCTTGATAAGACGTTTGAAGAGTCGCAAAAGGTTGCTGGTGGTGCAGTTATTGCTGCTGATCTAATGAAGCGCATTTCAATCGCTCTTCAAAAACGCGGTCATATTGCAATTTTTATTTCTCAGGTTCGCGCTGACATCAAGCTAGATCCATATAGCAAAGCTCCAATTCGTCAAACAACAGCGACTGGTGGCAACGCATTGCTTCACTTTGCTAATTGGATTTTTGAATTCGATGCTCGTTTCAAGGGCGATTTAATTCTTGAAGATCCAAATAGTTCTTATGATGAACAAAAGAATCCTTATCTTGGACACTTTGTTAAGATCGTAGTAAAGAAGTCTCCAAATGAAAGAACCAATTGCACTATTCGTTATCCTATCAAGTATGGCAGAAAGAATGGTACTTCTAATTGGATAGAAAAGGAAATTTTTGATTTCCTGATTATGTGGGAAATCGCTAATAAAAAAGGAGCTTGGATAAGTTTTGATGAAGAATTTTTAAATACACTAAAGGAAGCTGGCTTTACGGAGTTCCCTGCGCTAATTCAAGGGTCAGCTAAATTTGAACAATTAGTAAATGAGAATGAAAAACTAAAATCATTCTTCTTTAAATATATAAGCGAGAATCTACTTAATTTTGGCGATGGAATTTCTATCTCTGAATAATAAAAAGAGGCGATGTAAGAATGCTCGCGATTACATAATCGATTGGACAATTGATAGTCGTAGTAAATTTCAAACAGAAGTTAAAAAGTTTCTACGCAACTATTGGCTCCATAACATTGTGTTTGAAGAGTTTCCAATCGTAGGTACTCGCTTAACCTTGGACTTTTATAATGCTAATAAAAAAATAGCTATAGAAGTTCAAGGTAGGCAACATACTGGATATGTAGAATTCTTTCATCAAAATAGAATGAATTTTCTTCATCAGCTTAACAGAGATAAGAAAAAAGAGCGATTTTGTGAATTAAATGGAATTACACTTGTAACTATATTCGAAAATGATATAATAAATAAATATCTTTTCGAAAGTCAAGGTGTAATATTATAAAATGAAAAAAGATTCACAATCAGAGAGTTTTAAACAGTTTAAGATTCCTGAAAATTATTTTAATAAACTGTATGAATTCACTGGTTCTGATGAATCTTCCAAAGGATTTATAGTTGCTTATGTATCTCAAGATGGTTGTCCAATGATATATACTAAAGTGGCTAATCCAATAGTAGAAATGGGATTGGTTAAGGCTCTTGAAAAATATTTAAACGAAGTGAACAACAGTCAAGATTCTATTGACATGACTGATGAAGTCTGATATCTTGCGTACGGCATGATATATTCGTATGATTTAGAGACGCAATTGCTTGCTGGGCTAATAAAATATCCAGATCGTTATGCTGAAGTCGCGTCATTTATAACCGAAAAAGACTTTTGGAGCGAAAGTTCCAAAATCAACCGTACTATTTTCTGTGTGCTTCGTCAAGCCATAGATAATGGTGAAAAAATTGACGATGTAGTTATTGCTCAAAGAGTTAAGAATTATGGAGTAACTTTTGAGGACAACATCAATCCGTCCGATTACATTGAATCGCTATCCCTTAAAAAGATATCTCCCGAATCAATAATTAGCGTAGCTAAAGAATTAAAAAAGTATACAATACGCCGAGAAATTGCGCTTTGTGCTGCTGATATAAATAAGAAGATGAAGTCTATATCTCCATCTTCTGATTATAAAACAATCGTTGAAACAGCAGATAAACTTTACAATGATCAGATAAATCTTTATGAGACTGGTGAAGACCAGCCTCAAGATATTTTTGCTGAAATGGAAGCTCTTATTGAAGAGCGTGGTAATAATCCTGTTACAGAATTTGGTTTTGCTGGACCACATCCAAAGATTCAAGATATGTATGGTTCTCTTTTGAGGCCGGGAAACATCACTGTAATTGTAGCGCGATCTGGTGTTGGTAAAACACAATTTTGTTTAGATTTTACAACTAAAGTTTCTGAGCAATATGAAGTTCCTGTTCTCCATTTTGATAATGGAGAAATGAGTAAAGAAGAATTGATTTTCAGACAATGTGCCGCTATGACAAAAGTTCCAATGTATCTTTTGGAAAGTGGTAATTGGCGCAAAGCTGGGATTGATGTTGTTGAAAATGTTCGTGCGGCTTGGAGGACAATAAAGAAACAGTATAAACATCTTTATTATTACAATGTTGGCGGTATGAGTATTGATGCTCAAATAAGCGTTCTCAAGAGATTTTATTATTCTAAAATAGGCAGAGGTAATCCTCTTATATTTAGTTTTGATTATATTAAAACAACAAGTGAGAATGGCGGCAATAAAACTGAATGGCAACTTGTTGGCGAAATGGTAGATAAATATAAACGATGCATTCAAAAAGAAATCAAAAGCGATAAAGGACCATGCATATCAATGATGACTTCTGTTCAATCTAATCGTGCAGGTATCGTAACAAATAAAAATGCCGCGAATGTCACTGATGATGAAAGTATTGTTTCTCTATCAGATAGGATAACTCAATTTTCATCTCATATGTTTATTCTTCGTCAGAAAACATTTGATGAACTGCAAAACGAAGTAGGTTACGGAACACATAAATTTATTAATGTAAAAGCTAGGCATCTTGGTAAAGATATCGCTGGTGCTATTAATCCAGTAAAATTACCAGACGGTACTCTCAAAAAGAATTTTGTTAATTTAGAAATAGCTAATTTTTGTGTAACCGAAAAGGGCGATTATAGAGATATCGTTGATTCTCTTTCAACAACCGCAACTGTAGCCAAGGATAGCGATGACGACGTACCTAACCTCGACTAACGATCAAGCTGATCATATTCAGAAAGTATTAATTGATCTTGGTTACAATCTTTCTGATAGAGGAAAATATTGGCAATGTAGCGCAGTTTATAGAAATGGTGATAACAGAACAGCTTTGCAAATCTGGAAAGATACTGGTATCTGGCGAGATTTCGTAGCTAATACTTCGTATCAGCCTTTTAAGAAACTATTAGAATTAAGTTGTCAAGACGATTCAAAAATAGACGAAATATTAGTTTCGATTAAGAATAACAATGAATCTTTTATAGAATCTACAAGGACTCCTAAAATGGAAGCAGAACAATTTTTTGATCATGATGAAGTAAAAACTCTTTTGCCTCATTATGACTTTTATAATAAAAAAGGAATAACTTCTAAGACACTTGAACTTTATCGATGTGGATTCTCCATGTCTGGTAAAATGAATGGGCGATTTGTTTTTCCAATCTTTGATGAGAATAAAAAAGTGGTCGGTATTAGTGGTAGACATTTATTGTGGAAATCGTCTTCGTCTTTTCCTAAGTGGAAACATCTAGGTAAAAAAGCTAATTGGATATATCCAATAAACATTCAATCTCAAGATGATAATATTTTCCTAAAGACTATTGAAAATAAACGGAGTATTATTTTGGTTGAAGGTATTGGTGATAGTTTAGCTTTGTCTGAGCAAGGTTATTATAATCATATTGTTGTTTTTGGATTAGAAATTAGTTCTAAGCAATTGTCATATTTGATGTCGTTGTCTGTAGATGAGGTGATTATAGCTACAAATAATGATTCTGACAAAACAGATAATCGCGGTCTTCAAGCTGCAATTAAAATCTTTCTCAAACTTATTAAATATATCGATATTGATAAGATTAAGATTAAACTACCTATATGCAAAGACTTTGGTGAAATGTTGGAAAAAAGCATAAGCATGGAAAAATGGGAAAACAAATCTAGAAATAGAATCAATCAGATTGAATACATCCTTGATTATGTATATAATACAGATAAGGATAAAAAGACTATTTCTATTCTTAAAAATTATCTAGAAAGTTTGAAGCTTTGAAGGAAACTTTATCTGCCAGTAAAATTAAAACACTTAAATCCTGCTCATGGCAGTATTGGTGCAAGTATGTATTAAAGCTACCAGACAAAACTAACTCTGGAGCTTTGATTGGCGATACTGTACATATTATTCTGGAATGCCTTGGCTCATCAAGACACAAAAAACATTATAATAAAATAATTTCTAAGAAAGATATTTTTGCATCTAAATCTATTAAAAGACTTGTCTATAAACATGTAAAACGTAAACAATTAAATGAAGAAAGTCATATTCATGATATTTGTACAATGGCTTTAAATGGTTTATTATATGATTTTTTTGGAAAGCAGTATGGTGAACCAACTCAAGTTATTTCGGAAAAAGATTTTGAACTTACTGTAGAACAAGAAGATATTCAATATAAAGTTAAAGGTTTCATAGATAAACTGTATATCTATGAAAACATAAGTCTTGTTTTGATTCGCGACTTCAAAACAAATAAAAAGAAATACGAAGGCAAAGAGGTTTCAGACAACTTGCAAGATTATATTTATACTCTTGCTATTAGGAAGCTTTATCCTGAGCTTAAAGATATAAAAATGGAATTTTTGTTCTTAAAACAAGAACTAAATGACGATGCAGTTATGCCTATGCAAACAAAAACCAAGTATGAATTGCTTGGTTTCGAACATGAATTGACTGGATATCAAAAATATGCAGACACTTTTACTGAAAAAACCGCTGTATCAAATATGGCGGCTAATCAAGGAATGCCAAAAGATGGTAGTTTTGCGGGTAAACTTTTATGCGGATTTGCTAAAGAACCTAATCAATTAAAAAAAGATGGTACTCCAATGTGGTATTGTACTTATAAATTTGGATTTGATTATTTTGCTATCGTAGATAAAGATGATAAAATTAAAAAATCAGCATTTACCAAGAAAGAATTACTTGGTATTAAACTACTTGATGGAGAAAAAATAGTAAAAAAGAAATACGATGGATGTCCTTGTTTTAAACCAGCCGAAACCATTGATCATTTCGATCTTGACAAGTTCTGATTTCGTGTTAGCATGAGATAACATGCTGCCATTGTTCAAGTCGCACTTTAGTATAGGAAAATCTATACTAACTTTAGACGATCCAAAGAAAGTAACTGAAGGTGGATCAGATAGCATCTTTAAGATCGCTAAAGATAATAATCTAAAACAGATAATTCTTGTAGAAGATAGCCTGATTGGATTCTTTGAAGCGTATAAACGCAGTAAAGAAATGGGTATTCAACTTATTTTTGGACTAAGAATCTCAATGAGGAATTCTGCATTGCCAGAAGACTCTCAAAGCGAGCATAAGATTATCGTGTTCGCCAAAGACAGTGATGGATGCAAGCTTCTTAATAAAATATACTCAAGAGCTTTTTGTACGAATACTGGCTTCTTAGATTATGCCGATTTGAAGGAATTATGGAACGACAAGCATTTAAAGCTGGCAATTCCATTCTACGATTCATTTATTTATATAAACAATTTTTCTTTTGGAAACGCGGTTCCAGATCTGTCGTTTACTAAGCCATCTTTATTTGTAGAAGATAATTCATTAGCGTTAGATTATCTTTTATACGAAAAGGTGAGCGAGTTTGCTACAAATAATAATATTCCAATTGTTAAAGTTCGTAGCATTTATTATAATAAGAAATCTGATGTTAAATCTTTTATGGCTTATAAAATAATTTGCAATAGATCATTCGGTAAAGATAGATCGCTAGAAAAACCAGAACTGGCACATTTTTGTAGCGATAAATTCAGTTTCGAAGCGTGGAAGGAAGAAAATGTTACGATTTAATAAAGAACAAAAGTATATTTGTTTTGATTTTGAGACTTGTCATCTAAATCTTTTAGACGATAGCAATAAACCTTGGCAATTAAGTTATATAATCGCCAAAGGTAATAATATAATCAAGGAAGTCGATAATTATATTTATTGGCCTGACTTGAAGCTATCTGAGGGCGCAAAGCTTGTTACGCACTTTGATGAGCGTAAATATCATTCATTAGCAGCAGATCCCAAAGAGGTTTTATTTACTTTTGAATCTTATCTTTATGATAAAGATTATTTAATTATTGGTCAGAATCTGCTTGGATTTGATGTTTATATTCATAATATTTATCGAAGACTTCTTGGACACAAGACCGACTTTTCTTATACAAAGAGAATTATAGATACTAATTGCATAGCTAAAGCTATAAAAAAGAATCTAAAACCGCAAAAGGATACAGATTTTACATTCTGGCAATACAGGCTAAACGATTTTCGAGAGAAGGGTTTGAAGACTAGCATCAAAGCTCAGTTAAAAGACTATAAGATTGACTTCGATGAGAACATGCTTCACAATTCGATGTACGATGTTCAGATGAATTTTAAGATTTTTCAGAAGCAACTGTGGCAAATTGAGATATGAATTTTTTAGAAGATATTAAACCTTATGACAACGCCATGCTTCCCGGCGTTCGTTTGCCTCAAATTTCTATTGAGGGCAAGTATTATGATCAGTTGCAAATACCTATTTCATCTGATAACTTTACATTTTTAAAGACCCTCTGTTATAGAAGTTTAAACAATTTACAATTAAACAATAATCAATATATAGAGCGTTTGGAGATGGAATTAGAAATCTTCAAAGAGCTTGACTTCGTTGATTATGTACTACTCAACTGGGATATTCTTAATTTTTGCCATGAAAACAATATTCCAACTGGCGCTGGTCGTGGTAGTGCTGCGGGTTCTTTGGTTTTGTATCTTGTGGGTGTTACGAAAGTAGATCCAATCAAGTATGGTCTATTCTTTGAGCGATTTGTTAGTCGTTCTCGCGCTAAAAAGATAATCAAAGATGATATTACTTATCTTGATGGATCGTTGCTGCCTGACGTTGATAATGACATCAGTTATGATCGTCGTGCAGAGGTTATTTCTTACATCGAAAAAAAGCATCTAGGCAAGACTTCAAAGATTCTTACCTTAAATACTTTATCCAGCAAACTCTGCATTAAAGAGTGTGGTAAAATCGTAGGTACATATTCCGAGACAGAGGTAAACGAAGTAAGTGATAATATTCCAAAACTATTTGGTCGTGTATTTGAATTAGAAGAAGCTTACAAAGAGAATGAAAAGTTCAAAGCGTGGGTAGATCAAAATAAGCATATATTTGAGATCGCTAAAAAGATTGAAGGTTTAAATAAGAATACTGGTGTTCATCCTTCAGGTATTGCTATTTCTTATTATAAGATAGAAGAAGTTTGTCCTGTTCAAAAGACTTCTGATGGTGATTTAGTTAGCGGCTATGATATGAATTATGTAGCCGAACTGATGGTTAAATTTGATGTTCTTGGTCTTCGTACTTTGACTGTTGTAAATGAAGTATGTAAGAGATTGAATATAGAAATAACTTCTATTGATCCCGAAGATCCTTTTATTTACGAGAATCTTCAAAATCTTAGAACTCCTCAAGGTTTGTTTCAAATTGAAGCTGAGACAAATTTTAAGGTTTGTCGCAAGGTTAAACCAAAGTCTCTGGAACAGTTAAGCGCAGTCGTTGCTATTGCTCGTCCCGGCGCTTTGGATTTCGCTGATCAGTATGCAACGTATTCTGCATCAGGCGTATTTCAATTGGTGCATGATTTCTTCAAAGAAGAATTATCTTACACAGGAGGCATTCCTTTATATCAAGAACAGTTAATGAAAATGGCTGTTCGTCTTGGATTTACTCTTGATGAATCTGAACAATTGCGACGAATTGTTGGTAAGAAAAAAATAGATCAAATGCCAGCTTGGCAAGGTAAGATTCGTCAGAAAGTGTCTGAGCAGAATTTAGATCCTGCAATTGGCGATGTATTATGGAAGGTAGCCGAAGATTCAGCAAATTACTCTTTCAATAAATCTCATTCAATTTCTTATGCTATTCTTGCTGCTTGGACTACTTATCTTAAATTTAAGTATCCTCATGAGTTTTTCTTAGCTTTGCTTAGATTGTCTAAGTATGAGCCAGATTCGCATCATGAAATCAGCAAAATATCTAAAGAGCTTTTGCATTTTGATATTAAGCTTCTGCCTCCTGATCTCGCAAAGTCTGCATTAGATTTTAAGATTGAAGATAATAATATTCGATTTGGTCTTAATTCTATTAAAGGTGTTTCTGAAAAAACCTTGCAAGCTTT
>Ga0315901_10001835_pt1 | contig 30254 bp, 25 predicted proteins | sample LakEriMetagenome_10_FD_203761 | JGI IMG/M metagenome (GOLD analysis project Ga0315901, IMG submission 203761) | Freshwater fungal communities from buoy surface, Lake Erie, Ohio, United States - Buoy 2 MA116 | ecosystem: Environmental > Aquatic > Freshwater > Lake | place: USA: Lake Erie, Ohio...
GCTAAGAAACCAAAACAATAACAAAGACTCCCGAAGACCAGACAAGGACATTAATAAATCTGACAATTTACTGGCAACATAAAGGAGACCACTTCAAAGCTCAGCTCATTTCATTTGCATGCGTTGCCTTTGATTGGACTGGCTAGCCCTTTTTTCTGTAAAACTTACTGTCATTTTTTGGACGATTTTGCCATTTTTACTGGGTCGATCTTATTATGAGTTCTCAAAATATTCCTAATGGCAGCCAAACAGTCGCGAAACAAACCGCGAAAGTTGAGATGGCGACTTTGGAGGATCTACCTGCCTTGACCGAATTGGTGATGGATTTGTTCTCGATGTCGGCGGGGGATTTTAAACCGGATCGTGAATTGCAGGAGCGTGGCTTGCGTTTGATTTTGGAGCAACCGAACCGGGGTCGGATCGTGGTGATACGCAATGAAGATAGAATTTTCGGGATGGTAAACATGTTGTTCACCATTTCCACGGCGCGCGGAGGTTTCGTGATTTTGATGGAAGACGTGATCATTCATCCGCACCATCGTGGGCAAGGTTACGGCACGATGTTGGTGAATCACGTGATCGAATTCGCGAAGCAGAAAAAATTCCTACGTATCACCTTGTTGACCGATAAGATCAGCGCGGAGTCTCAGGAGTTTTTCCAGAAGCAGGGATTCAAATATTCAAACATGATCCCGATGCGGTATTTGATCGAGACGGATCAGTGAGGCTGAGGAAGGGAATTGAATTTTTCACCGCTCATTCCGCTCTGCGGTGAAATTCTAAGTTAAAATTAATCAGTAATTCGCGAGATGCTTTGTAAGCATCGGAGTTAGCGCGTCTTCGATGTCGGTGTTTTTAATGACGTGAAGCAGGGATCTCATTGCGGTGGGGATGTGCTGGCGATACCATTCGTCGTGGCGGTTTTCGATGATGTTTCCAAATGCCCCCAACGCTTGCATGAGACGCTGCGCTGCGCATTTGTGGAACAGGGAGGTTTCCGGTCTTTCATCGGAAATGTCCTCCCATAGATCTAACAGTTGATCGCGTTCGTCAGCGGAGTGATCCATGTAGGGATCGAAAATCAGCGATGCGAGATCGTATTCTTGGCGTCCCCGACGCAGGCCTTGGAAATCGATCATGTAAACTTTGCCATCTTTGATCAGCAAGTTCTGCGATTGGAAATCGCGATGCACGAGATGCTTGTGCGTTGCACCAAGACCCTCCGCCATTTCGATAAACGCTTCATTCTTCTCCAACGCAACTGGGCTTTCCTTGAGGAAATCCTCGATGAAGTAATCGAAGAAATATTTCTGCTCCCAGCGATAGAGATCAGCATCGAAGGGCGGCATGAGCTCCAAATCTTTTGGGACTTTTGTGAAAAACAAGCGATCGATTTGTTCCAGCGCCGATCGATAAAATGGCAGGCGCTTTTTGAATGGCTCGTCTTTCATCGAATGCAAATCGACATCACCTAGGTCTTCGATCAGCGCGACGTTGTGTTGCGATCTATCATAGAGGATTTCCGGAACATTGAATTTCGCTTCTTTAAGGAATTCCGCAATCGGCACGAACTGGGCGTTGTCCTCGCGTTCATCAGTCCAATGCACCCCGATGAAATCATCGTGCACGGGAGTTTTCACCCGGACAATCGTGCGGCCCGACGCGCCACGTTTGATCGGAACCATCGTGATCGGCGTGGTGGGGTCGACCTCAAGAAATTGGCGGGAGATGGAGAGGATGGCTTCGGTGGACATGGGCAGCGGAACTAAATCTGGGTTTTGTGTTTTGTGAAAGAGAGTTTTCGGCCAAATTTGAGGGGTGAGTTCGGTAGGTGTTTGTGAATGCTTGGTTTATCTGTGCTAAGAGGGAGAAGGCTGGGGGATTATATCTGGTTAATTTTCCTAAAACGACTTGACTGATGACTTGACTCATACTTGACTAATCGCCGTGGCCTACGAACCTCAATTCACGATCCGTCCGCGCTTGCTTTCGCAAGTAGAGATGATCGCTGCCTTACGTGAAAGGATTATGGGAGCGGCAGTGGAGCTTTCATGGATTCCTGCGCTGCAGAAAGATACTCGCACTCGTAATGGTCACGCCTCGACCGCTATCGAGGGAAATCCGCTCACTTTGGAACAAGTGCGCGCGCTGGAAGAAGGTCGCGTTTTAGCTGCATCGGATCAGAGATCCAGCCGAGAAGTGCTGAATTATTTTGCCGGGTTACGCTATGTGGAAAAGCACGCCAAGAAAAAAGCTATCCGGCATGAAGACCTTTTTGAACTGCACAGGCTTCTTGCGGATAGTGTGATGGATCAGGGGACAGCTGGCTGTTACAGAACGATTCAAGTTCGGGTAGGCAATTATTTTCCACCGGCCGCTGCGGATGTTTCAGGGTTGATGTTTGAACTTTTGGATTGGTGGAACAAGAAATCCACGGAACTTTCACCCGTGCTTAGTTCCGCGATTTTGCACTATCAGTTTGAGAATATTCATCCGTTCGCTGATGGGAACGGAAGAACTGGTCGGGCACTCGCGCTTTGGGAACTTTATCGGCGCGGTTTCGATAGCCACCATATTTTCTCTGTAGACGAATATTATTGGGAAGACCGGCCCGGATATTACAAAGCCTTGGATGCGGTGCGTGTATCCAGTGAAGATCTAACAGAGTGGATGGAATACTGCGCCGAGGGACTGGAAAAGACTCTGGAACGAGTGTGGCTTCGGGTGCAGAGTTACAGTAGGAAATCTCAAGAAAAACTCGTGCTCCGCCCCAAACAAGAATTGCTACTTAAGCTCTTACTTGATCATGGCAGCATGTCGCCCGCCGAACTATGGGAAACACTCTCTGTCTCCCGACAAGGTGCGATGGATCTGCTGCGTCCGCTGTTAGATGCTGGGTTGGTGGAAAAAATTGGAGGAAAGAAAACTGGGAAATATTCTTTGAGATAGTCATGAGGTCATCTGTGCTACGAGATGTACTGCTAAGCGCTGGATCCTAGATAATATTGAACCGTCTGATAGCCTCGTTATGAGAAGATAATCATCGACGAGCTTTTTCTGCTTGGCGGCTAGAATGCTGGAAGCTAAAAATGCCAAATGAATAAGAATTCAAAATTTGGGTCACTTCTTTTGATGTGTTGATCAAAAGACAAATCATGAAGGCAACTCTTTTGGGATTGATCTTCTTTGTTGGCCTTCTGACTTCCGGAAAGTCTGACGAGCCTGAAAAACCACATTTGTGCCCGTGTGGCAAGGTATACAAAGAGATGATGAGTACCGGCTTCTCATTCGAAGATCAGAGCCAGTTCTATACTATCGTTCTTAAGAACAATAATGAATGGGGACTCTATTACTGCTGGGATTGCGGGACGGAGTTACCGGAGCGCGATAAGAGAGGTGGTGAAGAGTTCCCAGTTGTACACGACGGCCCTCCAGTGCACTTAAGACCCGAAAAGCCGAAGCCATGTGGGTGTAACATATCGAAGGAAGCACTCTACAATGGTTACCACACTCTTTCATTTGATGGTAAGCGTTATGTCATGCAGGTCCTTGGTGATGTAGCTCTAGAGATCCGATTCTGCTGGTTCTGTGGTGGGACGATGCCCGAATTCAAAGATGAGGAGTGGTCGGTGATCGATGTTGCTCCTGCGACGAAGTCGATCACAGGCACGCTAAAAGAGGTCGCAGCAGAGCTGAACGGTCAACTTGAGGCTTGTAGGAAGGGAACACGCTTGAAGCCAACGACGATCATCGTGAATGAGGATGTGGCTCACATCCGTGTTGAGGATACGTGCGCGCATTCGGTTATTGGACATGCGATCTGGTGTGCAGCACGCCACGCGGGCGTTGGTCTGAAAGTAGAAGAAAATAAGATTATTTTACACGCTGATGCTGCTGCAAAGGAAAGAGCAGAAAAGACGGAAGAGGAACAAAAAGCTATCAAAGAGAACGATCCTTTTTTAAAGTCCAAGTAAGTCTTTCATCTCCAAGCTCACAAAATGACTCCCTGTCTGAGGTCATTTTAAGGGATAGTTAATCAGATCATTCCATCATGCTCCAAAAAACCACCAAGTTTCTCATCACACTACCATTTTTGGTGGCGTTGCTATTTGGCATAGGTGCGGGAATTTTTGTGATTTATCATCATTATAAATTTCTGAGAATAGAGATCGAGTCATTCAGGCATTGAAGGAAAACGATCCGAGTCGATTTAAGCTCATGGATGGTTCCAATGACTACATTCGCAGAATGAGTTTGAGCGGTGGTATAGACTGTGGGATCGTGACGATGAAGGATGGAGAAGAGGTGAAGTATTGGTTTCTTTCACATCACGGCTCAGGAGATCAAGGCCACGCACGATTTGAGTTTCCCGGAGGAAGAGTGAGAATGATGACTGGGTATTTTTGCTGCGAAGTCATGTTACCACAGGATGAGTTTTTGTCAGTGGATGAGTTTGATGCGTTTTTGGTGAAGGTGGATGGAAAATTATCTCTTCATTCAAAAATCACATATCAACAATCAACAATCAACAATCAACAATCAACAATCAACAATCAACAATCAACAATCAACAATCTTCAATCTTCAATCAATGCGAATTATGAAATCGCTCACACCAAAAATCGATTGACGATTGATGAATGACAATTTTTTATTTTTGAGTGGTAAGCAGGTGCGGTTCAATTGCCCTTAGTATCGCTGCCACTCCGGTTTATTAGAATAAACCCAGTTGTAATAATCTTTCCGCTTGAGAAGTGCTGCAGCTTTTTGATCAATGCAGAATTTTGCGTTGGGATGCATCTGGAGGATGGATGCTGGATTGATGGCTTGTAACGGGCCTTCGACGGTTTCTGCGATGATGGGGGCTTTGTTGTCTCCGAAGGCGAGGAGGATATTTTGTCTCGCGTCCATGATGGTGCCGATGCCCATGGTGATGCAATGAATGGGGACTTCGTCGAGGTTGTTGTCGAAGAAGCGTGCGTTGTCTTTGCGGGTTTGCTCGGTGAGGGTTTTGATGCGTGTGCGAGAGGCGAAGGATGAAGTCGGTTCGTTGAATCCGATGTGACCGTCGGTGCCGATTCCTAAGACTTGGATATCGATCCCGCCTTTGGCTAGGATGAGGGCTTCGTATTCAGCGCAGAATTTCGGGATGTCGGCGGCGTTGCCATCGGGGATATTGACGTTGGCGGGGTTGATGTTGGTGTGTTTGAAAAGATTTTCCCACATGAAGGTGTGATAGGTCTGTTCATGATCGCGCGGGAGGCCGATGTATTCGTCGAGGTTAAAAGTGATGACTTGGCTCCAGTCGAGTTTGAGTTCGATGAGGCGTTGATAGAGAGGCAAAGGCGTGCTGCCGGTGGCGAGGCCTAGGACTGCGTTGGGTTTTTCTGAAATGAGTTTGGCGATGATGGATGCAGCGACGTTGGAGGCGTCTTGAGCGGTTGGCTGAATGATGATTTCCATAAATATTATCCAAGGCGGGTGGTGATTTTTTTTCTAACATCTGCGTGGAACTCATCGATGAGCGAGCAGATGAAATCGGCGATGTCAGTGGTTGGATCGGCGACTAGCGGGGTGAGATCGATGCCGAAGATGACTTGGGTGGCGGCGTCAGTGGAATGTGAATCGAAGAACGTGGCGTTTGCGGCGCGTCGGCCAAGGATGGCGAGGTCGTAGCGTTTGCCTCCGGCAATTTGGGAATCGAACACGCCATTGATCGCGGCAGCGAGGTTGTCGCGGCCACTGACATCCATGAGGATTTTTTTGTCGTCGGGCAGCCAATCGAGATTGCGCCATACCTCGCAGCCGATGACTTGGCCGGGGCGTTGGTCTTGCGGAAGCTCGCGCATGGCTTGTATGGCGGCGATGGTGACGCCGATATGGGTGTCGTGCTTATCGGCTGGATTGTGGGTGTAAACGACCTCGGGTTGAGTGGCTGTGAGAATTTCTAACAGGTCATTCTTGAGGTTTGTATCGGACGGGGATTTGATGACGCGAGAGGGATAGTCGAGTTGAAACATCGCACCGTAGTTTCCTATCTTGGCTGCGGTGTTTTGTTCCTGGCGGCGGATCGCCATCATTTCGGAATCGTTGAATGCCGCGTAAGGGCCGGTGCGGGAGCTACCCGCACCATCGGAGCAAGTGACGCCACCGAACCAAAGATCTTGGCTGGCGAAGCATTTCAAAATGCCGTGAAACGCCATGAATTCGAGATCGTCTTGGTGAGCGCCGATGCCGAGGTGGGTGATGCGTTCCAACGCCTCAGCGATAGGCGTTTGGTCGGGGATAAAAATTTCCGCTGATGGTTGGTTTAGCCGCATGGATTTATTTTTTCATTTTTGGAAGGCTGGCGGCAGCAACGGCTTGACCAACCCGACGGGTTTTTTCATCTGGAACATGCATGTTGATACGGGCTGCATGTTTTGGGAAATCTTGTTTCATGACTTCTGCCGCTTTACTCAGCACGATGTCACCGCCCTTGCCTGTGGTGACGCGGCCGAGGATGAGCATGTGATCGAAATCATAGAAATCCGCATAATGCGGAATGCTGTAGCCGAGATAAACGCCTATGGTTTCGTAGATTTTCGCTGCGCGTTCGTCACCCTTGAGCATGAGGTTTTGTACTTCGACAAGGCGCTCTGGAAGTCCCATGTTTTGAGGAAGTTTGATCTTTGCCGCAGGGAGGAGTTTGTTGACGGCTTGTTGGGAAAAATACAAAGCGCCAACCCCGAAGTCGCCTGACCATTCATCGGCTGGGGCTTTGGTGTTGTAATCGACGGGAGCGAAGGCTAGTTCGTTGAGCCAGCCGAGGATGCGTCCCCGTTTGTCCATGAAGCCAACGGCTTCGCTGGAGCCCATGGCGACACCTAACATGCCTTTTTCTTTCAGAGACATCGCGCCAGCCAGTGCGGTAACATCGCCATCGTTCATGGTGACAAGCGGCACGTTCCATTCTTTGGCGATGCGTTTGAAAACGGCTGCGGCGGTTGCGAAATGTTTTTTCGGAATCGAACGGAGCAGGGAAGCGACGCGGATTTCGTTATCGACGATGATGCCCGCGGAGCTGCCACCGATGGCATCGACCCGTGGCATGCACGCAGCAGCTCGGTGAAGGGCTGAGGAGAGATGATGGTAATGATACTCAGGATTGCTCTGGTTTTTCGGATCCCATGGAGTTTCTGCGGTGAACACGACTTCACCATCGATCACGGCGGAGACTTTGTAATCGCTCGCACCAAGATCGAAACCAATCCGGCATCCTGTGAGGTGACCGCCAGCAGGGACTTCCATGTCTTTGGCAGCAGGAACTTTATTGGCAGTTGTTAGATGGACGACGAAATCACGGCCGTAGGCGAGTGCCATCATTTTACAATCAAATTTCCGAGCCCCACGCGTTGAGTATGTTTTCTGTATGACTTCGCCGATTGCTTTGGGTCCGCCAAAGTGGAGCTTCCATCCACCACGTGACCAGATCAGAAATTTTACGATACGCTCCACATAGAAAAGCGTTTCGGGATCGGCGTTTGATGAAACGAAAGTTTCGAAACGGGAGATCAGGCCGTTTTCGCGCTCTAAACCCAAAACCAGAGGAACGCGGTCTTTCGTGCCATGGAGATTTTTTTGATACTCGCGGTTAAATAGGACCGCAGGTTTGAAGCCGGGATCAAGAGGAGCGGAGATCAGGGGGTGGGGTGATGATTTCGGCATGAGAAAATGGCGTGATGGAACCTGCGTGACGCAGGTGATTTATGAGGAGGGAGAAGGCTTTCGCAATAAAACAATTAAAACGGCAGTCGGGTTTAAATTTTCACCGCGGAGGCGCAGAGGTCACAGAGGGACGCGGAGAGAGGATGTGATTGGGATTTTTAGCCTGCTTTGCTATGATTATGTCTTTGATATGGGGGGGATAATCGATTGAAGTGCGGGGTCTTTATGCCGGATTTTTTATATGAGGATGAGCTCGTTGCGCGTGGCTTTGCGAAAGTCGCGGGGGTGGATGAGGCGGGGCGTGGACCCTTGGCTGGACCAGTGGCGGCGGCGGCAGTGATTTTACCGAGGTCGTTTTCGTGTCCGTTGCTGGATGATTCGAAAAAGCTTTCGAAGAAAAAACGCGATTCGCTTTACGAAGAGATCACGGGGAATCCCGAGATCATCTGGGCGGTCGCAATGGTGGAGGCGGATGAAATTGACCGAATCAATATTCTGCGAGCGACGCATCGCGCGATGGGCTTGGCGCTGGAGGCGTTGAAAGTGAAACCCGACATCGCGCTCATCGATGGTTTACCAGTGAAAGGCTTATCGCTGCCACATGAGGCCTTGGTGAAAGGCGATGGGCTGTCGTTATCAATTGCCGCAGCTAGCGTGATTGCGAAGGTGACAAGGGACCGAATTATGGAAAGGATCGCAGCCGAATTCCCCCTCTACGGTTTCGAACGCCATCAAGGTTACGGCACACGAGAGCATTTAGAAGCTATCAAAAATCATGGGCCTTGTCGCTTTCATCGTCGGTCGTTTCAGCCGATATCTCAACTCTCCCTACCGCTCTAACAGCGGACCATCGGGCGCACGCAAATGGATGGGCGACTACGGAGAAAAGGTCGCGGTGGATTGGTTGCGTGCGAACAACTGCAAAATTCTCGCGAGGAATTTCAAAGGCCGTAAGGGTGGGGAAGTGGATATTGTGGCGAGCGATGGGGAGCAGTTGTTGTTTACCGAAGTGAAGACCCGCCAGAAGGATGCGATGTTGCGGGGGTTGGCGGCGGTGAATCGGAGGAAACAGGCACTCATCCAACGCGGCGCCAACGAATGGCTCCGTCGGCTGCGAACTCGCGAGATACCGTGGCGGTTCGATGTGATCGAAGTGGAGGTTTCAGAGGGCGAGAAGCCCATTGTCAGGCGTATCGAGAACGTCTTCGGAAATTCCAAGCCACAACGAAAATGGTGATTGCCAAGTTTCCAGCGGCATGTTTGTTTTCCCGCCCAGCTGAAAGGCTAAAGTGCGCGCGTGGCGGAATTGGTAGACGCGCTAGATTCAGGTTCTAGTACTCGCAAGGGTGTTCAGGTTCGAGTCCTGTCGCGCGCACCATTACCCACCCTCAGTGGGGGGCTTTTCTCCTTATACTATCCCTTGCTCATCTTAGCTGCTTCAGCCTTTACCATTTTTTTAAGTTCATCAGGTGCGATGACTTTCGCCTGGCTGCCCCAGCTCAGGGTCCACCTCAGCAGATCTTCTAACCGCCCGACCTCGAATCGAATCTCCACCCGGGTCGCCTTGGCGTTGAGTGGGGTGATTTGTTGGCTGGGATGCCAGCGCCGTTCTTGAGCGATCCTTGCCGCGTAATCTCTTAATTCGACCCTCACCTCCTGGCGGAAATCTGGATTTTGAGGATCTGTCCATATCCCGAACGAGGTGCCGAGGTAGGACCCTCCATCGAAATCCTTGGGCAACTCGAAACGCTCGGTTCGGATTTTAAGGCTGTTGAGTCTGGGCAAGGCAAAGGTCCTCAAACCTCCGCGGTCACAGTCGTGCGCAATCAGATACCAGCATTGATCGACCTCTCCCAAGTGGTAAGGACGCACGTGACGCGTTTCCGTTTCATCGGAGCCAAGTTTACGGTAGCGAAAGGTGATCTCTTTTCTGGAAATCACCGCATCCGCCAGTTTGCCAAAAAGTTTCAAATCGGTCTGAGTCACGGAACTGGGCTTACGGGAAAGCGAGCGGTCGAGCTCCGCCCATGAAAAACGCACTTGTCCTTCGATGGACTGGGTCAGTTTGCTGAAAACCTCACGCATGGTCATTTCCAACTGCGTGCCTCTAACAGAATCCAGAGCCTGCCGTGCAAGAAACAAGCCCGCCAGATCCGCTGCCTGCAATTCAAACACCGGAAACTGGCTGACATCCTGCGTGTAGCGGAACCCATGCGTCTGCTCATCATACTCCAGCGGCAGATTGAGCCGGTCCCGCATGAAATTGATATCGCGCTGAATGGTTTTCGCCGTCACCTCCAGCTCTTTCGCAAGCGACGTACAGTTCGGCAACCGACCCTCGGCCACCGCCTCGTGAATCTGGTAAATCCGCTCCATCGGCGCGCGGGTCTTACCCGCACGAACAGCATCTTGAACTTTTGCCATGTCTAATTCATCCATGAATGAGGATTCATGACAAGCAGCATCACCCAAAAGCTGTCCTACCCTACTTCTGAATCGAAGCGAATTTGAACGCAAGGGAGCGCGCGCGTCTCGCCCGCATCTTCAGAGTATCCTAGCGGGCAGGATGCCCGCGCTCCCCTTTACGAAGGCATCTAATTATCCAGCATTACCCTGTAGGTGTCCCACCCCTTGATTTATCAATTAAATGTTACAATGAGAACAGAAGATCGACTAAACCTTATTTATCCCAATCCCTTCTCGACACTAAAAAATAGCACTGCTAGAAAATTTATCATTAATGATTACTGGCGAAATTAAATCCAAAGTAGACCGCATCAGATCCACGCCATGGTCTGGCGGCATTTCTAATTCTCTCACTATCATCGAGCAACTCAGCTACCTGCATTTCATCAAGCGCTTAGACGAGCTACACACCCTCAATGAATGCAAGGCCAACGGCTACAAGGAAGTCTTCCATGAAACGGTCGAGCAGGATTCACCCAAGAAAATTCTGATCCGTTTCGCCAAGCTCGAAGATGAGATCGCCAAGTGCAGAAGCAAACTGGAGGGGTTGTTGAAATGAGCAAAGAACTGAAAATCTCCGGTGATGATTTCTTCCGCGCCATTCGCGAGATCCTAGCCGATGCCCGGCAAAAAGCAGCCTCGAATCTTAACTTCATCATGGTCGAGGCCTACTGGCGCATCGGGAGGCGAATTGTCATAGAGGAACAGGGCGGTCAGGCCAAGGCCACCTATGGCAAGGAATTGATCAAGGAACTGTCCCGCCAACTAGGCGATGAATTCGGCAGGGGTTTTTCCATCGCTAACCTCTGGAACTTTCGGCAATTTTACCTCAGCCGCCCGAGTGAGGAAAAACTCTACGCACTGCGTAGAGAATTGGGATGGACGCACCATCGCCTGATCATGCGGGTGGACGACCCTAAAGCTCGCGACTACTATCTTCAAGAGGCCGCTGCACACGGTTGGACGAGTCGCCAACTGGAACGAAATATCCGCAGTGGCTGGTATCAGCGGCTTATCAATGCTCCAGAACAAGCAGAAGAGAGTGCGCCCCTGCGCCCAGAAAATGTCCTCAAGGACCCCTACATTCTCGAATTTCTCGACCTGTCCGACGACGCGAAAACCCATGAGCGAGACTTTGAGACCGCCCTCATTAACAAATTGCAGGCCTTTCTTCTCGAACTCGGTAGGGGTTTTTCCTTCGTCGGTCGTCAGTTCCGTATCAGCTCAGAGACATCCCACTTCTATATTGATCTCGTCTTCTACAACTACCTCCTAAAGTGCTTCGTGCTCATTGACCTGAAGATCGACAAACTCGCCCACCAAGATATCGGCCAGATGGATATGTATGTCCGTATGTTTGATGATCTCAAACGAGGCGAGGATGACAATCCCACCCTCGGCATTATCCTCTGCGCGGATAAAGATGAAACCATTGTCCGCTACTCCGTACTTAGCGAAAACGATCAACTCTTCGCTGCCAAATATCGAACGGTCCTGCCCAGCGAACAGGAGCTCGCGCGCGAACTCGAAGTCCGTCATGTGCTGGACATTCCCACGGAAGAAAATGAGTCATAAACTACTCCCCTTTAGCCATGGGTAGAAAAGAACTGGAGCAAGCTCAGCCCCAACAAGGGAGCGCGGGCGTCTCGCCCGCTTGGCTTTCCACTCTGCATACTAGAAAGAAATTTAAATCAGGAAGACAGGAAATCAGGAATGCTCCGCTCCCATCTTTTCCTGCCTTCTTGCCTTCCTTATTCTAACCATTCAGTGCAGTTGGTAAACGCTCTAGCCGGGTACGCAAATCCCTTAGGCCTCAACCCCAACAAGGGAGCGCGGGCGTCTCGCCCGCATCTTCAGTGTATCCTAGCGGGCAGGATGCCTCATTTCAAAGTGTTTGCCAGAAATGTGAAAAAAGTAGAATAACCAGAGCGCCCCTCAGAGAAAATTAGCCTACAAGAAAAAACGGATCTCGATTCCATGTCTTCACCCACCGCACCACCGTTCACCATCACCCCGGCCATTCTCTCGCTCGTGGCGGAAATTGCTACCGAGGTGGGGCGTCTTGGAGGTTTGCCGGAGCAAGGAAATATTCCTAAACTCCGTCGTAAAAACCGGATCAAATCGATACACGCATCACTCGCCATCGAGAACAACACTCTCACGCTCGAACAGGTCACAGCCGTCATCGCAGGTAAGCGGGTTCTTGGTAAAGCGTCCGAAATCCAGGAGGTGAAAAACGCCTTCGCCGCCTACGAGGCCATGGCCGGATGGAATCCCCATTCCGCAAAAGATCTCCTCGTCGCCCACCGCTTTCTTATGAGCGGACTGGTCGATAACGCGGGCCGGTTCCGCACGCGCTCCGTTGGCATTGCCCAAGGGGAACGCGTTGTCCACCTCGCTCCGCCCGCTGACCTTGTCCCCGGTTTGATGAAGGACCTGCTCGCTTGGGTGAAACGCACCGACACTCACCCACTCGTTGCCAGTTGTGTTTTCCATTACGAACTGGAGTTCATCCACCCCTTTGTCGACGGCAACGGCCGCTTGGGTCGGCTCTGGCAAACCCTCATCCTCAGCCACTGGAATCCGCTCTTCTCCTTTCTCCCCGTGGAAACTGTCATCCGCGACCGCCAGGCGGAATACTACCGGGTGCTTGGGGCTTGCGACAAGGTCGGCAATTCCACCGCCTTTATCGAATTCCTGCTCGCCGCTCTTCTCACTGCACTCCGTGAAGTCTCTACAGCCGACCAAGTCAGCGATCAAGTCAGCGACCAAGTTAAATCACTGCTAAAATTGCTAAAAACCAAGCCTCTTAGCGCGATGGAGTGCATGACTCGCCTCAAACTTTCCCACCGTCCCACCTTCCGTGCCAACTACCTCAATCCAGCCCTCCACCAAGGGCTCATCGAGCGCACCATCCCCGAAAAACCCAATTCCCGACTCCAAAAGTATCGCCTGACCGGGAAAGTTTGAAGCCACCTCATCTCAAAAGGAAACGAGTAGAACGAAAGAGCTAGCCCGCATGGCTTTTCACTCTTCATACAAGAAATTTAAATAAGGAAGGCAGGAAAGCAGGAATGCTCCGCTCCTATCTTTTCCTACCTTCCTGCGTTCCTTATTTTTAGACCATGGAATGAAGAGTTATTGATGAGGAAGACAGGAAATCAGGAATGCTTCGCTCCCATCTTTTCCTGCCTTCCTGCGTTCCTTATTCTAACCATTCAGTGCAGTTGGTAAACGCTCTAGCCGGGTGCGTAGATCCCCTAGGCCACAGCCTCAACAAGGGAGCGCGGGTGTCTCGCCCGCATCTTCAAGGCATTCTGTTGGGTGGGATGGTTTAAGGATTTTGCAGATTTCGGATTTCTTCTAGTGTTTCGACAGCCTCACCTAGCACGCGCTCTCCGGCAGCCTGCAAGGCATCAAGGCTAAGCGGTTGTGAAGCCAGAAGTCCGTTGAGGCAGGTGTGGTGGGCTTCTTCAAGGTCTGCTGGGCTTTCGAGCAAGGCGCGAAGACCCTCACCCACCCGGAGTGCCAGCGTCTGCCATTCGTCCGGAAAGCAGGTTTGGAGAGCCTGCTGCCACATTGTCGCCCACGGGCGGTAGTCATCGAGGTCTGCCAAGGTGGCGATGGCGAGCACGCGACCAAGGTCTTTGTTGCTGCGTTTGATCGAGCGACTGTTAATGAGTCCACTCATTCGGTCTGATTTGATTTCAGGGTGTTCTAACAGATTAGATAGTGCCATCATTTCGGGCCGAGCATAACGGATGCCGAGATCACCAGCGGGGTGCGCATCGAAAGCGGTGATCGAGATGAAGCGAAATGTCGGCAGTCCGAAGTGTCCCTCGTCCAAAGGGAGTCGAGTCCACTTGCGGCCTTCGACTTCGGTGGATTCTGGAACGGTTAGAAGTTCGATGAACCAAGCCTCCTCGGACTCAGGATTCACACTTGGTGGATATAAGCGCACGGCAGGGAGTTGATCGACTGGAGTTCCAGCGTTGCCCGGTTGCAGTGGGTCGTCGCCCTTTCGCTGTTGCCAGCCTGCATCAAGCAACTGGCGGCTGATGTTCTGGCCTGCGCTGACAGCGGTTTGAAATGGAGCCAGCACGCAATCCACGTCTTTAGTGCGAACGGCCTTGCTGGGATCGTCTTTGAAGAAATGATAACCGGCAGCCAGACTGCCGATGACGACGATGTTCTGTAGGCAAGCTTCAGGTACAGCTGCGGCAACTTCTGCTAGAACTTTGGATGGGGAGATCTGACTCATGAGTTTTTGCGTGGGGTTAGCTTTTCCAGGAACTCCAAAGCTTGCTGTTCCAAACGGGCTTCGTGGAGATCGAGCAGACACTCGACTTCATCTGCATAGAGCGTGCCGTCGTTGGCCTCGGTGAAGAAGGATTTTTGGCGGTAGAGGGTATGAACGACCACCTGAAAGGGTTCGCCACGTTTGGCAGGTTTCAGGGCAGGGTCGAGCTTGTGGATGAGGGTGTCGATGGCGATGGGTCGGTGCCCTTGTCCGCTGTGGGCATCCATGACGAGGTCGAGACGAGGATTGCCGATCAGATCGATGCTGGGAAGGTAGTGCCTGGCACCGAAGGTGCCGCCAACGGCGACCGCGTTGTTGCAGAGATTGCGCAGGTTGTTTTCCTTGAGACGATCTAACAGCATCTCGGGCGCGCGCGGGCGACCGGAACGATCGGTGTAGCCGCGGCTACCACGGACTTTCTCAATCTGGGCCACAAGTTTGAGCCACGCCTCCTTAGGGAAGGACTGCAGCTCCACGCGGCGGTCTGAGTGGCGGCGGAGGTGAGGTTCCAGTTCTTCCAAAGTGCGAGCGATGGTGGGGTAGCTAAAACCGGTTTCGAGGCTGAGGTCCTTCGAGGTCATCGGACCGGTTTTGCGTAGCCAGTGGACGAGCATCACCCGCAGAATGTCGAAGGATGCCTCGGATGAGCCTCGCGATGGGCGTATGCTGCGCTCACGAGCATGTTTGACTACCTCCTCAATCGCGTCATCGTCCCGGTCGGTGAGAGGGCATCCCAATATCTCGCTCATGTCGCCTTGCCGACGGATGTAGAGCGTCATGCTCTCAAGAATGTCGGGCTGGAACAAGGTTTGGATACCCTGCCACTCAACGAAGAGTCGATCATTGCTGATCTGGGGTTCATCGAGAATCAGGATGCTGTGTCGCCCTTGGCGCGCTATGCGGCCCATTTCAACCAATGAGGACCGAAGGCGACGCAAATCCCGTGCATCGATGATGACTTGGAATGCACTGTCACCCCGCATGGCATCTACCCGGAAACTGGGTAGATTTTTAACGGAGACATCGAAATTGAGGTCGCTCACAAGATTAAGTTGCGACTTTTAAATTAAAGTCGCAAGTAAAAATATGAAGCCGCGCGTAAAAATTGAGACAGATTCACTTGCCTTGAAGAACAAAGGAGCTAGCCCGCATGGCCACCACCCTTATTTTAATTTCCTTTTACCGTCGATAGATTCGTAAATGTAAAGTTGGAACATCCTTCGTTTCCTTTGTTGCCTTTCCTCCCCGATGAAGTCGGCGCTTTGAAATTCTTCGGGTTTAAGATTTTTGAACAGAAGCAAATTTGAAGACAAGGGAGCGCGGGCGTCTCGCCCGCATAGCTTTCCACTCTGCATACAAAAAAGAAATTTAAATGAGGAAGGCAGGAAATCAGGAATGCTTCGCTCCCATCTTTTCCTGCCTTCTTGCCTTCCTTATTCTAACCATTCAGTGCAGTTGGTAAACGCTCTAGCCGGGTGCGCGAATCCCTTAGGTCTCAACCCCAACAAGGGAGCGCGGGCGTCTCGCCCGCATCTTCAAGGTATCCTAGCGGGCAGGATGCCCGCGCTCCCCTTTACGAAGGCATCTAATTATCTGAGGTTATTTCGGACGGGTCCGCAGGATCATGTTTGGACTCCTCAGGATTTTATTGATCTCGGATCTCGTGCCGCGGTGGACAAGGCACTCTCGCGCAACTGCAAAAGCGGACTCATCAACCGTGCGGGCCGATCTTCCTGGAGTGGGGCGTTTTCAGTTTACGCCACCTATGACGCCTTGGTCGCTAATTTCGGTTCTAGAGCGCCATTTATGGCGCTTTAAATGATTTTTATTAAAGTGTCTTATGTGGCGTTTTAAATTGACAATTCATGATAACGCGCCACTTTAGACGTGTATGAAGATGGACTCCAAGATGACGGACGAAGCGCTATTGCGGCTGCTCGGGGAGCGCCTGTCCGGCATTCGGCTGGCGCGCAACCTTACGCAGCAACATTTGGCGGAACAGGCGGGACTCGGCCTGCGGACGGTGCAGAGGCTGGAACTGGGGGCGGCGGCGACGCAGTTGTCGGGATTCATCCGCGTGTGCCGGGCGCTCGGGCTGGTGGATAATCTTGAGGCATTCATCCCGGAGCCAACGGTGAGCCCGATGGCGCAATTAAAACAAGCGGGTCGGAAGCGCCAGCGGGCGACGGGCAAAAAGGCGGCGGTGGGGACACCGAAAAAATGGACATGGGGTGAGCCGGCATGATCGCGAAGGTGCAGCTCTGGGGCCGGACGATCGGCGCAGTGTCGCTCGACGAAGAACGCGAGGTCGCGGCATTCCAATACGACGCGGACTTCGCGCGCAGCGGGATCGAGCTATCACCGCTAGTCATGCCGCTGAGCGAGCGGGTGTATGAATTTCCGGCGCTACCGCGAACCACATTTCACGGCCTGCCGGGGCTGCTGGCGGATTCGCTGCCAGACAAGTTCGGTAATGCGCTGATTGACGCGTGGCTGGCGACACAAGGCCGCACATCGGAAAGTTTCAACGCGGTGGAGCGGCTCTGCTACACGGGCGCGCGAGGCATGGGCGCATTGGAATTTGCGCCGGTGATGGGACCAAAACCGCGCAGAGCGTCGAAGATCGAAGTGGACGCGCTGGTGCAATTGGCCGGAGAGGTGCTGACGCATCGCGACAATTTACGGGGACATTTTCACGAAGCAGGGAAGGAGCAAGCACTGCGGGATATTTTGAGCGTGGGCACATCCGCCGGCGGCGCACGGGCCAAGGCGGTGATCGCGTGGAATCGCACGACGAACGAGGTGTGCTCGGGGCAGATCGCGGCAGGCGAGGGTTTCGACTACTGGCTGCTGAAATTCGACGGCGTGGCGGGCAACAAGGATAAGGAACTGGAGGACCCCAAAGGCTACGGCGCCATCGAGTATGCCTATCACCTGATGGCGAAGGCGGCGGGCATCAGCATGAGCGAGTGCCGTTTGCTGGAAGAGAACGGACGGCGGCACTTCATGACGCGCCGTTTTGACCGGCTGGCGGGAGGCGCGAAGCTGCACATGCAGTCGCTCTGCGCATTGGCGCATTTCGATTTCAACCAGGCCGGAGCCTACAGCTACGAGCAGGCCCTGCTGACAATCCGACAGCTCGAGCTGGCGATGGAGGCGGTGGAGGAGCAGTTCCGGCGGATGGTCTTCAACATCGTGGCCCGAAATCAGGATGACCATGTGAAGAACATCGCCTTCCTGATGAATCAGCTAGGTGAGTGGTCGCTCGCGCCGGCCTTCGACGTGACCTACAGCTACAATCCGGGCGGCGCATGGACGGCGATGCACCAGATGACGTTGAACGGAAAACGGGACGGTTTCGCGCTGGCGGATTTCGAGGCATGCAGGAAGGCGGCATTGATGAAGCGCGGGCGCGCGGCATCCATCATCGAGGAAGTGCAGGCCGCAGTGAAACGCTGGCCGGAGTTTGCGGCGGAAGCCAAGCTCTCAGACGAATGGCGGAACAAGATTCAGAAAACCCACCGGCTAACTTTCCCCAAAGCATGACCCTCAACGAATCCATCGTCCAAGAAGAGCAGGGGAGGTGAGAGTGGAGTTAGCTGAAATGATTTACTATCAGAAATCCATCAAACTTCATCAATTCAGATTTTCCTTCTCGTAGCAATAAAGCATCTTTAAAGATAAGCGATATCTCGAAAACGTTAAGATGCGACACCTGACCCCAAAGACCTGACCCCAAAGATGTGACCCCAAAGACTAGATTTTTGAACAGAAGCAAACGAAGGGTGTCAATTGAAGGGATTTTCAAGCAAACCATTGACCAACTTCTATCTCTTCAAAGCCAAAAAAATCCATTCTAAGGGACAGATAAGAATACTTCGCTCCCATCTTTTCCTACCTTCCTGCGTTCCTTATTTTTAGACCATGGAATGAAGATTTATTGATGAGGAAGGCAGGAAATCAGGAATGCTTCGCTCCCATCTTTTCCTACCTTCCTGCGTTCCTTATTTTTAGACCATGGAATGAAGAGTTATTGATGAGGAAGACAGGAAATCAGGAATGCTTCGCTCCCATCTTTTCCTGCCTTCTTGCCTTCCTTATTCTAACCATTCAATGCAGTTGGTAAACGCTCTAACCGGTAGTGCGAACCCCTAGGCCACTGCCCCAACAAGGGAGCGCGGGCGTCTCGCCCGCATCTTCAGGGTATTCTAGCGGGCAGGATGCCCGCGCTCCCCTTTACGAAGGCATCTAATTATCCAGCATCACCCTGTAGGTGTCCTACCCTGTAATTTACAAAAGAATCATTCCCTCGACAGGCTCGGGATAAAACCAACCCCGACACATCGGGGCGAGAAAGAAACAACACTATGAATCAAAACCTTACAGAAATCGCCTATGTGCTTGATCGCTCAGGATCCATGGAATCCCTCCAAGAAGCTGCGATCAGTGGCTTTAATAGCTTTGTAAAAGAGCAACTCAAAGCTCCCGGAGAAGCGAATCTTTCTCTGCTGCTTTTTGATGATGAGTTTCTCCAGATTTGTGATCGCGTGCCTTTGAAAGAGGTGAGGGAACTGAATGCAAAGACTTATGTGCCACGAGGCTCTACAGCACTTCTTGATGCGATTGGTAAAACCATCAAAGGACTCGGTAAGCAACTAGCAAAAGAACCGGAGGAGTCACGCTCCGGAAAGGTGATTATTGCGATCTATACTGACGGTTATGAAAATACCTCGACCGAATTCACGATGGAGAAAATCAATCGCATGATCACCCATCAGCGTAAAAAATACAGCTGGGAGTTCATCTTTCTCGCGGCCAACCAAGATGCCATCGCGACGGCCGGTCAGATGGGCATCGATCCTAACATGTCCGCATCGGTCGCTTTAAATGAAGAGGGCACAAGCGCCAGCGCATACAGCATCGGCCGTAAAATACGGTCGATGCGTGTGAAAGGTAGCTGCAACGAAGAGGACGCAGACTACCATAAATCCATGTCCGAAATCGTCCAAGAAGAGGAGAGGAGGGGGTGACATCGAGTTTAGCTGAAGTGACTTACTGTCAGAAATCCATCACTCTTCACTAAGTCAGATCGTCCGCACCTGAGCGTTGAAGCTACTTTGAATATGAACGAAATTGAGAAAATGTTAGGATGGAGCAACTGACGCTAAAAAGAGAGATAAACATAAGAGGTTTAAAATCAGAAGGAACAAGGGCACTGGGGAAACCCCGTCCGCCCTATTTGCATGTCACCATAAACCCGCTTCCACCTTGCCCCCAAGGCTCAAGCCTGCTTGCATACCCCCACACCAATGGAAACCGCTCTCCTCGACAAACTTCGCGATAACCTCCACAAAAACGAGGCGGGCTCTGCGGTCAACATCATCAACGACAAGCTCACGCTCTCGGTCTTCTCCCTTCTGGAATCCAGCCTTGAGCGCGTGGATTCCATCCACCTCCTACTGCGCGACAAGGAGGTGTTCCTTCCAGTCGGTGAACTCGCACGGGAATTCGAGATCAACCCCAACGACGCGCTTTTCAACGCCTACGACATCACCCAGAAGAATAAACTCCAGCACTTCGAGCAGGCTCGGCAAATGGCGGCCTTCATCCGCTCCCACGTCGACATCCGGCGCACGACGCCCGTCTGTAAAATCAAAGGAAACATCCTCCTCGTCGATGCGGACTTCATGATCCAGGGATCGTCATCCCTCGAAATGGCGACTCAGAACGCGCGATCCGGTCATCACAGCATCAACTTCGACAGCATCATCAGCGAGGCGATGGACAAATCGCAGATCGAAGCCGCACGTCACAAATTCGAAATGATCTGGAACAACCCGGATCTGACATTCGACTACAAAGAGGAAATACTTGTTAGACTCCAATCGCTCTACAAAGAACACGCACCCGAGTTCCTATACTACTTCACCCTGAACGAACTCTTCGGACACCAACTCGACCAAGGCATCGCTCGCTTCGAGCAAGACGCGTTGAATTTCAAACGCACCGCCATCTGGAACATGCTCTACGATTTCCAGAAAGACTGCGTCCTGTCCGCCATCCAGAAAATCAACAAATACAACGGCTGCATCATCGCAGATAGTGTCGGACTCGGAAAAACCTTCGAGGCATTGGCCGTCATCAAGTACTTCGAGTTGCGCCAAGACAACGTCCTCGTCCTCACCCCTGCGAAACTCTACGATAACTGGAACTCCTTCCGTGGTGCCTACAAGGACAGCACCCTGAACGAGACGTTCCACTACAAGATCATGTTCCACACCGACCTTTCCCGAACGCGGGGGGACTCACGCAGCGGATTCGACCTTTCCCGTTTCGACTGGGGAAAATTCGACCTCGTCGTCATCGACGAATCCCACAACTTCAGAAACCGCGTCGAAAAAGAAGAAGGCTTTACCCGTTACCAACGCCTGCTCAGTGAGGTGATCCAACAAAACCAAAACACCAAAGTTCTTCTTCTCTCCGCTACACCCGTCAACAACTCCCTTACTGACCTGCGCAACCAAATCAGCATCATCACCGCAGACAACGATGCCGCATTTGAAAACGAGGGCATTCACAGTGTTCAAAGCACCCTTCAACAAACCACACGTGCCATCAACGCATGGAACGAGAGCGAACCCAAGATCAAAGCCGAACTGCTCGACGCGATCCCGTCGGACTTCTACAAGATCCTTGAGCTTCTAACAATATCTAGAAGCCGCAAGCACATCACCGAGCACTACTCATCTTCGGACGTCGGCCCATTTCCCACAAAACTCAAACCAGACACTCACACCCCATACATCGACTCTCGCCAAGAGCTTCTCGACTTCAAGAACACCAACCTTCGTCTCGAAGAGCTGCTTCTTGCCGTCTACATCCCGATGAAATACATCAAGCCGGAGTTCCGCGCATACTACCGGGAAAAATATCAGACCACCTACAACAACAAAGTCATCTTCAGCCACGAAGACCGCGAATTCCAAACCGCGAAGATGCACCGCTTCAACCTCTTCAAACGGTTGGACAGTTCCGTGGCAGCATTCCACCTGACCCTGCAACGCCTCACCCAAAAAATCGACGCGTTCATCAACACCCTCCAAAGCCAGGACGGCGACATCAGCGCCGAATACATCGAAGATGCCGAAAACCCCGAGGATGAGGCGCCCGGCCTCGACTACAAATACGACATCAAAGTCTCCCACCTCATGGTCGATGAATACCTGCGTGATCTCAACGCAGACCGCCATCTCCTCACCGGCATCATCGCCGACGCGAAAACCATCCTCCACGAAAAGCGCGACCACAAACTCCACACCCTGCGCGGCCTCATCACTGAGAAAGTAACCGCCATGCCCTACAACCAAGGCAACCGAAAGATCCTGATCTTCTCGGCCTTCGCGGACACCGCGCTCTATCTCTATCAGCAGCTGGCCGCTGACCTCAAGGCAACCCACGACCTCACTACCGCACTTATCTACGGCTCGGATACCCCACGTGTGAACAACCCGAAAGTTGCCCCCACATTCCATAACGTCCTCTCCGCATTCTCGCCACGTTCCAAACTCCGCCGTGAACTCCCCACCACCGAACAGGTGGACATCCTCATCGGCACCGACTGTATCTCGGAGGGTCAAAACCTTCAGGACTGCGACTGCGTCATTAACTACGATGTCCAGTGGAACCCCGTCACACTCATCCAGCGCTTTGGCCGTATTGACCGTATCGGCTCCACGAATACCCAGATCAAAATGATCAACTTCTTCCCCGATCTTGATCTCAACGAATACCTCAGCCTCGAAGCGCGAGTGAAACGCAAAATGATCGGCGTAAATCTAACTGCTACTGGGGGAGAGAACGACCTCAGCCCGGAAATGAACGACATCTCATTCCGCTCCCGCCAGCTCGCCCGTCTCAAGGACGAAGTCATTGAACTGGAGGACGCCAATGAAAACCTCTCGCTCACCGATCTCAACATGAACGACTACCTTCATGAATTAAGCGAGTATCTCAAGCACACGCCGGAAATTCGCCAGACACCCAGCGGTATCTACTCGATCACACACGCACCGGAAGACTCCGACCGGAAACACGGCGTCCTCTTCTGCTTTAAACACCGCAAACTCGCCCAAAAACCCAAGAGCGACAGCTCCCTATACCCTTACTACCTCGTCTACGTCTCGGACCAAGGTTCTGCACCCATTGGCAAAGGACAAGCCCGTGAACTCCTGAAATTCATGCGCAGATCCACTCGCGGCCAAAGCGCACCGTTCCCGGAACTCGTTAGTTCCTTCCTTACGGAAACCGACCACTGCAAGGATATGTCCGCATGCTCCCAGCTTCTCAACCAAGCCATCGAATCCATCCAAGGCCAGGAGGCCGCCCAATCCGAATCCACTGTCTTTGACTTCGGCGGCTACGACAACCCCTTCGCGGGACAGGACATGGACGACTTCGAACTCATCTCCTTCCTCGTCCTCCGCCCATGATCGACCTCCCCGAAACTTGGCGCGTCGAATCCAACGGTAAACGCCTCAACCTCAAATCCTTCACCCCGGCCACCTTGCCCACGGCGCAGCGCTCACGCCTGCGCAACATTCTCCGCAAGGCCACGCTCACCCACCAATTCACCGGAACCGAAATCCCGTCACTCATCACCGAGGATTACCGGTGCCAAGCCATCCTCTTTCTCGACATCGAATTGACCGAACTTCGCCATGCGGACTTTGCCGCCCGCTCCATCCAACCCCAAATCAAGGAACACGCCGTCCTTCGACTTCACGACGACAGCGGGCGTTTTACTCTCTCCTTCGCCCACAAGCGCCTCAGCCTCACGGAGGAAAATGCAGTCGTCGTCACGGACTCCTATTGTACGGAGACGCAGGCCACCACCGCCGCGCTCGCACCGCTACGCCACACCGCGCTAATCAACCGCCTCAACAAGCGCGATCACTACTTGGAAGCCATGGCCAAGGCCTTCCTCCTCGATCACCCCAAGATCTTCATCGGCTCCCCCCGGCTTTTCGAGACCAAGCTCTGGTTCCACGGCCCCACCATCCTGACCCTGTTCCGCGCCCTCACCGAACTGGAATCCCTTAAAACCAAGAAGGACCGCGCCCGTACCCTCGCCGACAAGGCCGCCCTGAACACCACCATCAAAACCTCCATCGAACGCATCAAAAAAGACTTCCTGCCCGTCTCGGAACTTGATTCTTGCGAAACTGTGAAACCGTGATACACATAAACCCATGAAAAACATCACCCTCGCCCTCGATGAGGAAACCTACCGGAAGGCACGTATCGCCGCCGCCCGGCGCGACGCGTCCGTCTCCTCCCTCGTAAAACAATACCTCCAGACCCTCGCGGCCACGGAAGTACCCAACGAAAAACCCGCACCCGAACTGGACAGCTTGCTCGCGGAAATCGCCAACCGCCACCCCGGCTTCTCGTGCAGTGAGAACCTGTCCCGGGAAGCCCTCTACGAAAGCCGCCGCTAATGACCTTCGTCGATACCAACATCCTCCTCTACGCGATTTCCACCCAAACCGAGGAGGCGGAAAAAAACCAAAAGGCCAAAGCGATCCTGAGCGACCCGAACCTCACGCTCTCGGTCCAAGTGCTCCAAGAATTCTACGTCCAGGCCACACGCCCCACTCGCACCGATCCTCTAACCCACCAAGAGGCCACCGCGCTAATCCAATACTGGCTGCGTCACCGCATCGTTCCACTCACCGTGCAGGTAATGCAGGATGCCCTCGACATCAAGAAGCGCTACCAGACTTCCTACTGGGATGCCGCCATCCTTGCAGCCGCCGCCTCCGCAGGCTGCACCGAACTTCTCTCTGAAGACCTCAACCCCGGACAAAACTACGACTCGGTCCGCGTCATCAACCCATTTTCCATAAACTGATTCCATGCCCGACTACCCGCGCGTCCCACAACAAATCTCCGATCCTATCTCGGAAAACCTCGCCAAACTGGCTGAACTCTTCCCAGCCGCCGTGAAGGACGGTGCGCTCGACGTGGAAACCCTCCGCGCCGAACTCGGCGACTTCGAGGAAATCAAACCAGGCGACGAAACCTACGAACTCAACTGGGTCGGTAAACAGGCGGCGAAAAAGGAAGCGTTCAAACAACCACTGGGCAAAACACTCGCATTCAAGGACGACGGGAAAAACAGTGAGACCACGCAGAATCTCTACATCGAAGGGGATAACCTAGAAGCACTGAAACTCCTGCGGCAGAATTACTATGGAGAGGTGAAAATGATCTACATAGATCCACCTTACAACACTGGGAAGGACTTCGTATATACTGATAAGTTTACTGCCAGAGCAGACGAAAGCGAGGAACAGGAAGGGGCAATAACATCAGAAGGAAAGCGACTGATGAAAAATGAAAAAACATCCAATCGCTTCCATGCTCGCTGGCTCGACATGATGTATCCCAGACTCCGGCTGGCAAAGGATCTATTGAACGAAGAAGGCATCATATTTATTTCAATCGACGACGGGGAAATCACTAATCTAAGAGCGCTATGTGACGAAGTATTTGGCGAAGACAAGTTTGCAGCGCAAATAATTTGGAAGAAGAGAAATACACCGCCAAATGACCGAGTTATTGGTGCCCAACACGACTACATTCTTGTATACGTAAAAAACTCACTGTCTGGAATTCGTCTTCGCCCGCGAAGTGTCGAGCAAATAGATCGATACAAAAATCCAGACAATCACCCAAAAGGCCCATGGGCGGCCGGCGACTTAACTGGTAACGTAAAAGGCGGCAGATATTCGGCAGCGCTCTATTTTCCAATCGTTAATCCCAATACGGGTAAAGAATTTTTCCCAGCTAACAATGGCAACTGGCGCTTCAATGCGAACAAAATCAAAACCTTGATCGCTAACGACGAAATATACTTTGGAAAAGACGGAACATCTGCACCAAAACTAAAACGATTTCTTGCTGACGTAAAAGAGGGTGCCACGTGGACTAGCTTATGGGACTTTGCTCCATTTAACACCGATGGTTCGAACGAAATGCAGGAAATATTTGGCAACTCAGTATTATTCGAAAGTCCAAAACCGTCCGGACTCATCAAACTTATCTGTCAGGCTGGAAGTGGACCGAACGACCTGGTCCTGGATTTTTTCGCCGGAAGCTCCACAACAGCACATGCTGTAATGCAGCTTAACACCGAAGACGGCGGCAAGCGCCGTCACATCATGGTGCAACTTCCAGAAGTTTGTGATAGCAGTACAGAGGCATCGAAAGCAGGCTACAAAACCATCGCCGAAATCGGCAAAGAACGCATCCGCCGCGCTGGAGATAAAATCAAAGAAAGCCTGCAAGAGAAGCACGCCGATTGGAAGAAGAAGCAGGCACTCGAATCCAAGAAAGGCGGCAAGCTGGACCTTGAGGATGACCTCACAGAAGAAACCAATCCCTACGTCATCAACCCCGACTCGCTCGACATCGGATTCAAATCCTTCCGCATCGAGGACACCAAAATCAACTGGCTCAAGAAAGACCTGCGTGGCGAACAACTGGAGTTCAGCGATACCACCACACAGGACGCCCTCGACTTCGTTCCCGGCTATACCGACACCGACGTGGTCTATGAACTGATGCTCCGCCAATCGAACATTCCGCTGACTGGCACCATCACCCAACCCATTGCTGCCGCCAAACGCACATACCTCTACGCAGACGCCTACCTCATCTGCCTCGAAGAAAAAATCACGCAAAAAATCGTCGAATCCCTCGCGGCCATCGAACCAACTCCTAACAAGTATTTCTTCCGCGACTCCGCATTCGGCACGGACATCGCCCTCAAAGACGAAACCTTCCGCCGCCTCAAGGCCGAGATCCACAAACACCACGGCGACCTCGGAGCCGCCTACACCGTTGAATTCATCTAAACGGCCATGTCCCAAAAAGTCACATTCCATTTCGACCCGGATCTTCCTCACCAAGCGGAAGCGGTGAAGAGCACCGTCGCTTTGTTCGACGGCATCCCTCGCAACCAGCAGGGCATCTATGGACGCAGCTCCCTTTTCATGGGCGAGGCACGCAATCCTCAGATCACCACGGGAACCCAGCTGATAGAAAACGTCCGCAAGACACAGCTCTCCAACAAGATCTTCATGGACGAAGTCCTCCATGGTGGTCACTTCGGCATCGAGATGGAAACCGGAACTGGAAAAACCTACGTCTATCTCCGCAGCATCCTCACCCTGCACGAGGAATACGGTTTCAAAAAATTCCTAATCGTAGTCCCCAGTGTAGCGATCCTCAAAGGAGTCGAAAAAACCCTGGAACAACTCCACGGCCATTTCAAAACCCTCCACAACGCAGATCTCTCCAAGCACAGCTTCGTCTACGACTCGGCCAACCTTGGCCGCCTCAAAACCTTTGTCGAAACCCATGACCTCGACATCTGCGTCATCAACTACCAATCCTTCAACAGCGCGAAAACGCTGATTCAAAAGGAACAGGAACTCGGCGGCGAAATCCTCTGGGAGCGCATCAAGGATCTCCACCCCATCGTCATCATCGACGAACCGCAGAAAGTGGAAGGCAGCAAAAAACAACCCTCCAAAGCCCGCCTTGCCCTATCGGAACTCCAACCCCTCTTTGAACTCAAATACTCTGCCACCCACCGACAGGAGATACCGTTCAACAAAATCTACTCACTCGACTCATTCCAAGCCTACGACCGAAACCTCGTCAAACGCATCCGTGTAAAAACCGTGTATGGTCAGGTTCCAAAAGATCGGCCCTACATTCGCTATGTGAAGTTCAACAAGGACCTGACAGCCGTCATTGAAATCTTTTACCAGGAACAGGGCAAGCAAGCCGGAAAGATCCGCCTCAAAACATTCCGAGTGGAAAACAACGCAGACATCCACGAACTGTCCGGCAACCTACCCCAATACAAAGGCTATCGCATCAACGCTCAACCACACGCCACACGCCCCCTCATGTTCACCACCCCCGGTGGTGACCGCGAACTGGAACACGGCCAGAGCAACGAGGATATTTCCCAAGAGGAAGCCAAACGCATCCAGATCCGCATTGCCATCGAATGTCACTTCGAAAAGCAGTTCCAACTGCTGGACGCCGGCCACGACGTGAAAACCCTCACTCTCTTCTTCATCGACGAAGTCGCCAAAGTCCGCGACGACTCACGCGACGACGGACGCGGCGAATACCTACGCATCTTTGACGAGGAATACGAGGCCTACCTCAACCGCGCCGAAACCCAGTTCAAGCTGAATGAATACCGCTATCTCTTCCCCAAGGACATCGCCACGATCCAAGTTCGCGAAGGTTACTTCGCCCGCGATAAAAACCAAACCATCGCAGAACTAAAATTCAGCAAGAACGGTGAACCCCTCACCAAATCCCAAGAAGACATCGACCGTGGTATCGAGCTGATCCTCGAAAAGAAAGACGAGCTCATCACATTCGCGGAACCTCTCGCCTTCATCTTCTCCCACTCCGCACTGCGCGAAGGCTGGGACAACCCCAACGTATTCACCCTCTGTACCCTCAAGAAGTCCCACAACGACATCGCCAAGAAACAGGAGATCGGCCGCGGCCTTCGCCTTCCGGTGGACATCCGCGGCAAGCGCATCAGCGACGAGACCGTCAACGTCCTCACCGTCATCGCCAATGACCACTACGACCAGTTTGCAGAGGCACTGCAAGACGACTTCAACGAGGAAACCGGATTCAACCGCGAGGAGGTCACGGAAACCATCCTCCAGAACACCTTGGTAGCGGCTGGACTGCCACCCGAAAAGATCACAGCTGAACTCATCAACGCGCTGCGCACGGAACTGATCCGGAAGAAGGTCATCACGGACAAAAACCTTCTGGATAAAGACGCCACCAAAACCCTGGAAACCATCAGTTTCGCCCATCCCACCCTCGCGGAACACGAGATCAATATCAAAAAGCACTTCGCCGAGGCGATGCAGCAAAAGGGCAGCCGCAAGCTCAAGATCGAAAACGGGGACAATGAACCCATCGTCAACGAACTCTGCAAATACGTCACCGAGTCGGATTTCAAGAAAATCCTCGACCGACTCACCGAACACCTCACCACCCGCACCCTCTACAAGTTCCAACTCGACTCCAAAGCATTCATCGCCGCCTGCATCCGCGAGACAAACCAACACTTCGCCGGTCAAAAGCTCGAATACACCACCACCGTCAGTGGCGGCACACTTGGTTACGATTCCAGCGGCAAGGCTGTAACTAAACAGGACAACCTCGTCCGCGAGGAAGGAACCGAATACAAGATCACCCGTCCCGAATACCGCAAGACCGACCTCCAGATCGTCGATCACATCATGTACCACACCATGATGCCGCGTCTCGCCATCCTCGAAATCGTTCGAGGCTTCCACAACCGCGAACTCCTAAACTCCCAGGACAAGTTGGAGGAGTTCACCCGCCTCATCGCTAAAGCACTGACCCGCGCCAAAGCCGAAGGTGTCCACGCCTACGAGATCATCGACGCCTACAAACTCGACACCACTGAAATCCTCGCCGCCGACGTGATCGACGAGGATGCGCTCGCCGCCAACATCAAACGCGTTTATCAGACCAACGCCACCAAGAAGAAAGCCGTCCACCAATATTACAACATGGACAGCAACGGCGAATACGACTTCGCCGAACAACTCGACCATGACGACAGCGTCGAACTCTTCACCAAACTAAAAAAAGGCGGCTTCATTATCGACACCCCGCACGGCCACTACTCGCCCGACTGGGCCATCGTCTGCCGCCAAACCAACAACCACCTCCGCCTCTACTTCATTATCGAAACCAAAATGGCCAAAGACTGGGACGACTTATCAGATGTCGAAAAAGCCAAAATCAAATGCGGCGAACTCCACTTCAAAGCCGTCTCCAACGAAATCAAATTCGACTGGGTCAATAGCTACAAGAGTTTCAAGGCGAAAGCCTGTCTTTAGATTTCACTCACAAAAGAATATATTTGATGAAAAAAAACCACTATATTATCGGCATTCTGTTACTTGCCTGTGTCACAATTTTATTTCGTATATTCGTATGGGAGAATTTCTGGGGCTGGCTTTTGTACCAATCCAACAAGCCGGACGTTTTAAGAGTGGCTGACCTCGTGAGTAAATTTGCTCCCGCGATTGGGGCAATTGTTATAGGCCTGATAGCCTCCTACATCGCATGGAGGCAATCAACTACTGCTAGAGAGAAGCTTAGATTAGAGCTATTTGAAAAACGTCACAAAGTTGCTGACCAAGTTGGACGATTTTTCAAAGATTACCATCGCACTTCAATCATCACTAACATTCTTACTAGGGATTTAAGTAATGCTTTTTATGAAGGCGAATTCCTATTTGGAGACGACTTCAAAGAAGCAATGAGTGCACTCGTCTGTGAAGCTAACAAGCTAGAAACACTGAGAGCAGCATGCCTTACTTCACCTCCTAACTCATCAGTTCATTCAGAAAAAGCTGAATTAGACAAAAAATTCCAAGATTACTGGCCTGCCGAAATGTGGAAGTTATTCGCTAAATACCTACGATTTCACAACGTTGCATGACCTCCAAATGCATTCCTGGATAAGCCAATCGACAAAAGATTGGTGAAGATTAAAAAAACAAAGACTCTTCAGCAAAATCTGTGGGTGAATTTCGGCTCTGGAAGTTTTCCAAGTGTATGAAATAGAGTGATTTGCAGTAATTCGAAGCTGCGGTAGCCGTAGGCTTTTCTCATGCACAGATTGATC
>Ga0315901_10001837_pt1 | contig 30238 bp, 28 predicted proteins | sample LakEriMetagenome_10_FD_203761 | JGI IMG/M metagenome (GOLD analysis project Ga0315901, IMG submission 203761) | Freshwater fungal communities from buoy surface, Lake Erie, Ohio, United States - Buoy 2 MA116 | ecosystem: Environmental > Aquatic > Freshwater > Lake | place: USA: Lake Erie, Ohio...
TACGATTCAAACCCATTGCGAGTCACTTTTCTAATTTGTCCGTTTTGAACGGTGTGGTTCAGCACGGTTCCAGTAATAAGCGCCTTTGCACCTGAAATTTTTCCAATTTCAACTGCGTTGGATTCAGAAAAGATTCCACTCATTTGAATGCGCTGTTCAGCGAGTATGTTGTTCAGATTTTCTCTGTCAATGACATGAAGAAACGGATCGTTTATTTGAGTTAGGGCATTTAAGATATAGGCTGTAGCTTTCGTGTCGCTTCCCTGCATATTCGTCCCGTTGGTAAAGGGAAGGAGGGCTACAGTGTATTTTCCTTTATCAAGACATTTCTTCTTTAGATCTGCCGATTCCTTGTATCCTAATTTGCGTTCCTCAACCTTAATAAAGTTGTTATACGCAGCGCGGTAGTGCTTTGCTTCGAATTCAGTTAGGCCTTTTTGATAGATAGGTTCGAGGTACGCTATATCTTTTAATTCACCGGCGTCTTTAAAGTTTGGATCTAAAATCCCAATTTCATGGAAATTAGCTTCAGCGTCTGCAAATTTGTTGTCCTCTAAAAGTTTTGTTCCTTGTTCGTAAAGGTCAGTCAGGTATGACTTTTTTACTTTCTCAAAATCACCTAAATAGAAATCGGGTATTTGAAGTTCTACACCAACACCTTTGATTTTTGCCTGATAGTCACGGGCTGAAATGAATGCATAAACCGCATCTTTTTTATTTCCAAAACTGCTTTTCTGGCTGAACTCACTTAGCATGGCGCTTAAAACCGTTTGTCCGGTTTTCTTCATTCCAATTTGAGCGTCAATATTCGCGCGCTTCTTCCACAAAGCGGTATAATAACTTTCAGAAGCTTCTTTATTCAGTCCGGCTGCCTCTTGCTTTTGACCGAGCTTGGTGTAGTGTTTACTGTTGTGACATGCCTGCGTTCCAAGCAAAATCAGAGCAGTAAAGATGTAGAGCCAATTTTTCATAATTATTTCGTTTCAATGTATTGATTCAACTCTTCGGTGCTAGAGTCGAAAGTAAATCCTTCACTTACGGTGTAATAGTTATTCTTATCAAAGCAATAGTCGTATGCATATTTCGCAAATTCCAAACGAGTTTCGTCGAATCCAAATACCTTCATTATTACAACGATTTGTTCAGTGGTAAGACAATTCGCTTTAGCTACCTGCTTGGCTGTAGAAAGCCTTGTATCGTCGAATCCTTTGCTTTCGATGGTCTGCTTTGCTTTGCCGAAACTTGCTGCATCCATAGAACGTGCACAATTTCCATTTCCAGAAATGGTTGCGTTCGAAGGTTGGGTTGGAGATGGTTCGCTTGGACGCGTTGTGTGCGCTGGAACTGTTGAATTGCTTGATGAGGTAGAAGTTGTAGTTCTGGTTGTTGTTGTTGTAGTCGTTCCGGTTGTTTGAACATCAATATTCGGAACATTCATGTTGATTCCCATGTTCATGCCGTCTACGTTGATATTCATTCCCACATTTCCACCTGTAGTTGTAGAGTTGGTTTCGTTGACATTGACATTCATCCCGAAATTAACCCCATCTGCATTTACATTCATACCAACACTTCCACCAGTGGCATTGGGGGTTTCGTTGACATTGACGTTCATTCCCATGTTTACGCCGTCAACATTTATGTTCAGACCAACGTTTCCTCCAGTAGTTGGTTTGGTGTTCGTTCCTGTTACGGTTGTTGTAGTTGTTGTGTTGGAATTTCCGCGATTCACTGTTCCGGTGTTATCCGAAGTCTGAGTTGTGCCAACGGGAGCATCGTCTGCAACAGCGAAATCTTTCGCGTTATTGTCGGAAGTGTTATTTGTTGATGCGCCCGAAGAAATAGGGTTTTCTGTATAATAGCGAAGAACATATTCTCCTTTTTTATTTTTCTTAACTTGATATGTCACCTCCATACCTTGGTGAAGTGCGAAGTTATTGTTTGAGAAATCCGCGAGTGTAGCGTCTTGAAAATCTACTCGTGCCTGGTAGAATTCAGATGTTAGACCTTGAAGCTTGACATTTGCTTGAGGAGCGCTGTTCATGGCTTCGCCATTCAGATAAAGCGTGAATTTCTCACCAGCTTCAGAATAAATAACAGCATTCATTTGAGCGAAAACATTCGAAAGAGCGAAAGATGCTACTGCGACTAGGGTAATTTTTTTAATCATATCTTTTGTCTGTTAAGAGTGTAAATTTAGTTATGATTCAACCTGTATAAAAGTTTATGCCAAAAAATAAAAACTTAAGAAAGGGAAGCTAATTGGTTTGGTTAACTTTGTTTGCGATGGAAACGAAGAAAATTATACTGTTCGGCGCAGGTAGAAGCGCACGCCATTTGGTTTCTTTTTTAGTGGAAGGAGCTCTGGAAGGTAAGTGGAGTGTGGTGGTTGCCGATACGAATGTATCTCATTGGATAGAGGAATATGGGGGTCTTAATCAAGTTCATTTTATTTCTGGGGATGCGACAAACGCAGAGTTTCGACATGAGTTGATTGCTCATTCGAGTTTAGTTATTTCAATGCTTCCAGCATTCATGCATGCGGAAGTTGTAAAAGATTGCATTAATTTTCATGTTCATGTATTTACGCCGAGTTATGTAAGTGCCGAGGTAAATGCAATGCACGAACTTGCCTTGCAAGAGGGGGTTTTAGTGTTGAATGAAATGGGCGTAGATCCGGGAATAGATCACATCTCGGCTATGGAAATCATTCATAGGTTAAAAAGTCAAGGGGCGGAAATTACATCTTTTGAATCTTATACGGGAGGGCTTGTTGCTCCTGCAAGTGATGATAATTTATGGGGGTACAAAATCTCATGGAATCCAAGAAATATAATACTTGCCGGAAGTTCCGGGCATGCTATGTATCGCGAGAACAACAAGCTTCGAATGGTTCCTTATTATAAATTGTTTGACGAAGTAGAGACGGTTGTTGCAAGCGATGGGGTGCGTTATGACGCTTACCCAAACAGAAATTCGGTGCATTACCTCGAGTTGTATGGACTTGAAAAAGTGAACAAGCTTGTTCGCGGAACATTGCGAAAGCAAGGGTATTGTAAAGGGTGGTCTTTCTTGGTGAAGAACGGTTTTGTAAACGATGATACCAAAATCCCAGCTGGTGAATTTTCAACATGGGCAGAGCTATCTGAATCGTTGCTCGGTCTGAATTTCAGCATAAACAATGAGGACAAAGAGGTGTCGGATATGTTGAATGAGATTGGGATTTTTAGCAATGAGCCTCTGAAAAATGAAGAGCATACTTGTGCGCAGCATCTTCAACAATTGCTTGAGAGAAAATGGATGTTGAAAGAAGGTGATTGCGATATGATTGTGATGGTGCATAAATTCGGATACACGCTTCAAGGAAAGAATCATATGTTAACCTCGTCTATGGTTTTGGAGGGAGATGATGAGTTCAAAACAGCAATGTCCAAGACAGTGGGTATGCCTATTGCCTTTGCAGTTAATCGTTTATTCAATGGCGATTTTTCTTCACGCGGGGTTCAAATACCTGTGACCGCAGAGTTTTACGTGCCTCTATTGCAAGACCTTCACAACTACGGTATTTCATTCGTAGAAACGATTGAAGAAATATGAAAAAAATAATTCTGATACTGTTCATATTGCCATTTTCTTTAATGGCTCAAGAGTATCGGAAGTGCCCTTCATTTAATGCTGACGAGCATTGGGAAAGGGTTGAGTCTTTTGCAGAGAATAGAAAGAATATTGAAGACTTAATTGAATGGCTTATTTCAACTCCCCCAACAGAGCAATTGATAGAGCGAAGTGCCGCGAGTATTTTCGTTATGGAATGGGTGACGAAAAACCCTAATCTGCTCGTGAATATCGAAGTTGGCCCTTACAACGACTACCTCATTACTGAAGATTTAATGTTGGCTTATTTATTCGGGAATATCAATTATGCGCTGAAGCATGAAGGAAAAGTAAAACAAGAAGCTCAACGAATCGCCGGACTGAAGGCGTTGCTATTCTTGATAGAGCACTCGGAGTCTTATTCGAAAAATAAAGCTTTTAAATCTCTTTTACGTGCAAGTAGAAAAGGCGAGTTAAATGAGTTTGATAAAGAGATGTGGATGAACTATAAATCCCAAGCGCTGTTGTACTTGGAGAAATTGAATTAGAATGAAGAAGTTCGAAGTACCAGAGCATTACAGATCTAATATTCTTGGAAGAATAAAAGAAATTCGAAAGGTCAATGATCCAAGAAAGAAGGATCACTCACCTTTTGTTTTTCATGTTGGAAAAACAGAGTTTGTGATACCAAGACATTTCGGTTTTTGTTATGGTGTAGAGAATGCCATTGAAATTGCTTTTCGAACTGTTGCTGAAAATCCGGGGAAGCGAATTTTTCTTTTAGGTGAAATGATTCACAATCCGCAGGTCAATGAAGATTTAATTGCGGAAGGAATTCAGTTTTTGGTAGATAACCACGGAAATCGTCTGGTTGATTTTTCAACTCTGAGTTCGGAAGATATTGTTATCACGCCAGCCTTTGGAACTACAGTTGAAATAGCGGCTGAATTGGCTGAATTGGGGGTTCATCTTGAGCGTTACAATACCACTTGTCCATTCGTGGAGAAGGTTTGGAAACGCTCGGCAGAACTAGGAAACCGTGGATACACCTTGGTCGTTCATGGGAAATATTTGCATGAAGAGACACGCGCTACGTTTTCGCATGCTGCGGAAACAGGACCTGTAGTGGTTGTTCGAAATAGCAAAGAGGCTGAGCTGCTTGCTAGATACATCAGGAAGGAATTGAGCGATGAACAGTTTGAAATCGATTTCGCAAATAAATATTCTTCTGGCTTTATTGCCTCTAAAGACTTGCAAAAAATTGGCGTGGTAAATCAGACAACCATGTTAGCAAGCGAGACACAAGAAATTGCAGCATATCTGAAAGATATTGTGGTGGAAATGTATGGTGAAGAAGCAACGACAGACACGCGTGATACACTTTGCTATGCTACGAACGACAATCAAAATGCAACAATTGGTGTATTGGAAAGTGGTGCCCAATTAGCAGTTGTGGTGGGTGGATTCAATTCTTCGAATACCATTCAGATTGCTACGATTTTGGGCGAAAAAATGCCAGTGTATTTTGTTCGTAATTCCAATGATTTCATGTCCCTGGAAAAAGCGATTGTCTTCAATAGTAAAACATTGAAAGAGGAGGAAATTGCACCGTCACTTCTTCAACAAGAAAATTTGAAAATCGTTGTTACGAGCGGGGCCTCTTGTCCGGATAAAATCGTCGACCATGTAATTCAGCGAATCCTTGAACTGCGCGGAGAAAAGGAATCGGTTGATTCTGCTTTGGAAGGGCGCATATAAAGTGAATAAATGAGCTATCGCATTCGCGATGTTCTGTTGTAAATTTGGAAGATGAAGAGTTCAGGTGTCATTCAATTATTGTCTGATCAAGTTTCCAATCAAATTGCTGCGGGAGAAGTTGTTCAACGACCATCTTCCGTTGTGAAGGAATTGGTAGAAAATGCAGTCGACGCAGAGGCCACGCAAATTCGTGTAGTAATTAAAGATTCTGGGAAGACACTTATTCAGGTTATAGATGACGGAAGGGGAATGAATGAAGTGGATGCGCAGCTTTGCTTTGAGCGTCATGCTACTTCTAAAATTCGCAAGGCAGAGGATTTATTCAACATTACAACAAAAGGATTTCGCGGAGAGGCTTTGGCGAGTATAGCTTCTGTTGCGCAGGTTGAATTGATTACCAAGCGTGAAGAAGATGAGTTAGGTGTCCGAATTGAAATAGATGGCGGAAAGCTTATTTCAAACGAGCCTCTTGAAGCAACGAAGGGATCTGTTTTTTCCGTTCGAAATTTATTTTTCAATATACCAGCGCGTAGATATTTTTTGAAGACCGACGCAATTGAGTTTCGTCACATCATTGATGAGTTCGAGCGCGTGGCGTTGACGCACCCAGATGTGCACTTCGTGCTCACGCACAATGGGAATGTAGTTTTCGATTTGCCAAAGTCGAATTTGAAACAGCGATTGGTTCATGTGTTTGGAAACAAATACAACGACCAGTTGATTCACTTGGACGAGGATACAGAGATTGTGAGAATTTCAGGATTTGTTGGAAGACCTGAAATAGCTAAACGCACCAGAGGCGATCAGTACTTTTTTGTGAATCAGCGATTCGTTAAAAGTCCGTTCTTGAACCATGCCGTTCAGCAGGCCTACGAGCAAATTCTTCCTTCAGGAAGTTTTCCATTTTATTTAATTGCCCTTGACGTTCCTCCTTCAACCATAGATATAAATATTCATCCAACGAAAACGGAGATTAAGTTTCAAGACGAAAGAAGCATTCATGCTTTGCTGCATGCCGCTGTGAGAAGGGGGTTGGGTAAGAATCAGGTTGCACCGTCGTTAGATTTCGAACAAGAGAATATTCCTTTGACGCAAGTAAGCCCGGGGTCGGTGCGTGTTCCGCAAGTAGATGTGAATCACGATTTCAACCCATTCCAGAAGGCGGATTCTTGGCAACAGAAGTCGCGCAATTGGATGGAACAATTTGCACAAGCGGGATTTGGATTCGAAAAGGAAAGCGCGCCAGAACAAGAGCAAATAGAATTCGATTCGGAAGAGTGGGAAGGTGGAACACCTTTTCAAATTGGACGAGTTATTATTGGATGTGAGATAAATTCAGAGTTGAAGATGTTTCATCAAACGCGATTGCATTGGCAGGTTTTGTTCGAAGAGCATTCCAATCAGAACAGTCATTCATTTGTTGCGCAGCAGCTGTTATTCCCCATTCCATTGCATGTCCAACCAAAGGATATTTCGCTACTGCAACTGCACGATGTTTTATTGGCCTCGTTCGGGTTTGAATTGAATTTGGAAGAAGATCCAGAGATTATTGCGGCTCCGTCTAACTTAGATGAGCAAGGTGCTTTGAACTTTGTTGAATTGGTATTGGAAAGTTTACGGTTGGGTGTTGAAGGTCCAGATTTGCGAATGAATTTGCTGAAGGATTATACGCGCAGACTGTCTGTGAAAAAAGGGCAAATGTTAACGGTTCCTGAGATGTTGGATTTACTTATTCGATGGAACGCATGTGAAAATAAAAATTTCGCTCCAGATGGAAAGGCCATTGCCTTGACCTTTGGAATCGATCATTTAGAAGATCAATTAGGAAAATAAAGTGCTATGAGAATGAATCTTACACCGGCGGTAAAGAACATCATAATTATTAATGTTCTTATTTACTTGGCTTGTTTTGTTGTTCCCGGATTGAACGACGCCTTAACAGGATATTATTTTGCCAGCCCGAATTTCAGACCGTGGCAAATTGTGACACACATGTTCATGCATTCGCAGTATGACTTCACACATATATTTTTCAATATGTATGCCTTGTATTTGTTTGGAACGGCATTGGAAAATTATTGGGGCACAAAGCGTTTTGTGATTTACTACATGACCTGCGGAATTGGTGCTTTCTTCTTGCACATGGGTGTTAGTTATTTAGAGATACAGAAGATGATGGCAGTGTTGAGTGATCGAGAGATTTATCAAGTCATGATCACCGGATTGGAAGAAGGGAAATCGTATAAAGCCCAAATGGTTGATTTGTACTCTGCGATTAATACAGGTGTAGTTGGAGCATCAGGTGCAGTGTTCGGTGTGTTGTTGGGATTTGGAATGTTGTTCCCGAACACAGAATTGATGCTGTTGTTTCCGCCTATTCCGCTTAAAGCGAAGTATTTCGTAATGATATACGGAGCGATCGAATTCTTTTTGGCCATGCGTCAAACGACAGGAGATAACGTAGCCCATTATGCGCATTTAGGTGGAATGCTTTTCGGATACCTTCTGCTTAAGTATTGGCAGAAAAAGGGGAATGCATGGTAAATCGTTTTCGCAACGCACCAATAGGATTGAAATTCATAAGTGCCTTGATGGCATTTGGATTTGTTATTCGATTAATAGTTGTATTACTTTCTGTTAATTATTCGGGTTCAGCGTATATCGCGACTTTTGATTCGTTTGTAGGTTTTTCTACAAAAGGAGAATCTTACACTTGGATTTGGACTTGGTTAACCTATAGTTTCTTTCATGCAGAGGTCAGTCATTTCGTTTGGAATTACGCTTTATTAATGCTTTTAATTTATTGGTCGAAGGATCGCTATTTCGGATTGAAGGCTTTGAAGTATTGGATTGCAGGAGTAATTGGTGGATTGATTTTTCTTTTATGTATTGAAGACCAAGTTTCTTTGATTGGCGCTTCAGCTGGAATAACATCGCTATGGGTAGGTTGGCTGTTTTTCGATGTTGGAAACAGCGAAAAAAGAGGAGTATCTTTTTGGTTAGGCCTGACAGTGTTTTTACTTTTGGAAGTAATTGATGTCTTGAATTATGAAGCTCAGAACTTATCACTTTTCGCGCATTTAGGTGGTGCGATTGGAGGTTTGTTCTGGATGCTAATGGATAAATATGAATTCGCGCAAATGAATTGGATTGAAAAAATATTCTCTTGGTTTAGGCCTTCTCCAAAGCTTACCGTGAAACGAAGTAATGCTAGATTTCAAACTGACGATGAGTTTAATGCAGAAAGAAAATTGAAAGAAGATTACTTGAATTCAATTTTAGATAAAATCTCGCGTTCAGGATTTGAAAGCCTTTCAGCAAAGGAGAAAATGTTTTTAGAACAGCAAAAAGAGAAGTGATGGAATCCCCTGCGAAAGAAATAAAGAAGTTGAGCCATTGGAAGAAGTTTGTCCGATTTGTCTTTCGTTTTTTTAGTTTGGTAGTTATTTCCTTTTACTTGCTTTCTTATTTGTCTTCGCATTTTACGCCAAGTGTTTTCATGTTCTTTAGTGTTTTAGGCCTTTTCTTTTGGCCGCTGTTGCTCATGTTTTTAATTGCCGCAATATTAATGACTTTCCGAAAGGAGTGGAAATGGCTTATTGCTTTCGGTATTTGTTTCGCATTTTCATTGCCTGATTTGTTCTCGTTTTTCAATTTTAATTCTCGTAATCCACAAACTTCAGGTGGAATTGGAATGACTGTCATGACGCACAATACTCATCTAATGGGTTACTACGATGGGGAAAACGCGAAGAAGAATAGGGATGCGATATTGAATGAAATTCAAAAGGTAAAACCGGATATTCTTTGCCTGCAAGAGTGCTACTGGAATACGAATGGAGGAGATTTTTTATCTGAACAATCGAGGAATGAGATGCTCTCGGGATATTCGGTGCATGAGCGAACCACTCATGTGCTTTCAGATGGAGGAAGATTTGGATTGGTTATTTTTTCCAATTATCCAGTTGTTAGTCAAGGTCAAGTACCTTTCGAGAATGAGGTAAATAACTTTTGTATTTACATGGATGTTTTAGTTGGAAGTGATACGGTGCGTGTATACAATGCGCATTTGCAAAGTTTTCGCTTGAAGAAGAAATCGCTTCAACTCTTCGATGAAAATATTGATATGAATGAAATTCAGAATGAGAGCAAACCGCTGTTCGTTCAATTGTATCGTTCATCACTCAAGCGTTCGGAACAGGTTAACGTTCTCGCGGCACATATTGAATCGTGCAAGCACAAAGTAATCGTTGCAGGTGATTTTAATGACACGCCAATCTCGTATACATACAATCGCCTAGCGAAAAGTTTGGAGGACAGCTTTCAAGATGCTGGAAAAGGAATTGGAAGTACTTATAGGGGACCGCTTCTAGGTTTGCGAATTGATTATGTTTTGCATAGCAAAGGGTTGCATGCGAATTCTTATTCAACAAGTGAAGCGGGCGCTTCAGATCACAGACCGGTTATTGTGAAGTTTTAGATTTCCACTTCAAACGGAAATATTCATACGGGGTTAAGGTTAGCAGAACCATTGCTAATCCGTAAAAGAAATCTTCCATTGGGACACTCCAAATTCGCACGCCTAAATTGTATTGATTGTTGTATCGAACAATGGCTTCCGTAATGTCTACTTTGGATGTATTTATTAAATCGTATTCATAGAAATGCAATCCTGTTAGTATTCCATTCGAAATGAAAAACGGAATGAGTAGAATGAACCAAGCGTATAGAAAATACCCAAGAAATTCTGACTTTCGTTGCAAGTGGAAAAGCAATAATGCTCCGCAGAAGAGCGTAGCGCTGAAGGTGTACCAAAGCTTTTCAACTCCAGCGTATACACAAAGCACTGCTGCTATAATTGCTATGGTTGTGCCGGAGATTCTTGCGAAACTTTTTGAGGGAGCTGTTTTCTTAAAGTAGCGAACGCATTCGAAAGTAAACACACAGGCGAAGGGAACGGCAATGAAGAATAACCACTCTTCAATGGGCAATAGGAACCATCTTTGAGTTAGTGTATAGGTTGGATTGAAATTCCAAATTCCCCAATGTGTAAAGAGAATGTCCCAAGGAATATAAACGGCACACATGAACAGCAGCCCAACGAAGAGTGCTTTAAATTTTTTGTAAAAAGCAACGCTCTTGTGAAAGCTTAAAATGAAAGGTCCTGCCAAGCAGAAGAGATCTACGAGTATATATGCGTAGCTCGAGTTCATTTCGCTGCTTTTGCTTGTTTGAATTTGAGTTCAGATTTGAAATATTTCATCGGAACGATAAGCATTCCGAAACATTCGCCCTCTTCTTTGAATTGATTCTTGTGATGAACTTTGTGTGCCTTGCGAATGGCGCGGAAGTAGAGGTTGTCTGTTTTGTCAAACCAATGGAATCTTCGATGAATGAGTACTTCATGTACCAAGAAATATCCAATTCCGTAGGCTAAAATTCCGAATCCAATAAAGGTGCGGAAATCATTTCCGTTCATCATTCCGAACATGATTAACAACCAACTCGGAATGGCATAGATAAGAAAGAACACGTCGTTCTTTTCGAAAAATCCAGGCGTTGGTTGGTGATGATCTTCATGGAAATACCACATGAATCCGTGCATAACGAATTTGTGCGTAAGCCAAGCCATTCCCTCCATTACGAGGAAAGTAAGAACGATTATTGCAATATTGAACATCATGATTGATTCGCTATATATTCGGTTACTCTGTTAAGTGCAATGAGGAACCAGGGAGTAAAATTTTGAGGGGCTTCTTTTATTTCAGTTTGTAATTCTTCAAGTCCAATGTATCTGAAGTCTTCGACTTCTTCTAAATTTAATTCAGGTGTTTGATCAGACAATCCGAGTAGCACATGATCGAATTCGTGCTCGGTTAAACCATTTTCAAATTCGGCTTTGTATACAAAAGAGAAGATTGGTTTTAATTCGCAATTCATGCCCATTTCCTCTTGAAGTCTTCTATTGGCGGCGTCTAGAATATTTTCCGTTTCTCTCGGATGAGAACAACAGGTGTTCGTCCACAAACCTCCGCAGTGGTATTTCGTAGAAGCTCGTTTCTGAAGAAGTAACTTTTTTTCTGAATTGAAAATGAAAATCGAAAATGCTCGATGCAGAATTCCTTCAACATGGGCTTGTTGTTTTTCCATTGTTCCAATGGCGTTGTCCTGTTCATCTACGAGCACCACATGTTCCATTACAGCTGACTGTATTTAGATTTTAGGTCGTCACTTATGTTTTCACTTTGAATCATAAACTGAATAACGATTTTCCAAAAGGCTTTGGTCTTATTCAATTTTCCTGTTGAAAGCGATTGATAAATGTAGTATGAATCTTCATCGAGTTTGTCGTGATACTGCAACATCCAAGGCGCTTTGTCTTGAACAGAATAACGCAAGAAACGAAGCTCTTCATTCCAATAATCGTTTGCAATAGCTTTTTCAAGCATGTCTTTTCCTCGACTGAAATATCCGAGTTTGTCGGCTGGATTTGAAACCAGTTCAGCATACATGGCAGTGGCTACTCCGAAGTAGGCTTGCTGTGTGTTGTTGCGGTTCGAGAGATTCGCGCAATAGTTGTAGAACTCTTGTTTTGCCGGCTCGTTTTGAGCGGAGATAAAGAGTTTTTGACATTGAATTTCTTGGGCAGAGGACGAGACTACTGCTGAAAGAATGCAGATTAGAATGAATGATTTTAGAACCACTAATTTCATTACAACAAATTTAAATTGTGTTGCAAATAACTTTTAGCGAGTAACGCAATTTTCTTTGGGTTAGCAACTCTCACGCGTTCTTTCAAAATACGATCGCAAGGGAGCGCTTGTATTTTAAGAAACAGTTTGTAGTAGTATTTGAAAGCAATAAGAACACCAAATCTCGCTTCTTTTGGAAGTTGAAGTATGCCGATATACGCTTGTCTAAAATCTTCTTTAATTTCTTTTTCAATGGTCTTTTTGGTAGGCTCATCGAATTGAGTCATGTCTACATTTGGAAAATAAACTCTGCCTAATGCATTGTAGTCTGCGTGTAAATCGCGTAGGAAATTGATCTTCTGAAAAGCGGCGCCAAGCTTCATTGCAGAAGGTTTTAATTTTTCGTATTCTGCTTGATTACCGTTTACAAAAACATGTAAGCACATCAATCCGACTACCTCTGCAGAACCGAGAATGTAGGTTTCGTAAGAAGCTCTATCGTGCTCCATTTGATGCAGGTCCATCTCCATGCTTTTCAAAAAAGTATCAACTAAATCCCACTCAATGTTGTATTTGTGATAGGTGTTTTGAAAGGCATTCAATATAGGGTTAAGTGAAATACGCTCTTCAATAGCTAAAACTGTGTCGCGGCGGAAGCGCGCCATAAGTTCGTGCTTTTCATAATCATGAAAAGTATCAACGATTTCATCGGCAAAACGAACGAAACCATAGATGGCATAAATCGGGTTTCTAATTTCTTTACCGAGTGTTCGTATGCCCAAACTGAAGCTTGTGCTGTAGGCGTGTGTTGTAAGCTTACTACAATCGAAGGAAACGTTGTCGAAGAGTGGTTTACCTGTCATGATATTATGATTGAAAAAGAAGTTTGTTCATAGTCTCGGCGGCTAGCTGTCCGCTTATAATGCTCGGCGGCATTCCAGGTCCTGGAACGGTAAGTTGCCCTGCGTAAAACAAGTTGTTCAGTTTTTTGCTTCGCATAGCAGGCTTTAAAATTGCTGTTTGTTTCAATGTATTGGCTAATCCGTATGCATTGCCTTTGAAACTGTTGTACTCTGAAATAAACTCTTCGTGCGCAAAGCTTCGTTTGTAAACGATGTGCTCACGAATAGATTCACCCGTGCGTTTCTCTAAACGGTCAAGCATGTTTTGAAGGTATTTATCTCGTATACTTTCATCGCTTGTTAAATCTGGAGCCACTGGAACGAGTAAGAAAATGTTTTCACAATTTTCAGGCGCTACGGAATTATCTGTTTTTGAAGGTGCACAGGCATAAAACAATGGCTGAGTAGGCCATTGAGGGTTGTCGTAAATTTCTTTTGCGTGAAGATCAAAAGGTTCGTCGAAGAACAAGTTGTGATGCAGTAGATTATTCACTCGTTTGTTCACTCCCAAATAATAGAGGAGTGATGATGGTGACATTGTTCTAGAATTCCAATAATCGTCGGAATAGGTTCTGTCTTTCGGAGCGAGCATTTTCGTTTCCACATGATGGTAATCGGCTCCGGCAATCACCGCGTCTATTTCAAAGTTTCCAGAAGAAGTGATTAGGCGTTTCGCTTGACCATTCAACGATTCAATTTGAGAGACCGAGTTGTTGTAATGAAAAGTTACTCCAAGTTTTTTCGCCACCTTTTCCATGGCTTTAGGAATTTCGCCCATTCCATTTTTTGGGTACCACGTCCCAAGTTCAAGGTCTGCGTAATTCATTAAGCTGTACAATGCAGGAGTTTTCTCGGGTTTGGCACCTAAGAAAAGAACCGGAAATTCTAACAGCTGAATAATTTCAGGATGTTTGAAATACTTGCGAATATGTGATGAAATGGAATTGAAAAGATGAATGCGAACAGCGGCCTTCAAAAGTTTGAGATCAAGAAATTCGGTCGCTGAAAGCGATGGCTTCCAAACGAATTCACCCATACCCGTTTCGTATTTGTACTTAGCTTCCGAAAGGAATTTTTTCAGATTCTCCTTGCTGCCAGGTTCTATTAACTCAAGTTGATCTCCTAAAGCATCGGTAGAAGCAGGGACATCAAGTATCTTATTTGAAAAGTAAACGCGGTATGAGGGGTCTAGTCTTTCAAGCGTGTAATAGTCGCTTCTTTTCTCACCGTATTGTTCGAAAAACTGATCAAAAACCTCTGGCATCCAATACCAACTTGGCCCCATGTCGAAAACAAATCCATCGGCTTCAAAAACTCTACAACGCCCGCCAGGTGTGGAATGCTTTTCAAACACATGCGTTTCGAAGCCCAACTGCGCCAGACGGCATGCAGCAGACAAACCCGCGAATCCAGCTCCTATAACGGCGACACGTTTTCTCATAAAGATAAAACACCATTATGTGCTTTTTGTTCTTGACTAAAAGGAAATTTGATAGTCGTGAGTGAAGATAAGTTGAAATTCTAACGAACCCTAATTTTTTGACCGATTTTCAGGTTTGTCGTGGGCTTAATTTTATTGAGTTTGCACAATTTAGATACGGTGGTTTTGTTCTTGGATGCAATCGAAGAAAGTGTGTCTCCGCGCTTGACCGTGTGATATTTGCTGCCTGATCCTCCTTTGGAATTGTTGTTTGCATTCGGAGCGGCAGGGGTTGTTGTGGGTGCGTTTAACTTCTTTTTTGTCAGTTCGAAAACAGGAGATTTCAATGCCTTTTGATTCGGCGTAATCATGTAGGCTGGATCGAAAGGATTTCCCAAATATCTTGTTTCGAAATGAAGATGCGCACCGTATGAGCGGCCCGTATTTCCGCCAAGACCGAGCATGTTGCCGGCTTGCACATATTGCCCTGGAACTACCATTCTAGCAGACATGTGTGCATACAAAGTTTCCAGTCCGTTCGGATGCCTCACAACCACAACGTTTCCATAAGTGTCGCTGTATTGTGAAATTCGAACGAGCCCTTCAAACATACTGTAAACTGGGTCGCCGGTGTCCAAATCTAAATCGAGGCCTGCATGAAGTCGGCCCCAACGGGGACCGAAAGGCGAGGTTTGTCTGCCTATATCCGTTGGGAATGCGAAGTCACAAGAGTCTTTTATTAATTGGAAGAACAAGGCTGAATCGTTCGGGAAAACAACATTTCTCTTTTTGTGCCAAATGTTTTGCGTGTCCCAGCTTTGGTAGTTGGCGTAACTCGGGATATTCGTTAACGAGTCTGCGAGTCCTTTCAAGTTGAGGTTAATTGCCGGGATGTTTGGAGTCACATACATCGGTGACTTTTTAACTTTAATGTATTCTGTAGCGTTCACCCAAGATGCAGTGTCTGCCATTAATTCGAGGGCCGATTCGAGGGCACCCGACGGTTGGGCATAGGAGAATATGCTGAATAGCATTGCCGTTAGTATGAACAATAATCTCCTAAACATATCAAGCAAAAATAGGGATTAATTTCTTAATGCATTTTCATTCTATTTTTCGGAGATTTGCAAAATGAACAAAGTAGATCTACTCGTTATCTCTGCCCATCCTGATGATGCTGAAATTAGTGCGGCTGGTACCATAATAAAATCAGTTAAAGAAGGAAAGAAGGTCGCTTTAGTTGATCTCACGCAAGGCGAACGAGGAACGCGCGGAAGTGCGGAATTACGAATGATTGAAGCGAAAAATGCTTCAGAGGTTATGGGTATTCATTACCGAGAAAACTTGGAGTTGCCCGATTGCTTTTTTACGGATACTCCTGAAAATAAAATGCTGATAATTGATGCTATTCGGAAGTACAAACCTGAAATAGTTTTTACGAATTCGCTTCGCGATAGGCATCCTGATCATGCGCGTGCAGCAAAATTAGTGGCCGAATGTTGCTTCTATTCAGGACTCCCGAAAATAGAGACTTCCCATGAGGCCTGGAGACCGCGTGCGGTTTATCATTTCAATCAGGATTATTACAACCGACCTGATTTTGTAATTGATATTACTCCGCACATGGAGCAAAAAATTGAAACTTTGAAGTCTTTTTCAAGTCAGTTTTTTGATCCTAATTCACAAGAACCCAAGACACCCATTTCCGGAGAAGAGTTTTTTGATTTCATAAAAGGTAGGGCTATGGATTTCGGTCGCTATGCAGGATATCAGTACGCAGAAGGATTCGTAGCATCGCGCCCAATGGGCATGCGCGATATTTTCACTTTAGACTAAGTTCTCTTTTTTCTTCAACTTGAAATAAAAGAAAATTTGCACGAGGCATTGCGTTAAAAATGCTGCGGAAGCCGCCATGCAAGCGCCATTGATATTGTCGCTTGGAATTAGAATGGTGGAGCAACAAATCGCAACGGAGAATCCAGAGACAGCTGAATAGAAGTTGTACTGGTGTAATCCTTTTCCTGAAAATAAATGAGCAAATGAGACCGTTGCTGCATTTGCAATTATACCAGGAACAAGAAAAAAGAATCCTTCTTTTAAAAATGCAATGTCATAATCCACAAATACGGCTAACCAAGAATTCGGCACGAGCATGAAACACAGCGTTCCGAATGTCGTGGTGGATATTCCAATAATTAAATAGCGTTTAGTAAGAGCTAAATGTTCCGTGAAATTTGATGTTTGCGCAACGCGAGAGGCGAGTATTGATGACAGGCTTTTTACCACAGACCAGAGCGCTTCAGCCACATACATGAGTATGGAAAATACACCAGCAAAAACTTTTCCTTCGGCACCTATGTTTTCAAGGAAATACAAGTAAGAACGCTGATTGCCTAAATGGAAAATATTTCCAAGTTGCGCGTATCCGCCGAGCTTCGCGGTTTGCTGTAAATCGGTTTTTGATAAATCGAAGCGCATGTTTTTCCAAACATTCGGAGTAAGATAAAATCCAACCGAGGCGGTAAGTACGAATGACAATAACTGTCCTGAAACGAAAGCAAGAATTCCCCAATCCGTTACTAAATAAAAACACGCCACAAAAGCCAATGAAGAGATTGATTGTGTGAAAAGTAAAACCTGATAAGATTCAATTTTTTCTTTTCCCAATAGAATCATTTGTTGCAAAACGAAAACAGCCTGAAGTGTCCCTAAAAGAATTGTGAGCCCAATAAATGGTGCCTTCAGCACCAAGAGCAAGACGGAAGTTAAAACGGCGCTAATTGCAATCCACAGAAGCGAAGGAAGCGCAATTTTATGCTCACCCATTCGAGGAATTAAATAAATGAGCGCACCGCCGCCGATGAATTGACTTAACGTTGCGAGTATGAGAATACCGAAGTTGATCAGCGCAATGGTTCCTTGTCCTTCCACATGAACAAAATGCAAATTCATAAGTACAAGAAGCAAGGCTGAAACCAGTCCGAATGCACGATTCAATATGGAAAGTAATTCTACTCGTTTCATTTTTTCAGAGCTTGTTCGTAGGCATCTATGAATTTTTTTCCAACTGAATTGAATGAGAAATTATTTTCGGCATACGCAGAAATTTCGTAGCGATTAACTTCACTCAATTCGATGTGAGATGCAGATAGCGCCTTCAATAGTTGATCTTCATTCTTCGCGTCAATGAGTTTGTTCCAACTGCAAAAGCCCATGTGCTCTGCGATTCCGCCTACACGCGTAGCAATGATATTCATTCCACTGGCCATGGCTTCTATCATTACGAGTGGTAAATTTTCGTAGTTGCTGAAAAGTACAAACGTATGAGAAGCGTTCATTTTTGCTGCAACTTCTTGTTGGTTCAACGTCCCGAAAAACGAGATGCTGCTTTCACGAATCTTTAACTCTTCACTTCTTTTTTTCCAATGTTGAATATCACCATCGCCCCCTAGTTCAAGAATAACCTCTTCCACTTGATCAGAGAATTTTTTCCAAACCTGAAGAATACCTTCAATGTTTTTGTGGTTGTTGTCGAGGTGTGAAATGTGAAGAAAAGTATGCGTTGAATTTTTATTTTCAGTCTTGAAATATGCAGTATTCACAACGTTTGGAACAATGACGGAAGGCTTGCTGAAGCCGAGTTTGCGCATGGCTTGCTCGAGTTGTTGCGTAACAGGAAGAAGAAGATTCGATTGGTTTGCGACGTAGCGCATGTAACTGCGAATGTGCGCTGGTAAAGGACCTCGTTCATTCGCATGATAGCCCGTCCAGTTGTCGGAAATAACAAAAGGAATTTTCCATTTACGTTGAATGAAAAGTGCTTGCCATCCTTCTGGCCAAACCATGTTGAGTTGAACGATGTCAGGCTTATTCGTATTGAAATTGATGTGTTCAATTCCTTTCTTCAATGCTCGAATTCGATTGCGGAAAAGAAATCCATTGGATGAATAGTACACGCGGACAATGCGGACATTGCTTTCTTCGGTATCTTCAATCGTGAAATTTTCAATTGTATTATTCTTCGATAGATACAGGACAGTCACCTTTGCGAACAGCGCTATAGCCTCGGCATGACGTTGAACGAAATTGCCAAGAGTAGGGTGGGTTTTGCTCGGAAACCAACTGCTAAGAAAGAGGACATGAAATTTACTTTTCACCGTTGCAAGATACAAATTCAAAAAAATACTCGGGTCTATTTGTTCAAATAGAATGAATGTGTTTATCTTTGCGCCCTCTTAGACGGTGGTTTTAGCTCAGTTGGTTAGAGCATCAGTTTGTGGTTCTGAGGGTCGTGGGTTCGAATCCCATAAGCCACCCCACTAGAAAAGGAAAAGGTCGACATTCGTCGACCTTTTTTGTTGGTTTGAAATTTCTTAGTGAATTCCTTTCGATGCTAAATAACGTTCAGCGTCTAAGGCTGCCATACATCCCGTTCCTGCTGCAGTTACCGCCTGACGGTATGTTTTATCTGCGGCATCTCCGGAAACAAATACACCTTCAATATTGGTTTTCGAGGATCCAGGTGTGTTTATGATGTAGCCTGTTTCATCGGTGTTGATGAATTCTTTGAATACACCCGTGTTTGGATTGTGCCCGATGGCAACAAAAAAACCGGTTATATCTACCGTACGATTTTCTCCTGTCTCACTGTTCTTGAATATTGCGCCTTCTACGGCGTCTTTACCAAGAATGTCGACCGTTGTAGAATTCCAAAGAATTTCAATATTTGGGGTCGCGAGTACACGATTCTGCATGGCTCTTGAAGCACGCATTTTATCGCTACGAACAATCATGTAAACCTTTTTACAAAGTTTTGCCAAGTACGTCGCTTCCTCAGCTGCTGTATCTCCAGCACCAACGATAGCCACATCTTGATTGCGGTAGAAGAATCCGTCGCATACTGCGCAAGCACTTACACCGCCGCCTAAATTACGAAGGCGAATTTCGTTTTCAAGTCCCAACCATTTCGCAGAAGCACCTGTTGCAATAATCACAGCGTCAGCAGAAATTACGTGTTTTCCATTGTCAATTTCGACGAAATGCTTACTTCCCGAAAAATCTACTTTCGTCACCCATCCGTTGCGGATATCTGTTCCGAAGCGTTTCGCTTGATTTTCAAGATCGGCCATCATTTCAGGACCTTTGATTCCAGAGGGGTATCCTGGGAAATTGTCCACTTCAGTCGTGTCCATTAATTGTCCGCCAGGCTGTTGACCTTGGTAAATAACCGGTTTCATATCAGCACGGGCAGCATAAATAGCAGCTGTATAGCCAGCAGGACCGCTTCCGATGATAAGGCATTTGATGTGTTCGTTCGCTTCCATAATATTCTAATTTTTTTGAGAGGACAAATATAGTGTGACTGAAGTTTGACAATGTGTGATTTTACGCACAGGTTATTCAAAAGCTTGAATAAGGAAGGCGTCCCACAGTTGATCTTCTGGTGGTGGTGCGGAAATGACTACAGGAGTCTTTTTCACCGGATGAGTGAATTCTATTTTTCTAGCATGAAGGTGAATACTTGCATTGTCGTTGGTGCGCTTGCTTCCGTATTTAATATCTCCTTTGATTGGGCAGCCCAGTTGGGAAAGTGTTGCTCGAATTTGATGATGTCTTCCTGTTTTCGGATAGACTTCAACAAACGTGTAATGCTCGCCTTTTCCAACCACTTTGTAATTCAATTCAGATTCCTTTCGGTCTTTGCCCGGTTCGTTGAAGAAGAAAGACTTGTTTTGCTTTTCATCTTTCCACAAATAATTTAACACATGACCTTCCATCTTCGGCGGTGCATCTTGCACAACAGCCCAGTATGTTTTAGATACTTCGCGTGTTTTGAAATCTACTGTTAATCGTGAAAGTGCTTTGCTTGTTTTTGCATACACCACAACTCCGCTAACGGGTCTGTCTATACGATGCACTGTTCCACAAAAGACTTCGCCGGGTTTGTTGTATTTGTTCTTGATGTATTGCTTAATAATGTCGCTCAGCACAGCATCACCTGTTTTGTCACCCTGGACAATATCTGAATTACGCTTGTTTACGGCAATGATGTGATTGTCTTCGTATAAGACACGAAGATTCTCTACAGTTGTTACTTCAAGCGGTTTTTTTGGTGCTCGGTCCCAAACTTTGGGCGCGTTTTTTTTCATCAATACTGCTCCTTGTCGTTCGGGAAATCAACGCTTCGTACATCGTTCACATATTGCTCTAAGGCACCGCGCATTTGTTCGCCCATGTTTAAGTATTTGCGTAAGAATCTCGGTGTGAAACCTTCAGTAATTCCCAGCATATCGTGTAATACCAATACTTGCCCGTCAACGTCACTTCCCGCACCAATTCCAATGATTGGAACCTGCACTTCTTGCGCAACGCGTTTAGCAAGAGCTGCAGGAATTTTTTCCAAGACAATAGCGAAACATCCGCTTTCTGCTAGAAGCTTAGCGTCATGTATGAGTCTTTCAGCTTCAGCTTCTTCTTTCGCGCGAACTTGATAGGTTCCGAATTTGTAGATGCTTTGAGGTGTAAGTCCAAGGTGTCCCATAACTGGAATTCCCGCAGTTAAAATTCGTTTTATACTTTCAACAATCTCTTCACCACCCTCCATTTTAATGGCGTGTCCGCCCGTTTCCTTCATGATACGAATGGCAGAGTTCAAGGCCTCTTTCGAGTTGCCTTGGTACGATCCGAAGGGCATGTCTACAACGACTAATGAACGCTGACAAGCACGAACCACGCTTGCTGCGTGATAGATCATTTGGTCTAATGTAATTGGAAGTGTGGTCTCGTGACCGGCCATGACATTGGAAGCGGAATCGCCCACAAGTATGACATCAATTCCAGACTGATCGACAATCAGAGCCATCGAATAATCGTATGCGGTAAGCATAGCAATCTTTTCGCCTTTGTTCTTCATTTCCTGAAGGGTGTGGGTGGTGACTCTGCGAACTTCTTTGTTTACTGACATGCGTATAGTTTTTTTTGAGGGGCAAAAGTGAGGATTATTCTTTTACAAATATTTTTTTAGCAACAATTCCTTTTGAGCTATCTGAAATTTGAATGGCATACATGCCCGTGCTGAATGCAGAAACGTCTATTCGTGTTGAACCTTGATTTTGCATATTGCCGGTATGAATCAATTTTCCTTGAATGTCGAAAATAGAATAAGTCAATCCTCTGAATTGCGCTTCAGCAACCACTTGAATGTAGTCTTGCGCTGGTGAAGGGTAAATTCTGAAGACAGATTCTTCTTCCTCATTCACATTCACGTTCGATTGGAAATGTGCTGTGAATTGAGCGGTGTTCAAGGAAATATTTCCAAGCCAAACTGAATCAAGAATATCATTGATCAGGCTGCTGTTGTCCCAATAAGCGAATTCATAACCCGGATTAGCAATGGCCTCAATTTTTACGGGCACACCGTCGAAGTAAACCCCTGTCCAAGGATATTCAGTAGGTTGAATGGTGCTGATGTGAATTTGTCCAGAACCAGCGGGCAAGACATCCAATGTTACATCTACTTGATTCGGTAAGTTGAAACGACCTTGAATGTGATTCCGAACTTGCTCTGTTCTGCAAAGCAGTTCTGATTGGAATGTCAAGTGATTGTTATAGAAATTATCCATTTGACCTGGGACGTTATTCGCATCTCCCCAGCGTTGGTATTCATTCGCCATTTCAGGTGCAGTTAAATTGAAATAACGATTCTCAACAGCAATAAGCCTTTCAGGACGATAGTTTGTGTTCATCAAATCAGCGAAGCGGTTGATGAAGTAGTTTTTGTATTGTGTATTTTGAATGCTTTGCAGCCAAATGTTGATGTACGGATTGTCGGTACTCTGTCCTGAAATGTAATCGATGTGATTGAAGAAGCAATCGGTCCATGCATTCGGGTTAAGCGCTAATTCTAAATCAATGGTTGCGAAACGCCATTTGTTGTTGGTCACATTAGAGCGGTGAATTTTTATGTTGTTCTGCGGCCAATCGACATTGCCCATCCACGATTCTGAAATAATGTAATCGGTATAGTAAGTCATGTCGAAATGCTGATCGGCATCATTCCAATAGCTCGGACTACCTGCGTTCAAATTATTGAATGCGTTGTATGAATTCCAGAAATTTTCTGTTGAACCTTCTACTGCACGAAGCACTCCGCCATACCAATAGCTCAGTGACATTAACTCAACAGAGTCTTTATTCGCTCCTTCGTTCTCTTTGAACATTTCAGCATTGTACTTTTCACGAAGCTCGTAAAGCCCGAAGTACTGTCCGTTTATGTAAACAGTAGCAGGTCTGTATGCGCTGTAGTTGGCATTTGCTCCGCGACACATGAGTTCTGCCTGACAAGCTTCTTTGTACGGAAGAACTAAATACTGATTACTTCCATTTCGTAAATAGAATTCTGAGTATTTGTTTCTATTCGGTCTTCCTGGTATAATAACTTCATTCACCGAACCTTCTCCTAACACACTGTGCGCTAATTCTAATCTGAATGAATGTTGCGGATGTGATCGGCTTCCACCTGCACCGCCATCGATTTGCATTCCTGTGTTTTGCGAAAACATAAGCGGATGTCCAGGAATAGAATCGAAATAGTCTATGTGCGCGCTGCGCAACCAGTCTTGGTCCCAATTGTCGAAGATTCCTTCGCTACCATAAAGGTTAGCATTGTCAGTCGTGATGGAAAGAATAGGAGTGGTGTGAGTGATGTTGAAAAGGAAAGAAGCTGAAGTTACGTTACTAGGAATATAGTTCGGTTTGAACGCTCTTGCACGAAGAATTCTTGACTGGAAAAACGGAATCGGTGTTCCTGTGTAAATAGGCGAATTGGCTGTTGGTTCGCTTCCATCAGTGGTGTAACGAATAGTAGATGGGGCCGTATTCAAATCGAGAATAGAAACATCAAAAGGCGTTGTGTAAACACCAGGGTTTTGGTCGAACAACGGTGCAATTGCATACCCCAATGCTGGCGTTCCGCTGTTGCTAGCATCAGGAGTTGGTGTGGCGAAGAGTGCGTTCGTATTCGATCCGTTTGGGTAACGTCCAACACTCATGTCAACTGCTTGACAATTGACAACTAAACTGTTTTCAAGAACCTGCGAAGGGTTGAATAAAAACAGCGTGTCTCCACTTCCTGAAAGTTTGAAATTGGTATGAAATTGTGTTCCTGAATTAGGAAGGAATGCATTTGTCATGGCAACATCGGGAGTGTTTTTCATGGCAATTTCAATGTAGGTATATTCCACAGGGTCTGTGGCCGCGACATTAAATCCAAGCGAATTGATAGGTCCAGGAGTAAGTCCAGCTGCTGTAAGTTCTGCTGCAGGAATGAGCATTTGGTTTCGTGCGCTCCAATACCAGTTTCCATAAGGTGCCGGGTAATCTGTGTAACCATTTTGTATGTTGCCTGTCCCGATAGTAATGCCATTTAATTTCATGTTCGGACGTTGATTTACAACAGAACCTAAAGTAGCGGAACACGAAGCCTCGCTTCCGTCGTTAAACGAGAAAACAGTGGATCCGTATGAAGTTGCAGTTTGTCTGAATGAAGAGTTTGTAATGTAGCCCGTATTGCTCCAAGAACAAACGTTTACCGCAATACTCGAAACACCGTCCCATTGAAAAGGCGTTGTGAAGTTGTGGGTGTTCCAACCAACAAACGGAGTATAAGTTCCGGTGTTGATTGTTGTTGTAAAGGGTGCAGTTGCAAATCGATTTTTTTCACTGCAAAAAACAACAAGGAATTCGCCAGGATTAAGCGTGTAATGGGGGAATGTCCACTCTGTCGGAGTAGTAGAATTGTCCGATAAAGAATAACCGAAGAGATCGACTGCTGTAGTTCCGGTGTTATAAAGTTCAACCCAATCTTCGTATTCGCCATCTTCATCGGCAATGAGACTGTAGTTCTTATTGCTTCCTTCGTTTATTATTACTTGAGACCAAAGGATGTTGGAAACAAGAAGAGTAGAAAAGAACAAAAGTAATTTTTTCATTTTATAAAGATACTAATTCTGTTTGGCTCTAATTTTTTGAAGTTCCTTGCTGATGGCCTCTTCGACAAGTGGCTCCATGATAAGATATCCAGCCGCGTTAGGATGTACACCGTCTTCACCCAATTCAAGACGAAGTCCGTTGCGCTCGTCCTTCATTGGTGTATGGAAGTCAACGAAAGTGATATCATGTGTTTCAGCGTAGAAACGCAAGGCTTTATTCAATTCAATAATTTTTTCCGCGGGCTCTTTTCCTGGGCTCCATGAGTATTCGAATACAGGAAGAACAGAACACAAGACAACCGAGATATCGTTAGCCCGCGCTAATTCGATCATGGAGAAAATATTGTCTTCAATCACGTCGAGTGTTACATCGCCGGTATTCCCCGCAATGTCGTTTGTGCCTCCAAGAAACACGACAACCTTTGGATGAAGATTTATGACATCAGCACGAAAACGGAGTAACATTTGTGAAGTGGTTTGTCCACCAATCCCTCTGTTGATATAGGTTTTTCCAACAAAAAAATCGGGATGAATGTTTTTCCAGAATTCAGTGATTGAATTTCCCATGAAGACAACGCGGTCTTCATAGTCCGACGGGTTTTCAAGCAGGGTATTCGCCTTTCTGTAATAATTCAGGTTCGCCCAGTCTTGAGCGTTTACCGTATTGTAAACCGCCATGAGTATGCAAAGTGAAAGTATTCTTCTTGTCATAAGTTCATTTCAAAGTTAGCCCAGCCCTTGCGTAATTCATTGTCCAACGTTGATAATTTTACTTTTCAGGGTTCGAGGCAAGGAAGTTTCGCGTTTTCTTCGAAGAAAATTAAGAGATATGTCGGCTTTTGAAATTGTTGGTGGTAATGCCTTGAAGGGAACAGTAATTCCGCAAGGTGCGAAGAATGAGGCGTTACAAATTATATCTGCAGTATTGCTTACGGCTGAGCCTGTAATCATTCGCAATATACCAGAGATTATTGATGTGTTGAAGTTGATCGACTTGCTTCAAGACATTGGGGTGAAGGTGGAAAAGTTGGCCAAGGGCGAATTCAAATTCATTGCCGACGATGTCAATCTTGAATATTTAAAGACAGAAGATTACAAGAAGAAGGCTGCTGCATTGCGCGGATCTATCATGTTGGTAGGACCCATGCTTGGAAGATTTGGACAAGGATACATTCCTAAGCCAGGTGGAGATAAGATTGGTCGTCGTCGTTTAGATACGCACTTTACAGGATTTCAAAATTTAGGAGCAACGTTTAATTACGACGCGGTAAATTACTTCTACAGTGTAACCGCTCCTCGATTGAAAGGTGCCTACATGTTGCTCGATGAAGCTTCTGTAACAGGAACTGCGAACATCGTCATGGCTGCGGCTTTAGCAGAGGGAACAACTTCTATTTACAACGCGGCGTGTGAGCCTTACCTTCAACAATTGTGTAAGATGATCAACCGAATGGGCGGTAAAATTTCGGGAATTGGTTCGAATTTGCTGATTATTGAGGGGGTTGAAAAATTAGGTGGAACCGAGCACAGATGCCTTCCAGATATGATAGAAATAGGATCTTTCATTGGAATGGCGGCTATGACAAAGGGCGACATTACGATTAAAGATGTTTCATACAACGATCTTGGAATTATTCCTGAAATGTTCCGTCGTATGGGAATTCAAGTGAATCTTGTGAATGGCGATGATCTTCATATTCCAGCGCAGGATTCGTATGAGATTGATACGTTCATCGATGGTTCAATCATGACCATTAGCGATGCACCTTGGCCAGGTTTCACTCCAGATTTGATTTCGATTGCTTTAGTTACTGCAACACAAGCAAGAGGTTCGGTGCTTATTCATCAGAAGATGTTCGAGAGCCGTTTGTTCTTCGTAGACAAACTTATTGATATGGGCGCGCAGATTATTTTGTGCGATCCACACAGAGCAACCGTTATTGGCCTCGACCGCAAATCGACCTTAAAAGGTGTAACCATGTCTTCGCCTGATATTCGTGCGGGAGTTTCCTTGTTAATTGCGGCTTTGAGCGCGAAAGGAAAGTCAACGATTCAGAACATTGAGCAGATTGATCGCGGTTATCAAGATATTGAAGCGCGCTTGCAAGCATTGGGAGCAGATATCAAGCGCGTCTGAAACTCTTTGGCAAGAACTTTGGCTTGTGAGTAACATTACGTTCTATATTTGAAATGAATTCAATAATTATGAAAAAAAATCTTGCCCCTTTCGCTTTGCTACTCGCAGTAGTCGCGATGTTCAGCTTCACTTCGGTTAAGCAGAATGATACCACACCAACTTCAACCAAAATCGGATTGGAGATTGGCGACGAAGCACCAAACATTATTATGAAGGGTGTGGACGGAAAAGACTTAAAGCTTTCTTCTTTAAGAGGTAAAATGGTTTTGATTGATTTCTGGGCTTCATGGTGTGGACCTTGTCGCAGAGAAAATCCGAATGTAGTAGCGGCCTACAACAAATACACGAAGGCTAAATTCAAGACCGCTAAAGGATTCGAAATCTTTTCGGTTAGCTTCGATCAAAATAAGAATGCTTGGGAAGAAGCCATTGCGAAAGACGGATTGTTGTGGAAGTACCATGTTTGTGATATGAAAGGTTGGGCCAATGCTGCCGGACAGTTGTACGGTATCTCAAGTATTCCTTCAAGTGTATTGATTGACGAGAATGGAATCATTGTCGCGAAAAACCTTCGCGGACCAGCTTTAGACATGGAATTGGACAAGTATGTAGCTTCGTTCAATTGATCTGATTATATAAGTTATCTTTGCGGGCCGAATGCATTCGGCCCGTTTTGTTTTCTGACAGCCTGTCGCTCTTTTTGGCTTGGCTCAACGATTGTCAAATGGGAATTACATTAAATTTTGGGTTATGACAGAAGAATTGAATGACAATCAGTCACAAGAATTGGAAAACAACGAGGTGAATGAAACACCAATCGAAGAAACAGCAGCAGAATCTACGGCTGAAGCTCCAGCAGAGCCTTCAGCAGAGGAGTTAGTTGCAGAGTGGAAAGATAAATATGTGCGCTTGACAGCGGACTTCGAGAATTTCAGAAGACAGCGAAACCTTGAACGCGTTGAATTACTAAAAAATGCTTCAAAGGATGTTATTGTTGGATTGCTTCCTGTACTTGATGTGTTCGAATTGGCCATGAAAGCCAACGAGACGAGCGAAGACATTCAGGCAGTTAAAGAAGGCTTTGCCTTGATTTATGGAAAGCTCATGACTGAATTAGAGAAAAAAGGATTGAAGCCAATGGAGAGCACCGGTCTTCCTTTCAATGTAGATTTCCACGAGGCAATTACTGAATTCCCTGCACCAACAGAAGAGCAGAAAAATACAGTAATAGACACTCCCGAGAAAGGATATTTGTTGAACGATAATGTAATACGCTACGCCAAAGTAGTGGTAGGAAAATAATTATGGCTAAGAGAGATTATTACGACGTATTGGGTGTTTCGCGCAGCGCGAATGAAGCCGAAATAAAAAAGGCTTACCGCAAATTGGCGATTCAATATCACCCAGATAAAAATCCAGACGACAGTTCGGCTGAAGAAAAGTTCAAGGAAGCTGCAGAAGCCTATGAGATTTTAAGTGATAATCAAAAGCGTCAGCGCTACGACCAATTCGGTCATGCTGGAATGGGCGGTGGCGGCGGTCAGGGCTACGGTGGCGGAATGAATATGGACGATATCTTCTCTCAATTCGGAGATATCTTCGGTGGATTCGGTGGTGGTGGTGGAAGATCGAGCGCTAGAAAAGTGAAGGGAAGCAATCTTCGTATTCGTGTTAAATTGAATTTGGAAGAAATAGCCTTTGGAACCACCAAGAAAATCAAGGTTTTCAAGATGGCAAATGCCGATGGCGTGACTTACGATACTTGTTCGACTTGCGGTGGATCTGGACAGATTCGTCGGGTGCAACAAACCATTCTAGGAGCCATGCAAACCGCAAGCACGTGCAACGCATGTAACGGTGCCGGAAAGTCAATTAAAGATCGTCCGAAAGATGCAGATGCATACGGACAAGTGCGCAAGGAAGAGACCGTTGAGATTAAGATTCCAGCGGGTGTGGGTGAAGGAATGACCTTGAATGTTTCAGGAAAAGGAAATGCAGGTCCATTCGGCGGAGTGCCAGGAGATTTATTGGTTCAGATTGAAGAAGAAGAACACGGCGAATTGAAGCGCGATGGAATTCACTTGTACTACGATTTGTATTTGAATTTCGTAGATGCCGCCATGGGTGCAAGCATTGAAGTTCCTTTGGTGAAGGGTAAAGCGCAAATTAAAATTGAAGCTGGAACGCAAGCGGGTAAAATATTACGATTGAAAGGAAAAGGTCTTCCAGACGTAAACGGTTATGGTACCGGAGATTTAATGGTGAACATTAATGTTTGGACACCACAGAAACTTTCATCGGAAGAAAAAGAAATTTTAACGAAGCTTCGTGAATCGGAAAATTTCAAGCCTAATCCTTCAGCGAAAGACAAGAGCTTTTTCCAACGTGTAAAAGAAATGTTTCAGTAATTAGACAATGGAGCAGGAAGAAGAGAAAACTGAGTTTGCACGCTACTTCCTGCAGATAGCCTATGATGGAACGAACTATCACGGTTGGCAACGTCAACCGAATGCTCATTCGGTTCAAGAAGAAATAGAGAAAGCCCTCTGCAAAATTTTACGTTTGCCGAAAGTGGTTACACTCGGTTGCGGTCGCACAGACACGGGAGTGCATGCGAGCGATTTTTATCTTCATTTCGTTCCAGAAATTCAGGAGTTGAATGAAGAAGAAACCTTGTTCCGATTGCAACAAGTGTTGCCGAAGGACATTGCGGCCTATAGACTTTTCAAGGTGAACAATCGCGCACATGCGCGATTCGATGCGAATGAACGTTCTTACGAATATCGCATTGCGAAAAAGAAAGACCCTTTCCAACGTAATTATACGTATTTCTATGGAAAGGAATTAAATGTTGAGGCCATGAACAACGCCGCACGTTTAATGTTAGGTAGTCACGATTTTGCTTGTTTCTGTAAGTCTGGCGGAGGTCAGATGACGACCATGTGCGATGTGCGAGAAGCAAGATGGGAAGAGAAAGATAGCATGCTAATCTTTCACATTACTGCCGATCGATTCCTACGGAACATGGTTCGAGCGGTGGTTGGAACTTTATTGCAAGTGGGAAGAGGAGAGATGAGTTTAGGAGAATTTCAAGAAGTGCTGAATAGCAAATCGAGAAATGCAGCGGGAGAAAGTGTTCGTCCGAATGGACTGTTTTTAACTCGAGTTATTTATCCGGAATCTACATTCCGAACAAACTAAAAGATGGCATCAGGTAAGGCATTTGATTGGAAAATATTTGGAAGACTTTACAGCTACAGCAAGCCTTATCGCGGTGGATTCGCCTTGACGCTTTTGTTGGTTTTATTGCTTTCTGGATTGACAGTGGTTCGTCCAGAGCAAATGCGCAATATGTTAGATGTGGCGGTTCCCGGCGGAGATCCCATGCAAATACTGAATGTAGCCATTTGGTTTTTTGTAGTGCTGGCAGTAGAGATTTTACTTCAGTATATACAAACGCTTTCTGCGAATAGCGTTGCGCAAAGCATTACGCTCGATATGCGTGAGAAGGTCTATGCGCAAGTGATTCGATATAAGTTGAATTACTTCGATAAGACTCCTGTTGGACAATTGGTAACGCGACACATTGGAGACATCGACGGTATTGCGGAAGTGTTTAGCGTTGGACTTTTAGATATCATTCGAGATACGCTGAAACTGTTGGTTATTGTAGGGTTTATGTTTTTTCTCGATTGGAAGTTGACGTTGATTGTGATGCTTCCAATACCCATTTTGCTTTGGGCCAC
>Ga0315901_10001839_pt1 | contig 30217 bp, 27 predicted proteins | sample LakEriMetagenome_10_FD_203761 | JGI IMG/M metagenome (GOLD analysis project Ga0315901, IMG submission 203761) | Freshwater fungal communities from buoy surface, Lake Erie, Ohio, United States - Buoy 2 MA116 | ecosystem: Environmental > Aquatic > Freshwater > Lake | place: USA: Lake Erie, Ohio...
TGATTTGTTTCAAAGTCTGACTTTGCCAGTTGCGAGTTTTTGAGCTTGCCTGATGCTCTGCGAACGTCACACAATGAAACGAGAACTGCCGTGGAGGTTTGATTGACTCGGGCGCTGTACTGGTTTCGCAACGACCTTCGCCTTCAAGACAACCCTGCCTTCACTGAGGCCGTGCTCAGGAGTGAGCGTCTCTCATTCGTCTTCATTCATGATCCACGACTTTGGCACAAAACTCCGGCGGGCATCCCGCGCATGGGATGGCACCGGCGAAAATTTCTAAAGCAATCCCTCGACGATCTGCGGCAACAACTTGCGGATTTTGGCTTTGAGCTTCTTGAAATATGGGGTGAACCTGAATTTTTAATCCCCGAACTCATGGAAGACAATGCCATTGATGTTCTGTATTTTTCGTCTGAGTGTGGTCCGGAAGAACGAAAAATTGAAATATCGCTGAAAGAATCGCTCGAAATATGTGGCCGAGAGGTTGTCCAAAGATGGTCGCAATTTTTGCTGGAGCCTGGGCTGTTGCCTTTTCCTTTGCATTCAATCTCCCCGGTCTTCACTCAATTTCGAAAGCAGATTGAAGGCGAGGGCATCGACGGTCTTATTCCGGATGAGATGCAAATAGGACGGAACGACGTGAAGGCGCGTTCATTGTCGTTGAACTGGGTTCATACGTTCTCATTGACGGGAGTCCAGCGCATTTTGAGCTTGCAGAAGAAGGATTGGGAACAGACGTGGTGGCAACCCTCTGAGCCTGAATTACATCTTCTGAATCAATTGCGTATTGGATCTTTTCCCAACGATAAATCAAAGATTATTCTCGGTGGAACAGCAGCTGCTGAACGTCGGATTCAAGAGTATTTTTTCGAAACCAAGGCGGTGCTAAATTATTTTGAGACACGCAATGGCTTGTTGTCGGCTTCTGATTCGACTTTGTTTTCTTCATGGCTGGCCTTGGGCTGCGTCTCTGCGCGACAGATTTATCGTCAACTGAAAAAATGTCAGGATGCATACGGCGCAAATAAAAGTACATATTGGGTTGTTTTTGAGCTTTTGTGGCGCGAGTTTTTTAAACTTCATTTATTGCACTCGGGAGAAGATTTTTTTGACTCACACGTGGATGAGAACATGGTTTTGGATGGTGATGTCAAAGCTGCGATCGATGGATTAAAGATCTCCGACGTTCTGGCCTGCAGGACCGGACAAAATTTTATTGATGCCAATCTGAGAGAATTGATTCTCACGGGCTTTATGTCTAACCGTGGTCGGCAAAATGTTGCAAGCTACCTGATTCACACTCTGGGCATTTGCTGGAAAAAAGGCGCTTCGATTTTCGAATCGCTTCTCATTGATTACGACGTCGCCAGTAATTGGGGAAACTGGTCGTATATTGCCGGAGCTCGCTTTGATCCGCGTGGCGGACGTCGCTTCAATTTAGAAAAACAGCAGTGTGAATATGATCCTCTCGGTCAATACGTTGTGTCTTGGTCAGAGCAGAACTGACCTATTTTGCAATAGATTGACCAACGGTGACGCCACTCACAATGGCCCCTTCAACCCCAGTGCCCAAGCATCCATCACCCGCGTAGTAAATGTGATTGTTCTCGTCGAATAACGCAGGGCGACCCAAACAAGCATCGACCTGACTGTATCGCCATCGATGAACATCAGCATGGAGCACATGACTTCTTTCGGTTGATAATATCTCAAGTGTCTCAATAAGAAGTTCTTCAAGAATGATGTTTTTATCTTTGTCTATATTGACCAGACTCCAGTCAGGGGAGGCCTGTGCAACCCACATTTCGACTCCGTGGATGAAGTTGCGACCAGGCTTTGAATGTTGGGGAATGAGCGATGAAATGATGGAGCTGTTTTTTGGAATACTCGTCTGCTGGCGATTATGGATGCTGAGCATGAGAACCCAACAGGGTTTGTATTGGATCAGTTTCAAATCGTCGCGCCACGAGCAGGGCGTATCTGCAATGATTTTTGCAGCTTGTGGCGCAGGAGCTGTGATGATGAGCTTGTCGAACGGTCCAAATGATTCAATGTTTTTCTGGCCCATTGACTGCACAGTGGCTTTAACAAACCACTTGTTTTGCAGCCGCTCCAGACTTTGAACTTCGGTGTTGAAGTGGACGATTGAATGACCCAGCAACTGCTTCACCATCTGCGGCATGTTTGGACAACTCGTCAGACCAGCATTTGTTTGCTGAATAATTCCCTGCTGTTTAAGAGCTTCAAGGCACTCAGGAGTTGTACTTGAAGTCATGGTAAAGAACGAAGCACCATGATCGTAATGCAACACTTGGGCTGTTTCCGTGAGGGTGACTCTGCGAGTCGCAAGGCGCCCGCCTGCGCCTCTTGCTTTTTCAAAAATGGAGACGTCGATTCCGCGGTCACGCAGAACCGAGATGCAGGCTGCGCCTGCTGCACCAGCACCTATGAGAGCAATTTTCATCGCAAGTCCTCCAGAGAGTCAATTTCTCCAAAAAACATATCCTTGTCACGTCATCCTTTAAAGAAATTGTTTAGAGGTAAAAAAAATACACCATGCTGGAGGAAGTCAGATGACGACTGCCTGCATGGGGATAAGGTGAGTATTTGGAAACGCGCATTGAAATTTTTTTTTATAAATATAAACCAGAGGCTGACATTTGCGTTTACATCCTTTGATCCAGCGCATGAATTATTCGTAGCGCTTTTTAAATTGCTTGAACTTTTCCCACAAAAGTCCCTCCGACTTGAGGGGCTGACCGTATGGGCTGTGAGGGAGCGAGGCCCATTCGAGGCGCACGGAATACAATGCGTCACTAAATGTATTTGGTCCATCGATACGCTCAACGTCATCATAGCCACCACGCCATTTGATCAATTGAACAGCGGCTCTGTCTTGACTCTCGGGAGAAAAATCCGCGAGTCCAAGCATACGACGAACATCATCCCAGGTGTCTGATTTGATCTGATATCGGCCTGCGGCATCTGAGCAATATCCTGAACAGATTATGCGGCGCGGGTGACCTGTATAACTCGAAAAGGTGGCAAAGCTGTAGATATAGTCGTAGCGGTCTCCTGTACCTTCGGCAAAAGCAATTGTATCCAAAAAAGCGTGCATGTTTGCCGAAAAAAGATTCCGCGAACTGGATTTGGAAATATGCCCACGGAAGATATAGCCATTGTGAAATTGGCAACCGGGTAGTAAATCCAAAGTCTTCACGAATAAATGATTGCCCTCGTTTTTAGGCTGTGTCTGTAAGAGAATTTTCTGTTCAGAGCGGATGGTGCATTTTTCCTTGCCATCTTCCAGGTCAAAAGAGGAGGTCGGTTCTTTTTTTAGGATGGTGTCTGAAGACCCGATGATGACGTAGGCCTCTTCAACGTTATCCACCGCCAAAAAATCTGAACCAAGGTCCTGTGAACGGCCACAGCCTACAGCAGCGAGCAGCATTGCAGCTACAGCAATCTTTAGTCCTTGACGCATGTGAGACCTCCCTTTGGGCAATTAATCGCTACAAGCCGAATGAAGCAAACACGGTGCCAAAAGAAGGTTCTAAAAATACGATTTTTATTATAAACGCAGCTGTTAAAGAATTAGACACTGTCTAAATGATGAAGATGAAAAACCGAGAAAACACAACGTGCGGAAAACTCAAAGCCGTTATCTGTTCGAATTCAGCATTAAACTCCGTCGAGCCATTTTCGAGTCCCCTCTTCTGCTCTATTAAGTCCACCGGAAACGTTGGTTTTTTGCTCAAAAAAAGCCCTTAGGCTCAGCATTTTTCGCTGCCAACCATTTGGCGCGTTAAAGTTGGAGTATGAGCAGACCGAGAACAACTTGTTCGCATTGATTGCGTTTTGCTTTGTACTTAAAAAAATAGTTTGGAGGTGAAAATGAACGCTCGTACCATTTTGGTGCCGATACTTGCATCAGCACTTATAACAAACGCGTTCAGTAGCTGTAAACCTGTTGACAGCCAGACACAAACACACACGAGCGGAAATGTTGGAAGCAACGCGACCCAATCATGTATCATGGATGTGAAGCCAGAAAAAGCATCTAAAATGCAGGCATGGTCGAGGACTCTAAGCATCTCGCAAACGTCATCTCTCAAAGAAGTCGGAGAACTGGATAAACTCCCTGCCTGCGAACATTCAGATGTGTCCCGCTTTGAAAAGATTCTCGACGACGTGGCATCTCAGGTTTCTGGAGGCACTTCTCCCGGGTCTTCAACGAATGGTTTTGCGCTCGACTCGGATGGTTTTGCCGAACCATGTGGGCCGGTTGTGCTAAAAGTTGCAAAAGAGGTAAAGAGAGACGGGAGTTATCGTCACCACACATAAAGGGTTTTCCCAGACGGTACACGCATACACGTCTGCACAAGTAAGTGGTCTTGGGAGATCTAATCAAAGATTCAAGAAATAAATTCCAAGCCACATGGGAAATTTTTTTGTCTTTAGCTGTCCCGATCTCATGGAGCTTTTACTCAGCTTTGGCAAGCTGAACATGACGCGTCCGGTGAAGCCGACGTTCAGAATCTTATGCGGAAGAAAACACCTCCGGGATTGATCATTAAAAAGCACAGCACCGGTGGTCATCAGGATTTTGCCAACAAGCCAACTCCCACAAACGCAAGTGCCGTACTCAGAACCACCACAGCCCAAGAGGGCAAGCGAGCCCACTTTAAAAGGGCGAAGTTGACCGCAAGCAACATGATGGACGCAGGATTCAGTCCTACAACCGGCACAGCTTCGTCGAGCAGAACAGATGCCAGTAAGCCCACCACTGTCGCATTGACACCCGCCAGTGCACGGTCGACGGAAGCAAAATTCTTGATTAATTTCCAGAGCGGAAAAAATCCTGGCAGGAGCAAAAAAGAAGGCATAAAAATACCAAAAACTGCAACAGCAGAAGCGAGTCCTGCGGTCACGACTCCCATACCCGAAGGCATGCTGGCCGCACCTAAAAATGCTGCAAATGAAAACAGCGGACCGGGTATGGCCTGTGCTGTTCCGTAACCCGCCAAAAAGGTTTCTTTGTTCAGGAGCTGACCGCCAACAAATTCGTTCTCAAGCAAGGGCAACACCACGTGCCCCCCACCAAACACAAGCGCGCCCGAACGAAAACACTTCTCAAACAGAGTCAAAAGCGGAAGATGAATAGTGTTGGCCACAATCGGCAGAACAAACAACAAGACAAAAAACGCACTCAGGAACAAAAAGCTTCGACGCGATCCGTAGTTTATCAAACGTACCTCTCGGAGGACCTTCGAAGATTCAGGCAAATTGCGGAAAAAACAAAGTCCAAAGACAGCTCCCCCAATGATCAGAGTGATTTGAGCAAAAGGATGTTTGAAAACAAAGGCTGCAAGAGCCACAGCGGCTGCAAGCCATTTTCGCGAAAAGTCCGTGCACAGCGACACAAACATCGAGACCACAGCGTGCGCCACAACGGCCAAGGCAGCCAGCTTCAATCCATGCAACATTTCAAAAGGAAGCACGGAAGAAAAAGACATCGCTGCAAAGCCGACAGTGAACATGATGACAGCAGAAGGCAGGGTAAAACCAATCCACGCAGCAATGGCGCCTCTGACACCTGCCCGGGTCGAGCCAATCACCATGCCCACCTGACTGCTCGTGGGGCCCGGAAGGATCTGACAAAGCGCAACGGTGTCGGCAAAATCGGATTCCGAAATCCACTTTTTGTTGCGGACAAATGTTTCGTGGAAATAACCCAAATGCGCAACCGGTCCACCGAAGGAGCGGATGCCGAGCTTTAAAAAAACAAACAGTACTTCAATGACAACGTTCGGGTACATCATCTTCACACTGTACTGTAAAAGATCCAGTGGGTCATGCAGGGCCACACGATTCCTTTTTCAGAGTCATAATTGCGATAGAAGCAGCGCTCCATGAACGAGGTTGGATTCAATGGATCATCAAATTTGTTTGCCCAGCAAGTGTTTTTTGTTTTTACAGTGTCGACATTAATCCTTGGATGACCGAGGTAAACCGCCCGGGCATTGTCTGCTGATGCCAAGAACTTTTTGAGCTCTTGGTGTTTTTAATAGACACGTTTAAACTTCGTAACTGCGAATGGGAATAAAAAAATCGATGCAACTTGTGCGTCGACTCTCTCCCAGAGAGAGAAGCCACAGCAGTTTGTCGGAATAAATGCAGCAAACATAAATTTACCAAAAACTCGAAATCGAGGATTCAATGTAGGACCCCCATGAGATCAAACAGCGTCGTTCGAAAAGAAGTTCAGTTGCGGTTTCGGACCAGGCTGAAAGGCAGAATGCGATCGCAGCTGTTCTCTATGACGTCTTGAGCAGACTTGATGCAATTTGAATCCAAATTCCGATCCAGGGCTGGAAAATAAATTTCCCCATGATACGAGGCTGTTAAAGAGTTACAACACAAAAATAACATGGGAACGTTATTGTCAATAAAGTGGTTAATGTTTAAAAAAATACATGACGAACAAGAAGGTTTTGTAGGCATGTCAAGTCGTACTACTTAAACTTCACATTGGCGCCGAGTTCATTCAGAACTGACTGGCAGTTTGTCGGGCTCCGAAGGTCGACGTTCTTGGCGGAACCGTCCTTCCTTTTAAAAACGATCTTCCAGGGGCAGTAGATTTTAACGCCTTCGACCTCAGCAACATTTTTAAGGTTTGTTCTGATTTGGTCTATCCTCCAGCCTTCGGATTTGGCGAGAGCGACGTCCGGATGCGTTTTGCCGTTGACTTTTGGTATGACAAAAACATCACGAATGGCTTGACCCGTTAATGCAGCGAGTGCTCCATCGGCCAAGGCCTGACGGACACTGATTAGCGACGCTTCTGAATTTCTAAAAATCGCCAACACCCCCTCTTTACCGTTGGCTAACCTGAATGGAACCGAGGAGCCACCCAAAACTCCCGAAGAGGATAGGTCCTTAATTGTTATGTCGTCGGGCCTCTGCGCTTGAATAACTAAATCACCATTCAACTGATAACGCTTGATTGCTTGAGCGTCGGAGTCTGAGTCAGTCCCTGATGGTCGACACCCGACGAATAGAGTGAGAATCAGAAGGATAGCTGTTTTCATCGTATATCTCCAGAGCATTCGGCAAGGAGCCTTAGTTCGTATATCGGCTCAACCTGATGAGATCTTTAGTGCAAAAAAATGGAAGACTGCAGACAGCGTTTGTGACATTGAGTGCGATCATGAGTCGCATTCAGCAGTATCGGAGACTTTTCTTAATACACGTTGACTGCATTTAAAATGTAACGCGCTTGCACCCTCGGAATTTGCCAAAGATTGAGTGGTTGTTAGGCAGCGCTAGCTGCTCGATATGCAAGACTTCAAAAAAGCGGATGGTACCGCCTTAAGCTGATCCATTGTCGAAGGATGAAATAGAGTATTTTGAAAAACAACTGACCCGCTGATGGATGGCGCTGAGCAAGGCAACTCCAACGGGGTCGCAAGATTTCGAATATCTGCCGGTCATGAGTCTTTGTAGGTGCAAAGGGAGATAGACCTTTAAAGATATCAAACTTGAATATTTATTGATGATTGGAAGTAAATTTCACTGAAACTTGGGAGTACTGCTTATCCTGCACGATGACTTGCGAGAGTCTCCTCTTCGTGACTCATCGTTGGCTGCTGCCTGCGATTTTTTTGTTTCCAACCCTACAGTTCCCTTGTACTAAATTATTTTAAGTTTTTTTTTACAGAATGTGCGAACATTCTTATCGATTCGATTCTTGAACTCCTGTAAACATTTTTTCTCTATCAAATCGGCAACCTTGGAGCTCAAATTATCCCCCTCCACTTGCGTGTTTTTGTTGGATTCAAGTTTAAGCCAATCGCAAAGTTTTTTGCGGTCGTAAAGTCTTCTAAAACTGCTGAGATCTGTTCATCTTAAGGAAAGGAAAATAGTGATCGTCTAAAAGCCCCAAAATTTGGTTAAATTTTCATTGCAGGCTGAATTTAAAATACCTGCGCCAAGTTTCGTGCGCGGTCTCCTGCGTTCAAAGTTTTGATTTACTCAATTTGCATTGAAAAATGAAACTCTTCAGAGCCCTCAAAAGGAAATCAGTGGGTTGGCTTTTGCAACGCTGGTGCCTTTCTGACTCTTTACACCGTGACGCCGATTCAAATAAATTAACATTATGAAATAGTGTTCCAGCCGCTGCGCTGAAAACTGTTTCTACAAAAAAATTTGGTTCTAATGGAAAACGGCGGGATCCTTGTGTGCTTTTACGAATCAATGCATTCTGTAAGAGGGAAGGTGCAGTGAAGAATCTCTACAAAGTCTACAAAGCAATTTTGGTGTTTGGCGCACTGTGTGCGTCTCATATGGCAGAAGCGGCTCTTAAAAAACAGAGGTCAGAGCTTGGGCCGGTGCCTATTGAGCGACAAAACTTGGCTCAAGCCTTTGTGGGAACAAAGTTCGGTGCGGGGTATCTGCGCAGGGTTGCTCAGAAGGTATGGTTGGGTGGACAAGTTTCATTTGGGCTTTCAGATCCGAGATATTTTTACAATACTTATTACACGAACGAGAGCACGCCCACGGGGGAATACGACTATGACGTCAGGGCGTCGACATCGGCATCGTCGCTTCTCGGGCAAATTTCTTGGTTGTCGTCTGGCGATTCGGGTTTTGTTGTTGCTGGATTATTGGGCGCATCCTATCTCGAGAGTGTTCTGTCGGGAACCCGCATTTACAAAGTTGTCGCCACATTGAATCCACTTGAATCTGTATCCTTGAATCAGACCATTTCAAAGACAGGCCTGAGCGGTGGTGTACAGCTCGGCTATATTTGGACTTTTGACAGCGGTTTGTCGTTGGGAATCGTTGCTAATGGTGTTTCAACTTTAGCTAAGTTTGATCGTTTTTCAGCCCCAGCCCAGAAAGGGATTCATGATGATAAGGTGTTCAATAGCATTCTCGACGGTTTGAATGACAATCGAAACGCTTCTTCCGGCGGTATTATGATTGGGTTTGTGTTTTGACTTTTCAAAGCGATTGTTGGTCCTAAATTTTTAAGGAGCATTTGTGTTCCAAGTATGCGCCTGTTGAGAAAGACGAGTTTGGCAGGGGCAGACGAATTCGAATTGGACCAATGCCGATAGGGTGTGTGAGACGAGCGGCGTGTGCAGTGAGCTCTGCACAAAATGTCTCTGACAATGAATTTTTGAAGATTGAGGCCCTCTTCAGAGTGTTCGATAAGTGCCAAAGGGGCAATGCATTTTATTCTTATTATCTTTACTTTCCGACGGTTTCCTCCAGTCCCACTTCGAACAGAGCATGGTCGCTACTCAAGCGCTTGTCTTCAGGAATCCTAGAAATGCTTTTCAGTTTGAACGAGGATTTCGGTAAATAGAGAATTTCCGCTTCGTCATCGTATGATGAATACTTGCTGATTGATGCGCCAAGTGTGCTATTTTCCAGAGTGAACAGGTACCCGGCATTCTCTTCGTTCTGTCCCGCTGTTTGCGGGCAGTAACTGTAGCCCATCGCAATCTCTCTTGAAACACTGGTGCTAGTGAAGTTCAGATTGGTAAAGAGCTCCCTGTTTCTCCAGAGCGAATCGATGTACGTCCTTTTCATGCAGGCTCCAAAATGGACTTTTGTGCGGGCCTTCGGAAGTTTGTTGATTGCTGATACAGTTGCGATCAGACCGGTTTCCAAAATATCCACTCTTTCTTTATCTATTTCGGTCTCTAAACCTTTTAGATTGCGATAAAGTGAGCCATCAAAGTATGCACTGAACAATTTATAATTGTGCTCCGAATAAATTTTAAGAGCGAATAATTCAGAGGAAAGCAAAATACCGTCATTATTTTTGGAGATATCAAAGGAACGCCAGAATAAATGCCGTTTCAGAATGGATTCAAATTTTTGGTTGTCTTCTTGAGTCAATTTGAACGTCTTGAGGTCAATCTCTTGTCCAGTTCTCAAGGTCAGTGATTGCTTCGGAATCTTTGTGAAAATATCGCGCAGCCCCTTTGCCTTTGAACCATCGGGAGAGTGGTTTGAATCTTCCTTTTTTACACATGTACTCAAGCAGACACTCGCCGCCAGTCCGCCCAGCAAAACTTGAAAAATAGAGACTGATGTGGCCATTCAGCTACCCTTTCAGGTGTCTCGGTTCATTTCAGAAGGAACTTGAGAATAACAACTTTCGATTCCCGAATATTCTCATTTAGATCCGCTTAAATTCCTAATTGAGGTCCTCCTTCGCCAGGTCATCGAGAATCATGCACTTGCTTTTGATGAGCCTGTCGCGAATCCGTAGATAGCTCCTATCTTGTCTCAGAGTCCGACACGATGAAGGATGATGTCTCGCGCGCGGATTGTTGGTCCTAAATTTTCAAGGAGCATTTGTGTTCCAAGTATGCGCCTGTTGAGAAAGACGAGTTCGGCAGGGGGCGGACGAAGTCGGGTTGAAGTTGCAAAGGTCATGACCGTGTCTTTGAGCCTTCGCGTGAGCTGGCAGTCTTTCCATGAATACACATGATGAATAAATGGTTCGCAGGTGATGGCCATCATCCTCACGAATGCATCTTGGGCAGACTCAGGATCGCTGTCTCTGATAACACCCATTTGCTTGCCGGCATTGAGAACATCATGTTTATTTCCAAAAAGACAAGCCTGTGTGAGTTGTTTGTAATTGGCAACCAAGTGTTCACTCAGCGCTTCGGTGGCTCCAAAATCCAAAAGACACAAGCGGCCGTCGGTGGTCACCAGAAAATTTGCTGGATTGGGATCGGATTGAATATAACCGTGTTCAAAGATCTCAAAAAACAGCAGGTCCAGCATCAAAGTTCCGATTTTGTCACGGAGAGGCTCGAGGTCTGAACTGACTTGCGGAGCTCCATGATGAGACATCCAGTCTTTGAGATTGACTCCGTCAATCCATTCGCTGATGAGAATATCATTGTTGGAAAATTCTTCGATGATGCGAGGAACAACAATATCTTTGGAGTCAATAAAGCGCTCGCGATAGAGTGAGTAAAATTTCTGTTCTTCGATAAAATTCATCTCTTGCAGAAAAAGAGATTCTACGCGCGCAAAAAGTTCATCAAAATTGGCGCCCGATGGCAAAACATTGGCAATGGTCATCACTCGTCGGATATTTTCGAGATCAGAGCGGACGTTGTTCTCGAGGCCTGGATAGCGAATCTTGACGGCAACATTCAGTCCGTCTTTCAAACGTGCTTTGTGCACTTGGCCAATACTCGCAGCATGCATCGCGTGCTCGTTGATTTCGGCAAAAGGCCATTGCCCCTGCAAAGCAGATTCGATGACGGGACGGATTTCCAACCACGGCCGAGGACTTGCGGTTGACTGCAGACGTGCCAAAGCCTCGCGCCACTGCTTGGGAATGACGGAATCATCGGCCATACTGAGCATCTGCCCAAATTTCATTGCCGCACCTTTGAGCTCATCCAGCCCTTGCGCCAAGCGAAGAGCAGCGCCGCTGTGGAGAAGATTCTCTGCAGATGTTCCCGAGAGTGTTCGTTTGATTTTTTCTCCTCCTGCACGAACAGCTGTGCTGCCCAGAGTTCGAAGAAGCGACAGTGCGCGTTGTCGTGAGGATGTGTCCTTGCTCACAGGGTTAAGTTCCTCGTGAGTGTGAGATTTTGAAGAGCTTTTCAAAACGCAAAACTTTCATATTGGCCTCGACGTCAGCCATTGCATTGGAAAGTGTGACCTGCTTGTCCAAAATATTGGGCATCAACCGAAATGCAACGAGAGCACCATAGCCAAGGGCCCCTTCAATTTTGCAACGGGACAGATCAAGGACAATATTCTCAACCGGCGTGTTTTGACAGAGTAGAGACAGACGCTCTGGAAGTGCGCTGGCAGCTGATTCACTGAGTTGTCCATCCAGTGTGATCATAAGGCTGTCCGAAGTTTCGTTGCTGCGCAAATCCATCACCACGCTCCCCGCTTTGTTCTCTTTGTCTGGTCCGTCTTCATCATCCATCCATCCATTGAATCGTCTGAGTCAATCACCGTCAAGAGCTTGCAGTGTTGACGATTGCATCGCGGAGAAAAACTGTGTCACCATAAAGGAGGCAGAAATTGCATGATGTTCGCAGGAGTTTGTAAAATGATGAAGTCTCGTGTGCGTCCGCTTTTTTTGGCGTTGACGGCTCCTTTTATCTTCAGTGTTTTGCCTGCCTGTCTTTCGACGGGTGTGCGTTCCTCGGGGTCAGACTTACCTCAGACCGGTACCAGGTTCAGCGATGGTCAGCTGAGGGTGAGCGTCAAGCATAATTGCGACAAAAGATGCGAATCCTTCAGAGCTGATTTTGAGAATTTATCTGCCGCACCGCTGGAGATTCTCATGGGTCAGGGCCAATTGAAGCGCGGTGCAGAAGCATTTTCACTGAAAAGATTAGGAAAGGAAAAAGGAAATATTGTTGTACCACCCCGAGGAACAGTGACGGCCGAATTGGCGCCTTATTCAGCAGCCACAGGTCGACGATTGAGTTATGTGGTTCCTCGAGCCGTTTGGTGTTCAGTGAAGATGGATGCTGCATGCAAAAATACGGTGGAAGTGGATGCTCACTGTGCGGGGTATGCGCGTGGTTATTTTACCGTTTACAAAGAGGCGCAAGGTTGGGTTTTGTTGACCTTTGCTTATCGGACGGGGGACAGGGTGGAAATGTTGCAAAGTCCTCCGCCTGAGACGATGAATTTTCAAGGGCCGGCCGACACTCCGCAGACCAACGATCGTGCTCCTGCGTTTTTTCGCGATCCGGATGACGTTGTTTTTTATAAAATTGAGTGCAACGATAAATGCAAATGTAAAGGTTTAACGCGACCACGCACATTTTCTGATGATGCATTCAAACCAGTGATTGAGCCAATTCCCTAAAAATAAAAAAGCAGCCGTGGCGACTCTCTCTTCACCACGGCTGCTGCTTTGGCTCTAAAGAATGCCGGCCTTCGCCGGATTAGTTCTTCAGTGTCAGACGCGAGCGGAACCAGCAGCTTGGGCGGATTCCCAAAGCCTGACCATCAAGCTCGGTGCAAGTTTGCTGAGCTGACTCTTTTTCAGCGTCGAGACTGTTACGCCCGCTGCGCATTGTTTTGCCTGGAATCAACATGGCGTTGAATGGTTTCCCACACAATGCGCCTTGCAAGTATGTATCCAAACGGCACTGAGCAGCCGGATGGGCATCATAGGTGCGCGAGACTCTTTTCTCATCCGGAGTTTCAAAGCGAGGGTCTGCACTATTTCCTAGCTTGGCAAGAAGAGTGGCCAGCGATAAGCCTGCCTCAGCTGTGCGATAGCACAAATCGCGATCTGCTTGTTGTGTGTAAGACTCATCGCACTTGTTTTTCTCAAAGTTACCCACCGACGAGCGAAATTGAGCGTTGACGTCTTTTTGTGAACCCCAGATGCGGCGAGCGCAGGCGTGAGATGCAAAATAGTCAGACTGGCCTTCATTGGCGGCCCATGTGGTGCCTTTGAATGCAAAGCCCGCGAAGTGATGGCCCAGCTCATGACACACAACGAGCGCAAAGCCATCCGGTGTGACTTCTGGCCGGCGCGCAAGGCCGCCGTACATATTGATGATCCATGATTTACCTGACTGCTGGGCAGATGCATTCACTGTGGAATCACTCCAGAGTGCATTGACTTTGAGCTTAGCGCCTTGTTTTGCGGCAGGTTCACGGTATTGAGCGATCACGCCCTCAATAATGTCCTTGAATTGCTGCTCTGTCATATTGGCGACCATTTCAAGTTTGTCTTCCAGATGGAGGTCGTTCGGCGGTAGGATTGACGCATGAGCGCTGAGGGACGTTGCGAGAACCGAGGCGAACATCAAGCGGGACACAGCTACCATGGATAACCTCCAAAAATGGTGTGGGTTTCGATTGGCCCGTCAACCAAGATGCCGGTCGTCAGGCAGGAGGTAAATGTGACTGTGTTAGGAATTTGACACTTTTGTAAGATGCTCAACTTTTGTACAAATTTCATTTAGTCTTGACATTTTGATTTTTTTAGTGGGTTTAATTCTTTTTATATAAATACCTGTTATTTCAAATAAATTCAGAAAATATCGGAAGATGATTGGAATTGAGTACATTTGGCATTCGGTTTGCTCAACGACTTGTCAAAGGTTCTTTCATCAAGAGAGGACCGCCCCGTTGGGAGGACGTTGCCATGGTGAACAGTCGAAGACGTTTTAATTTGGTGCTGTGCGCTTTGGCTCTCTGCTCTGCGATGATTGCTCAGAACGCTTTCGCCGTTCGGGATCGGGTGATGGCCGATAAAACCGACGGTGCTCCCCTGCGCGCTGCCTATGTGCAAAAGATGGAAAAAATTGATCAGGATAAAAAAGACTGCCGCAAGGACATTGTGGAGGTGATTACACCGCAGCTAGCGTTTATGGATGAATTTAGTCAATTGCCCCAAGCGGGTCCCGGGCGTGGAATTAAGGACGAAGCACAATTGAAGTTAGATGCTTTAAAGCTCACGCAAATGAAGGCTGAGCTGACAAAGCTCGGCAAGCTGTTGCATCAAACTCCAGCCATCAAACGCGACGGTCGCTTTGCAGAGCGCTTGCGCCTTTTTGAAAAGAGGTTGCTTGACTTTTCTTCCGGGCAGGAACGTTTTGACAAAGACGCTGGAAATTTACTCGCTAAATCTGAACGGGCCGTCACGAATTTTCTTCCTTTCGCTAAAGCCGTTTTAAGAATCAAAAAACAACAGGCCTGTGAAGCCCTCTGGACCGATTTGCGCCCCGCTTTGCCCATGAATATGGAAAATTCTTTATTAAAAATCAGGGCACGTTTGAAACAAACAGCCGCACACAGCAAAAGTGAATTTCAAACATTCAAAGCAACCGCATTTCAGCTGATTTTGCAATTGAAGACAAAAGGCCAGGTTGCGGTCGACACTGATGATTGGTCCAATTAAAATTTGTGGTGTCGGTTCTTGTTTAAGAACACATCCCATGGCTGCCTGTCCGGGCAGCTGCGGATCAGAATAAACGATCTGCGGGTATATCTTTGAGGCGTGGAGCATCGGAGTCTTTTTGAGACAACTGGGGGGCAACAAGCCCGTCAATGGCGGGCCAACGGATGCCTACATCGGGATCGTTCCAAATCAGGCTGGATTCACATTCCGGATGATAAGTTTCAGTACATTTATAGCTGAACAACGCGACTTCGCTGGTCACCACAAAGCCGTGGGCAAATCCGGGTGGGACATAAAACTGAACCTTTGAGTCCGCATCTAAAAATAAACCGAACCATTGGCCGAATGTCGCTGAATTTTTTCGCAGGTCAACAGCCACATCCCACACCTGTCCTTGTAGGACACTCACAAGCTTTCCTTGCGTGAAAGGCTTTTGAAAATGAAGACCCCGCAGGACTCCCTTTTGGGAGAACGATAAATTGTCCTGCACAAATGACTCGCGCAAGCCTGCAGCGCGGTATCGTTCCGCATTGAAAGTCTCGAGAAAAAAACCTCGGCTGTCACCAAAAACTTTCGGCTTGATGATAAGCAGTCCATCAATGGGAGTCGTCTGAATGTCCATGCGGGTCTCCGTCGATCTGCCAAGGGCAGGGGGTCTGAGTGAGGGAACTCAAGCGCAATAGTGAGGGCTGTCCATTTGCCATGTAGCGATTTTATAAAATCATCACAATCACGACAGTCGCAAGAAGTAAGGGATAACCGCCCAAACGGGCCACGACCCATGCCCACGTACTTTGCTTGAGCGCAGCATAGGCGACCCACAATGCATGAATCAGCAGAACATAGACCAACGCATGTGAAACATGTGCGAGCTTGTTGAGAATGTCGGGATGAATGAGAATGCCCTGCTGCTCTGCGGGCATAATCTTATCCATGGCAGGTGCCCACTTTACGAGCAAAGGCTGTCCGAACCATTGGAAGCCAGCCAGCAGCGCGGCGCTCAGAACGTTAACAACCACGGGCTGAAATTTAAAGTATAGGCTGTTTTTGAGGCGTAATGAGATCAAACCAAGAATAATAAAAAAGACCGGTTCAATCAGACTCAAGGGTTCAAAAAAACCAATTATGATCCAATTGACCGCAAACAAGGCGATTGAGAGCACGATGGCAACAATGACACCGGCCTTGAGGCCTGCTGTTGCATCAGCGATCGCAAAGGCGATGAGCGGAACGATCGTGAGAAGAAGAAAGGTCGCATTCATAGTTTTTAAATTTCCCCGTCAGACTGATTGTGATCCAACGAGGCAGAGGTCTTTCGGCTTTTGGACTTTTTGAGAAAAATAGACGCCCGACTCTTGATCATTCTTCAATCCTACCAGAAATTACATTTTACTTGAAAGTTGATGAACTCGGCACCAGCGGTTTTTTGCGTTGGGTGCCACAGCGATAAGCAGGCCAATGATGACTACCCCAAATCCAGATCCATCTGTGTCCACCTCTGAATCCTCCAAGCCTTCCAATTTTATCCGGCAGATGATTGATGAGGACAGAGCCCAAGGCAAAAACGGTGGCCGCGTGGTCACGCGTTTTCCACCCGAACCCAACGGGTATCTGCACATTGGCCACGCTAAATCGATTTGCTTAAATTTTGGATTGGCCAGAGATTATCAAGGCGTCTGTCATTTGCGGATGGATGATACCAATCCGACCAAAGAGGAGCAGGAATACGTCGACTCAATTATGGCCGACGTACGTTGGCTGGGCTTTGACTGGAAAGATAAATTTTTCCATGCGTCGGATTATTTCCAGAAGCTTTTTGAATTTGCGGTGGATCTTATTAAACTTAGGAAAGCCTACGTCTGCGAGCTTTCTGCCGAACAGATGCGTGAATACCGCGGCACTTTAACTCAGCCGGGACGCGAAAGTCCGTTCCGTCAGCGCAGCATTGAAGAAAACCTCGCACTCTTTATGGCGATGAAGAACGGGGAATTTCCTGACAACAGCAAAACTCTGCGTCTGAAAATCGACATGAATTCGCCCAATATCAATCTCCGTGATCCGGTGATTTACCGCATCCGCCGTGCGCATCATCAGCGCACTCAGGATACCTGGTGCATTTATCCGATGTATGACTATGCGCATTGCTTGTCGGATATGCTCGAAGGCATTACTCACTCCATTTGTACGCTTGAATTTGAAGATCACCGTCCTCTCTATGACTGGATTTTGCAAACACTTAAAACACCATGCCATCCTCAGCAAATTGAATTTGCTCGTCTCAATCTTGAGTACACGATGATGAGCAAACGACGATTGCTTGAACTCGTGGAAGGCAAGCACGTCGACGGATGGGATGACCCGCGGATGCCAACCATTTCGGGAATTCGTCGGCGCGGTATTCCGCCGGAAGCCATTCGGACGTTTGCGGAGCGGGTGGGAGTGACCAAGAAAAATACGATGATTGGTCTTGATTTATTTGAATCAACAGTGCGTGAAAGTCTCGACGAAAGTTGTGCACGAGCCATGGCGGTTTTGCGTCCGCTCAAGGTTGTTTTAACCAACGTTCCCGAAACTCATGAGGAATGGATCGATTGCGCGTGGCATCCCAAAAAACCCGAAATGGGTTCTCGCGCTGTTGGGTTTTCGCGCGAAATTTATATTGAACACGACGACTTTATGGAAGTGCCGCCAAAGGGCTTTCATCGTCTGGTGCCGGGGGGTGAGGTTCGTTTACGTCACGTGGGTCTCATCAAATGCGATGAGGTTGTGAAAAACGCGGCTGGGCAAATCACGGCCCTCCACTGTTCGCTGGATCCCGACTCGCGGGCGGGGATGCCAGGCTCAAACCGTAAGGTCAAAGGCACCATTCACTGGGTGAGTGCAAAGCATTCCTTTGCAGTGACCGCCCGTTTGTATGATCGGCTCTTTGTTGTGCCCAATCCGGCAGACGTTGACGATTGGAAGTCGGCTTTGAATCCCACAAGTCTTGAGCGTGTCGACACCTGTCTTATTGAATCGAGTTTGCAAAATGCGGAACCCATGAGTCGCTTTCAGTTTGAGCGGGTAGGTTATTTCTGTGTCGATGCTCAGAGTCCTTCTCATGGGCAGCGTGTGTTCAATCGGATTATTACTTTGCGTGATACTTGGGCAAAAGCGCAGACGCCCTGACGTTTTTTTAAGGTTCACGGGAAGCGGGCGACTTGACTTCCTGCGGTAGGATTGTGACAAGCACACAACCATTTTCATACAATTGAATGGAAGGAGTGCTTCTTATGAACAATCGCTTGATCTCTTTTGTCGCCGTTGTCGGCAGTGTTTTTGCAGTGGCGCATGCGTCTGCTTCCACCAAAGGTGCGACGGCAAAAAAATCAGCGCCGGGTGCTGCAAATTCAACAATCACGGGCAACGTTCCCAAAACACGGCCGCTGGTCGCGATGAGCGGATCCGGCAGCCTAAGCTCTTCGTCGAGCGAGCGCTCTTCTTACATTGGTCTTGAAATTCTTCCATACACATATCTGAATTTGAAGACGACAGTCGACAAGACAAGCACGGAGACTCCTCAATCACTTCTGACGTCGATGACTAAGGCCGTTGAATTCTATGGGCACTTTGGTGTGTGGTCGATTCGTCCCACTCTTTCGCTTGATGGGGATTCTCCCTCGAGTGTGGGTATTGGTTATGATTTTTCACCAAACCTCGAGCTCGGAGCTGTGGTGACTTACCAGCGCGGCTACTCAAAAAATTCAGCGGCAAAAAGTGAGACAGTGACTTCTACATTGGCGTTTGGTCCTCAAGCCTTCTACTACACGGAAGTCGCAGGTTTTCCGCTCGAGGTCGATGCACAACTGTTGCTGACTGGTGCTTCAGAAGAGACCACAAACGATGGCACAACGACAAAAAATAAAGATGAGTCTGGATATCTGATGGCTGCGGGAGCAAAGATTGTCCGGCCACTGGGTGCAGGTCTTGAATATTTTGCTGGTGTTGGCTTGGGCTATGTTTCGTCGACGGATAAAAAATACAAGGAAAATGCCAAAGATCCGAATGTTAAAGAGCAGGAAAAGACTGTGAGTGGCGCTGTTTTTAAAATCGTTCCTGCCGGCGTGCGCTTCGCGTTTTAATCGTCTCGTAGTTTCGTAAGTACTACCGGACGCGTACCGCGAGAGTGCACCAGCCTAAAATAAACAGGAAGCCTCCAAGGGGTGTGATTGCTCCAAGGAGGCTAATTTGCGTCAGCACAAGGGCATAGAGACTGCCGGCAAATAACACACAACCAGCCAGAAAAAAGAACATCACGTAGTTGGGGATGGCGGGGATCTTTTGGCTACGCGCAAAAAGCGACAGGATTGCTCCTGCCAGCGAATGAATGAGCAAATAAAACGTGGCGGTCTTCCAAGTTTCCAGCTGTGTCGGCGTGCGAAGATCTTTAAGTGCGTGCGCGCCAAAGGCCCCCATGGCCACTCCGATTCCTGTGAGTGCAAAAAAACTGCGGGTCAGCCACAGAGGACAAGGAAGAATGGGAGCTGCAGGCATTTTTGTATCTCGTGGGAAGTCAATCTGGTCGCTCATGGGTGTGTCCTTTCTGACTCCAGTGCCTAGCTGGTCTGGTTGCGTCGATTGAATCTATTCTGCCTTACATTGGCGTTCCAGCAGCGCTGAATTGCCGGCAGTTGCTGTCCGACTTTGTCTGATGGCACGAATAAAAAAATAAAGAGTCTGATAAAAATGGTGCTCTCAGCCGGAATCGAACCGGCACGGCCTTGCGGCCAACGGATTTTAAGTCCGTTGCGTCTACCAATTTCGCCATGAGAGCTCAGGCTGATGGAGGCCACGACCATATACATCAACAACGCGATGCCCTCAAGTCACCCACTGCTAAGGTATTTGGAAATTTCCTCAAAATTCGCGTATGTCCTTCGGGTCTCGGTTTTAGCCACATGTTTTCCGAAGGAGTTCTCTATGAACACGACTCAGGACATTCTCAATCCGCAGCAAGTCGCCGAACAAATCCGCAAGACTTACAATCCGGAGTTGCTTGCCGGCAAAGTGGCACTTGTCACCGGTGGTTCGCGCGGAATTGGACGGGCCATTGCGGTTGCATTGGGTGCATGCGGTGCTCGCGTCGTTGTGAATTATGCGGGAAATTCTTCAGCGGCACAGGAAACAGTGACGGCCATTGAAGCTGTTGGTGGTCAAGCACGTGCTGTGCAGTTCGACGTTTCCAACAGCGTTCAAGCTGCGGAGGCCATCAAGGCCCTTGAAAAGGAATTCGGCGGATTCGATATTCTTGTGAACAATGCCGGCGTTTCAAAGGATAATCTTTTCATTAAAATGAAGGACGAAGAATGGGATGCCAACATCAACACAAATCTCAAGGGCTCATTTGTCTGCGCTCGAGCAGTGACCATGGGGATGATGCGCAAGCGGGCCGGAAAAATTATCAATATTTCTTCGGTCATTGGTCTCACTGGCAACATGGGGCAGGCAGCTTATGCCGCCAGCAAAGCAGGCTTGCTAGGACTCACCAAAAGCCTGGCTAAAGAACTTGCCTCACGGAATATCCAGGTGAACACGATATGCCCAGGCTATATCACCACCGATATGACCAGTGCACATGGTGATAAGCTGATTGAAAATGTGCTCAAGCAGATTCCTATGGAGCGTTTGGGTGATCCGATCGAAATCGCACGTCTGGCGATTTTCTTTGCCAGTGATGCGTCGAATTATGTCACCGGTCAGACAATGGCCGTTGATGGTGGCATGACGATGATGTGATGCGCACAGATGAAGAAACGTTTTCAAACTTTCTCTGAGGAGCGGTGAAACGCTTTTAGGAGCGCTGCAACCAGCTTTTCCATCGCGATGGGTTTTGCAATGTAGTCGTCCATGCCTTGCTTGATGCAGGCGTCTTTATCCGTTGTGAGAGCACCTGCAGTCATAGCAACAATATAAGGTTGTTTGAGATGAGGCATTGAGCGGATGAGGCCCGTCGCTTCGAGACCATCCATTTCGGGCATTTGGATATCCATCAAAATGAGATCGAATGATGTTGATGTTGTTGATGTTGTTGAAGATGATGATGATGATGAAACATGTGATTCCCTCATGATTTCTTCGACAACTTGTTTGCCATTGTTGACGACGATGGCCTCATATCCCAATTTGCTGAGCAATGTTCTTATCAGTTTTTGATTCACGAGATTGTCTTCAGCGACAAGGATGCGAAGAGGCACGTCTCTTGCCATGGCAAGCGGGAACGTTTGCTTTGCAATGGGGTGTTCGGATGTTGTTGAAATCACCTTTTGCATCGGCAGCCTGACAAAGAAGGTGGATCCCTTTCCGAGTTCACTTTCGACCCAAATTTTTCCTCCCAAACTGTCAACCAACCGCTGGCAAATGGCAAGACCAAGACCCGTGCCTCCAAACCGGCGTGTTGTGCTCGAGTCCGCCTGCGTAAAAGGACGAAAAAGTTTTTTGAGCTGTTCAGCGGAGATTCCTATGCCTGTATCGTGAATCGCAAATTCAATCTGTGCCGTTGACTGGGAGATTTCACCCAGTCGAATCTCAATCCAGACACGCCCATGTTCCGTGAATTTAACAGCATTGTTGGTTAGATTCAGAAGGATTTGTCGCAAACGCGTTGGATCCGTAATCCATTGCCCCTGAACAGCCTCTTCCACTTTTAGTAACACATCGATATTTTTCCGGACTGCAAGGGGTTTAATGATATTCAAAATCCCTTGTGAGTTTTCCAAAAGGTCTGTCGCCCGTGATTCGAGTTCCAGTTTTCCTGATTCAATTTTAGCAAAATCCAAAACATCATTAATGACGTTCAAGAGTAGATCTCCACAACTCCGGATGGTTTCTGCATAGTCTCTTTGTTCTTTGTTTAACTGTGTCTGCATCAGCAAATCCGACATTCCGATGACACCGTTCATTGGTGTCCGGAGTTCGTGGCTGATGACCGCAAAAAATTCCGAGCGCGCTCTAACGGCCGACTCCGCTGTTTCCTTTGCCTGCAAAAGTTCGACGTTGTTTCGTTTCATATCCGCGCGTGCCGTATCGAAGGCCAAGGCAAGGTCTTCGAGTTCATCGCCTGTTCCTGTGGGAGAACAGGGAACCCACTGTTCCATGGGAAGAATCACTTTTTTTCGCAGTTCTAAAATTGGGTGAGCCAGATTTGTTCCGAACCTGTGTGCCAGAAACAGTGCCACCAATGAAAAGGCCATGGTCAATGCGAAGATCTCGGTAGCAACTCTGGCGACAGGATCGAATAGCACGGTGCGGGGTACGCTGATGTGCAGACGGGCATTGAGTTGATGCAGATTGCTAAATTCAGGTCCTGCCGGGTGAACTTCATAATAAAGGCCTCGGGCTGCTCTTTGTTCGGAACTTGAGATGAGTATTTTCCGATTCATTTCGAGCGCCAGGTGCAGATTTGCATCGTCAGAATCAATAAATGATTTTATCGCCGTCAGGGGCAGAAGGGCGACGACAGCGCCTTGAGTCGTCCTGTAGAGGACAAGAGGCGAAGCAATGACAACTGCTCGATGATCTGGTGAGAGAGTTAAGTGAGTCCTTTGACTCTCGAGAGCTGGATGCACTGCTTCGATGTTGAGCCAATCAGCAGAATCTTTGTGTGTGGAAAAAATAATCTGACCGTTGAAGCCAATGACGGCGCTTTCAGTAAATCCGTGAGCTAGATTGGTGTCCTGCAGCAAACCGGGTAGATATGTTTTGAGTGCATCGGGATCACTCAGGCTATTTATAATGAGGCGGTTTCCACTGAGCAGCAGTGTTGTGCTGAGTGCGGAACTCAATCGATTTTCGATATTTTGTAATGTTAATTGAGTTTGAAGCTTGAGAGTCTTTTTGTTCTCCTGCGAGACGAACAATGCAGCTCGTCCTCCTGCCAGGAGCAGGAGGACAAGGTTGGAGACCAGAACAAAGGCAGAAAACCTTTGCATCAGTTTGCGACTGAGGTGTCCAGGGCGGGACTTTCTGCTGAGGCTCATTGTCTCATGTCTCGACGTGTGGGCCGCAATTCGCCGGTCTTCGAAAATTCAGCAAGAATGAAGCATTTTATATTAATTGCTTCATGTCGATGGGCTGTAAAAGGAGGAGACAGTGGACACGCAGCTCCTTCAAATGCTCCAAGCGATTCGAGTTTAAGACGGATTTTTTTTCGATCAGTGCTCTTTGATTTCTGAACCGCTCGGGCGAGCATACGGGTTAAATCGTAGGCGTGTACAAGTCCAACAGCGGCATTGACTTTTGCAATCGAATGAGAAGGCTCTGATGCAATAATTTTACTTATAACAAAAGATCTTCTCGTATTTTTGAAGTTAAAAAATGAAAAGGGCTGAAAAAACTCAACGCTGATTTTTTGGAGCGCATCAGCAGCCGCGGAAAAAAAGTCGTTAGATGCGATACCCCAGTGGGAGAGAACCGAGAATTTCGTTCCACGCGCAGCCATTGTGTTCACGACCAAGGCTCCTTCGGGGGCGTTGAGAGCCAGAATCACGACGTCGGGTGTTCTTTTTTGCAAGGCAGCTATTTGGATGTTTGCATCTGTATCTGCGCGATCGATCCATTCAACGGCCACTGGATGCAGGCCGCGCGCAGCCATTGCGCGAGTAAGTGATTTTAAATTGCTTCTCCCCCAAACGGTTGTTTCGAGCATTAGAGCAATTTTTTTGCCTCGTTTGACGGCCTCCGATACCAGAAACTCGCTGACCCATTGATCTCGGCCTCCCAAACGAAAGACAAAGTTTGGTCGGTAGCCATTGTCCACGAGGTCGTCTGCGGCGGCCCAAGGGATGAGGTAGGGAATCTGATGCTCATGTATAAACTGGAGTTCAGACAAAATCACATTACTATGAATGCCACCAATGACGCCGATTAAATTCTCGGATTGGTTTAATTCTCTAAGATTCTCTTTGCCACGCAAAACGATCCCAGCATGGTCCTTCACCTCAAATTTTAGTTGCCTTCCAAGCACTCCGCCATTGGCATTAATTTCTTCGACGGCCAACTGAACGCCACGCACAATTGCTTGACCGGCGGAGGCGCCTCCCAAAGAAAGGTCAGCATTAACTCCGATCAGCAAGTCCTGATGAGTGCGTTCTGCAATTGTAGCCATTTTTGACTGCGCATAAATTTCACGCTGTAAAAAAATGTTAATCAAAAATGCCGAAAGTATGAGGGTCGATCTCTTTGCTAATTCACGCATCTCCTTCACCTCTCATATCGTCGAAAACTGTCATAGAGGAGTGATAAAAGGCAAACGAAAAAAATTTTTAAAGGAAATTGTTTTATGAAGAATCAAATCCCAACACGTTTAACACATGAACGAAATGAACGGACAGTCGCTTCGCAGGAATGCAAAAAAGCCTTGGCAACTCGTGTTGAACAAGAGCTCGATGCAAGCGTTGAATATTTTAATGAGCAAGGATTGCTGGATGTCTTTTTGGAAATGTTGGTTGCTTTTCAAAGCGAGCAGAGTCGGCGTTTGGAGGATCTGAAAACAGCACTTGCAACGCGCAACTCGCAATCACTCTCGCGGGCAGCTCATGCGCTCAGGGGAGCTGTTTTGTCGCTGGGACTGGGCAGTCTGGCCGATCTTTTACTGGACATTGAGCGCGGGGCGGTCAGTCCTCAAGTTGACTGGGCTTTGATCGAAAAGAGCTTCTCTGAGCTTGAGCAAATCAAGCAGGAATTTTTGATTTCTATTGAAGCAGTCAAATGCCGTCATTGGCCAAAATAAAACGTCATCGAGCCCCATTCGCTTTTGTCAGCGCGGGATGTTCTACATTTCGGCGATGACTAATCAAATATAACGGGCGAGCTTTGATTTCATCGTAAATGCGAGCCACGTACTCGCCAAGAATGCCGATACTCATCAGAATGGCCCCGCCGACAAGGCATGTGATAGTCATGATCGAGGCCCAGCCACTGCTGTAGGGGATTTGAACATCTTTGACAAAGAAATGGATAAACGCCACAACCAACGCATAAATTCCGGCCATAAATCCCAACAAAGCTGTCAATAGGCCAAGCACAAGGCTGACGCGCAAGGGCAGGGGGCTGAAACTTAGGGCAGCAGTCCATGCGAACTTCAGCATTTTTCTTAGCGGATATTTTGTTTCTCCGGCCGCACGTGCATCGCGCTGATAGGGAACAGCGATTTGTGCGAAGCCCACCCATGCAACCATGCCGCGCAAAAAGCGATGAGTTTCCCTCATGTCCAGCAGTGATTGAAGACATTGACGTGATACGAGCCTAAAGTCGCCAGCGTCGACGGGTAAATCACGATGAACAAGTCCGCGCATGAGTCGATAAAAAAACCATGCGCTGATTTTTTTGAACGCAGTTTCGCCGGCTCGTGTTTCCCGTTGACCATACGCCACATCGTAACCTTCGCGGTAGCGAGCCAGCATGTCGTGGACGACCGCCGGAGGATCCTGAAGGTCGGCATCCATGATGACAACCGCATCTCCGCGCGCGACGTCGAGTCCGGCCGTAACCGCCAGCTGATGGCCAAAATTGCGCGCAAAGCCGATGAGTTTGATTCTTGAATCTGAGCGCGACCATGCATCAAGCAAAAATAAAGTTTGATCGGTGCTGCCGTCATTGACGAAAATCACTTCAAAGGGGCAGGGCAACGTGCGCAGAAAGATTTCTAGCTGCTGCCTAAGCAGCGGGATCACTGCTTCTTCGTTATAGCAGGGTATCACAAATGACAGCAGTTGCGGATTGTCGCGTGGTTGAAGGAGATGCACGGGCGATGACACTGTTTATGACTCCACATTGACGTGTAAGGATCAGATCACGTTGTTTTCAAAAAAAATCCTCAAACAAAGAGTAGTGTTCACTCTTCATTCCGACTTTGGCATAGACGTTCTGGGCTGGATGATTTTTTTTATCGACATAAAGACGCAATCCTAGTGAACCTCGGGTGCGGGCTCGTGCCTTGACGACTTGGTACAGCCATTGGAACAGACCTTTGCGCCGATGCTCCGGCAAGATAAAAACGCTGTGGAGCCACTCAATGTTGCCATTGCGCCAATCGCTCCATTCAGGCTGCAGCAATGCGCATCCTACGGGCTGAACACCTTGGGATGTTTGCTCGGCGATGAGATAGGTTCCCTTTGCTGCATCATCAAATACCGCTTCAACGCCCTGCCGGACGACGTCCGGGTTGAGAACAAGGCCTTCTGTTTCAAAGGCCATTTGGCATTGTGAATTTGCAATATAAGCAGCATCTGATTTTTGGGCCGGACGGGTTCGGTAGCCGTGCGGACGCAGCGAGTGATAGCGACAAAAGCTATAGCGCAGTCCTGATTCTTCACCCGCTGTTTCTTCTTCAAGTGTGACGAGGTTTTCAAAGGCGGGAAAATAAGCATCCCCTTTGATCTCTGCATCAATGTGGGTGAGTTCCAGCGTATCTGCCAAGGGCAACGCGAGCGTATAGATCTCTGCTCCGCCAATGACGAACAAAGTTTCTTTGTTTGACATCAGGGAAGGCGCGGTGCCTGCAGTGCTCTGCGTCTTTGTGCTTCGTTCCAGAAGTTCAAGAGCCGAAAACAGATCCCCACACCAAAAAACTTGTTCGGGCCAGCGTGGATCCGCTGTGAGCACATGCGGATCAAAGGAGCGTGAGATGCAAATATGGACGCGCTGGGACAGCGGCCGACCGAGACTTTCAAAGGTTTTGCGCCCCATCAGGATCGTATGATGAGTTGTCAGCGTCTTAAAACGACGAAGATCTGCTGATAATTTCCAAGGCAGTGTGTTGTTGATGCCAATCACCCGATTTTCGGCCATTGCTGCGATGAGTGTGATTTTCATACGGCAACGGGAGCCTTGATGGCGGGATGAGGATCGTAACCTTCAAGAAGGATGTCCTCGGCCGTAATGCTAAACAGATCAGTCACCGCCGAATTGATTTTGAGTGTCGGGAGCGGGCGAGCCTCGCGTGAAAGCTGCAAACGCGTCTGCTCGAGATGGTTGAGGTAGAGGTGGGCATCACCGAGAGTATGAATAAATTCTCCCACCTTGAGTCCGCACACATGCGCAATCATGTGCGTGAGGAGTGCATATGAGGCGATATTAAACGGCACACCCAAAAAAACATCAGCTGAGCGCTGGTAGAGTTGGCAGGACAGAGCACCGCCTGCGACATAAAACTGAAAGAGCGAATGACAGGGTGGTAAAGCCATGCGCGGCACATCCACAGGGTTCCACGCAGAGACAATGAGCCGGCGCGAATCAGGATTCTGTTTGATCTGCTTGATGAGGTCCGAAATTTGATCGACTCCCGGCAGGTCTTGATTCAACTTGGTTCCTAACCATTCGTCCCCAGACGTGCGCGCTCCAAAGTTGCGCCATTGATGGCCATAAACAGGCCCCAAGTTTCCGGCTTCGTCGGCCCACTCATCCCAAATCGAAACACCGTTGTCTTTGAGATATTTAATGTTGGTGTCGCCCTTCAGGAACCAGAGCAATTCGTGAACGACCGATTTAAAATGAACTTTCTTTGTGGTCAGAAGTGGAAATCCGTCTTTGAGTGGAAAGCGCATCTGGTAACCAAAAACACTCAACGTTCCCGTGCCTGTGCGGTCATCCTTGCGATGTCCAAATTCGAGAATGTGGGTGAGCAGGTTGTGATAAGTTTTCATGAGAAGTTCCTTTCAGACAGCGAGTTTCCTCGGTAGCCAAGGGCAGCCGGAGGAGACGATAGCGCAGCGAAAGGCGTTTGACGAGATAATCCAGGGAAGAGCGCGTGGATGGGGAGAATAATCAGCAAAACGAGCCACGAACGGAATCCGATCGTGGCTCGTTTTGCCAAAATTATTTGCGCATGCGCTCGGTGAGTCCGGCCGGACATGCGCCTTGACTCGATTTGCCAGTATTCACGCATGAGGCAAAGCTATTCATCGAGGTTTTCCAGCCGCTGTTGATCGAATAGACCTTACTCACGTAGGAAAACCTTAAAGCGCTCATTGATGGTGCAATCGTTGATAAATCAAATCCAGTGAGGGTTGAGTATTCTTTTTCAAAGGATGAAAAGAATGATTGGCCCCAGGATGTTTTATATTGCTCATCGTTGACCCACGTTGGTGGCACATTGCCATGCAAAAGACCAACAGCAATGTTCAGCTGTCCGGATTTTAAGTTGTGAGCAACATTAAGACGCGAAGCCACGTTTTGTGCATCGAGAAGCTCGGTCTGTTCTTTGAGAACAAACACGTCACCAAGGTCTCGCAGAATGATACGTCCAGTTGGTTTTTTCGATTTATCAAGTTCAATCAGGAAATTTTGAGAATGCGGTGAATCAAAGGATAAGCCCCAGATGCCGGCGAATTCGGCCAGAGCCCGGCCGAGCGGTTTGGCATAGGCGTTGTTCCAAAATTCAACAGGTTCTTCTTTTCCTGCGAGTTCTTTACCGACCTTTTCATGAAGAGCGCTGAAACCTGGGAGGTAATATTTGTCACAGGTGGCCGCCTCTCCGAGGAGACGGATGACATTCGATTGGTCGACATCTTTGATCCCAAACGCCATCGGTTCTTGGAGGATGACGGCGTTCTTAAGTTGTAATTTCTTTTGAAGACGAGCAACGTAATCACTTACCGCACGAATGTCCTTGCCATCTTCCCATTGTTGCTTTTTGTCAGACCACTTTCCGGCGGTTTTGTTGGTCGATGCTTTGAGTGAAAAGCTGTATCCAGACTCGGGATCTGTGACAATCACAGAACGCGATGCTGTGAGATAGCCGTTAAAATATTCATGTGCCGTTGGAGTTTTTCCAGTTTTTGTCTGAAGAAAAGTTTCGACTTCCTTGTACCATTTGCTGTCTTCAGGCTGAATCAGCCAGCGGACATATTTTTTGCCGTCTTTCTGAAAAAAGAATGCTTTTTGAATTTCAGGAGGTGTCGTTTCAGACACGTCACTTTCTACAAGCTCAGCAGGAATTTCATAGTTTTTGAGTTTTAAAAGAGTTGATTCACGAGGGCTGACGCCGTTTGCTTCGGATTCCCATTTTGCCAATTGCCGGACACATTCGTTTCCCTGGATTTTGTCGGTATCATTTCCCTTTTTGCTCTCAACGTTGAAATTACGGCTCTTACAACCGTTGCTGATAACGATCAATGCAGGTATTAAAAATAACGAAAAACGCATTCTTGCTCCTCCGACTCATAGATAGGCCCGAGGAAGATTCCAACACAGTGTCGATTCAGTCGGACAGAGCCAAAACCGTCATCATCGTCAGGAAGTCGATACAGGGCAAAGGCTGCCCTGTTAGGCGGGATGCCACCAGCAGACGGCATTTGAAAGTTCATTGGTGCTATTGTCTTTTTCGAGTGCCGCTGGCCATCGGGACTCAGCCAATTGAATAAGCCTCTCCACCGATTGAGCGGCAGCTGTTGCTGGTACTTTGCTTCGTTCAAGGTTGGTTTTGAGCTCTGTGACGAGTTCTTCAATCTTCAGTTCAGGCCATTCGCTCTGCAGCGTGCGATCAGGCCGGAGGACGAATGTTTTTTCGCTTAAATTGAAAAAAATCAACAGCGCATTGCGCTCGCGCGTGCGTGCCAGACCCAAATCACTAAAACAAATTTCTGCTTGTTCCTGCACGGACCGCCGGCGCTCGCTTGAGCGCGAAAGGACACGAAAAAGCCACGCGCCCTGCCAGTTGCCGACGGGTGCCAAAAGGAACACAAAAACACAGAGTCCAAACGCCCATGCAGGAATCGGTAACCAAAACGATTCGGCGATCAGTTCGGCTGCAATCGCAAGCAGTGCAATCATTCGAGCTGCAGCGATAGGAACGATCGCAGGGGCATCCGTAAACGCCACGACCACTTCAATTGGATATTGGCGTTCAATGCGGCCAATGAGATTTTCAATGAGACTTTGCTCACTTTTTGAAATCCACTTTTGGAGCTTGTTCGAGTGCTTTAACATCTTTATCGGCTCCCCATTGAGGAAGTGGTTGATAATGGAACATGAGTGAATTCGTCAAACTGGTCGGAAAAACGGTCACCTGATTGTTGAATTCAAGAATTGCCGTGATGGCTCGCTGTCTTGCGACAGTGATCCTGTTTTCAGTGCCCTCGAGCTGAACCTGCAAATCGCGAAAGCCTTCCATAGCCTTGAGTTGAGGGTAGCTTTCGCTCACAACCAGCAGGCGTGCGAGGGCATTGCCGAGCTCTGATTGGGCGCGCTGAAATTTTTGCATTGACTCTGCATCGTTCAGATTCACCTGCATTTGTGTCGCCTTTGTAC
>Ga0315901_10001841_pt1 | contig 30185 bp, 37 predicted proteins | sample LakEriMetagenome_10_FD_203761 | JGI IMG/M metagenome (GOLD analysis project Ga0315901, IMG submission 203761) | Freshwater fungal communities from buoy surface, Lake Erie, Ohio, United States - Buoy 2 MA116 | ecosystem: Environmental > Aquatic > Freshwater > Lake | place: USA: Lake Erie, Ohio...
CAGCGTTTAGAAGTGTTGCGATTGAGTACACAGATGGCGGGTGATTCGGACGTAGACGATTTCGACGATGACGCCTGAGTCCGACGAACGATTGTATTATCCGAGCCGCCCCCAAGCGACTCGGACCAAACCAAGCGACGTTGCGGGCGGCTTCGGATCAATACTTTGTTCCCCGTTCTGACGCTCCGAAAGATTTTCCAAATTATTTCCCGAAAGTGTGTGTAGAGTTCTTGCCATAGTCGATAAGTGTGTGTATAGTAATTACATCACGGCAACGATAACCACAAAACGGAGACAAGAAAATGCAAATGCGACACACAGGAACAAAAGCAGGTAAGTTCGACATCGTTACAAGTATCGCCTACAAAGGTCAGTATGTAGTCGAAGGTTTTTATCCAGAACTACACGCGGAACGCGGCGGAATGTATCAGATGGTTTGCCTGAAAGACGGATCAACAGCACTGAAGTTTGCAAGCGAGTTCGCAATCGTGACACGCCACCCAAACAATAGCGAACTAGATCGAGAGTACAGCGATCTAGCGAAAGCCAAAAACCATGCGTTTAATCAGATGAGATTGGAATTAGTGTGATTGGTAAAGCAGAAAAGATTGTCGCATCGCTCGAAGAACACCGAAAGCGATGCGACAAAAACGGGTTTAGTAAATGGTACGTGACGATTGACGGAAAGCGTCGTCGTGTGGATTTGCAAGAGTACAAAGGCAGGCTGTACTTGGTTGGTTGTCTGTTCTCTGGTCTGTCGAAGGTGCTAGAGTTCGAAGAATCGCTAGACAGCATTACGAAGAAGTTCGGAAGGGTCGTAGCAAAATGAACGCAGGCAACCAAATGGAGGACGCATTAAAACTTTGCGTCGTGGTGATCGAGAAAGGAATGCAAGTCAGATTAGGCGATCAATGGCCAGCACTGAGAACATTGATTCCAGAAGCATTAGACGCAGCAAAAACAGCACTCAACAGGAATGACATGACCAACGAACGCAAAAACATTACCCAGCCAAGCGATTGGTGGGCAGCATTTGAAGAACAAGCGAAAGCCGAAGGCTTGACGCTAGCGGCTTGGCTAGGCGAAGCCGCCAAGAAGCAATTGCCTCCGAAGGTGGCGAAGAAGCTGACGGAGCGACCGCCAGCGAACCGGCCACCGAAGGCGAAAGACTAGATACGGGGAACGTTACGAATCAGCGAGTCCGAGAGGAAGACAATGACCAAACCAAAAGACGCCGCCGAGGACTTCGATGCATTCGATTGTTCGTCGGCTCTTTCGATGTGTAGCCGCACCGGAATAACGAAGCCATGCGAAGAATGCGGGAATCTAACGCCAGTAAGGATGGAACAGGGGAACCGCTGTTGGATTCGTTGCTTCATGTGCCAACATGACGGACCAAAGGCAAGAACGATGTTAGCCGCAATTGAATTATGGGAGCATGAGAATGAATAGTGACGAGCAGAAAATCGTGATCGACGTTTTGAAAGAAGTCAGGTCGAAGATTCGCGGTTTGAGCAATCGCGGTTTGCGTAATTTTACGAATTACGGAGAGGACGAAATGCGGTCGCGATGCTCTGAAGTGGTGAGCGACATGATTAAGTCTTTGGAAAAAAGCAATGAGGAAACACATGCGAAGCGGAATTGATTTGATTGAGGCAGAACGACGGAGGCAGGTGAAATCCGAAGGATGGTCGGCAGAGCACGACGACACCCACCGCGAAGGTGAATTGGCGATTGAAGCCGCTCTGTGGGCGACAGAGCAAACAGCAAGGAAGTCTTTCCGTGATGGGATGTGCGGCCCGGAAAGCCACCGCCAGTCCAAGTCGCGTATCAGGCAGTTAGTCATCGCAGGAGCGTTGATCGCTGCCGAGATTGACCGCTTGCAGCGTTTAGAAGTGTTGCGATTGAGTACACAGATGGCGGGTGATTCGGACGTAGACGATTTCGACGATGACGCCTGAGTCCGACGAACAATTTATTGAACGATCTACGCGCGGGATTATGACGATGCCGCGCAGGTTATCACGCCACGGACGGTCTCAACAACAATCGAGACTGCGATGAAACTAAAAGAACAGATGGAACGGCGAATCAAAGCCGAAGGGAAATCACCCAAGACGTTCGAGACCTATTGGCACTACTGCGAAAACTTCCTAGTTTGGCTCCGTGACGAGAACCACGGTCAGTGGGTACATCCAAAAGATGTCGGCCGCGATGAACTCCAAGAGTGGCTGTCGGCGATGGCGAACGATCGCAATTGCTCCAAGAACTCACAGAACACTGCACTTCAATCAGTTCTGTACCTCTACCGAATGCTCGGCGTCACCATTGAAAACGTGTCAGCAATTCGAGCCAAACGAGCTACACACACTCGCGAGGTTATGAGCGTGGAGGATGTACGAAATCTATTCGACCATCTGTCGGGTGTCTCACTTCTCGCGGCTCAATTGATGTACGGCGCGGGGCTCCGAATCGGCGACGTCGTGTCCATTCGTCTGAAAGATCTAAACTTCGAGCGTGCACAGCTATCGATCAAAGCAGGCAAGGGCGATAAATGGCGGTTTACTGCGTTTCCCGCAGTGCTTCACGACGCAGTTCGACGCCAAATCGAATACGTCAAAGTCGTCTGGAGACACGATACCCAAGACAACCCGAACGGCGTTTCACTCCCAGATTCCTACAGAAAGAAAGCGCCACGAGCGGCGAACGAGCTTCGATGGTATTGGTTGTTTCCTGGAGAGAACCTCAGCAAAGGCCACGAGGGGCTATTATGTCGGCACCATCGACACGAGGACCACATCTCGCGGCAAATTAAAGAGGCTGCGGACAGAGCTGGGATTTTGACGCGTGTCACGTCTCATGTGCTCAGGCACTCATACGCAACACACGCACACGAACAGGGTGTTCCTGTTCGCACTCTCATGCAGCTATTGGGACACGAATCGATTGAGACGACTGAGATCTATCTGCACGCGGATAAAAACGGGGCCACGGCTGCACACTCTCCGTTGACGCAATTGCTGGCAGCTCCACAGATGCGAGCAGAGGATCAGAAACCGGAGCGGGAAGGAGTGACACAGATGGATCGCGGAGCGATCCACTACAATGGGTTGCGTGTGTATCGCGGCGAGGTCGGCTAACGGAGGCCGGATAGATAGGCTTCGATGTCGGCGAAGCTAGGACGGTATGGGCTGCGGGTTCCGTTATCGATGCAACGTGTCCACGCTAGGTACTGGAACCATCGGAGGCCAATGCCCTTTTTTTTTGACGCCACAACTCGAGCGTTGGATAATCGAGAATCGCGTGAATGATCTTCGTTCGCACGTCCAGCGTGTAGGCTTCCTCAAAGAAGGATAGTTCGATCGAACTTACTCGGTAGTTCGTCGACAATCCCATGATCGCGAGCTCGTCGACCGATTCATAGAAGAACGACGTCTTACCCTCCAGTTGCGACCGCGTTTGAGCGTCAACGAATCCGATGGCCAGTTCCAGGAATTTGCGATAGCGTTTGATCACCGGCCCAGCGATCCAACGTCCAGTCGTTCGATCCAATTCCAACGCACGCGGCAACGGAGTCGAAAACGATTCCCTTTCAATGTCGAATCCATGCGCGACAGCCACAAGCCATTTCGAACCGTCACCCAGTGTTACCCAATGGCCAGGGATCTGCGTCTGTCGTTTCAATGCGTCGGCGGTTGGTTTCCAATGCTTAGGCACTCCGATCGCGTACGGCGTGTTTGGAATCGATGTCCAATCTTGGTTAGCCACGTCCAGACGAACCGATTCGCCGGCACCGAATAGAGTTCCGGCTGGCATCCCTAGTGGACCGATAGCAGTGGAAACACGCGTCCACGTCGGCCCGTCGAAAGCGTATTCTAGTTCTGCAGGTACTCGCGTGACGTTACCGGGAGCGAAGTACAAAAACATTGTTGAAAACCGTTCTGGGTTCGTCGTTCTTGGTTCTTGGTTTTTTGAGCCGATGGGCGCTAGCCCCGGTTTTCTTAGGCTTTGTTGGATGGCTCTAGCAGTTGCAGAATCTCAGGAATCTTATCCTCTGCCAACAACGCTTCGATTGCTGCGTCGTCGTTGTGGGTGGATAGCCGTTCGGCGATGAGACCGGCACCGAGGCCGGTGCGAGCGGCTAGACGTTTCGCGAGCGATTGCGGTGGTGTCGCTGGCGTTGGAACTGGGGTTGGTTCCGAGTCGGTTTGAGTTTCTTTTTTCTTGGCCATTGGCAGGAGGTTGGGTTAAGGGAAATCCCTCGCTTACGCTTCGGGTTGAGATGCGGGAGGATCGGCGGAGCGATCCACGACATTACGTTAGTGCTGCAGTGGTATCGATCACGAGTGGAACGTTGGTTCCGTCGAATCGTGCTGTGATCTCGATGACTGCCGTTCCGTCGTCGTTGTTCGACGATTGGAACATTGTCGTTGGGACAGCGGTTCCATCGACAGTGATCAAGATGTGTTCTTCCGTCGCGGATGCTACGAACGATGCGACTTTCGGCGTTCGTTTTCGGAACCGGAAGTTGCTGTTCGCGTGTGTTCCAGCTTTTCCGGTGTTCGGAATCTGCGACCCACCGTTGCCAATTAGGTCGGCTTTTAGAGTCGTGACATTGATCTTGGGAACGATCGAACTGATTTCAATGCGGGAATCAAAGATGTCAGAGGTGCAGTTTTTCGATTCGATCGTGATACCGAAATCGATGTCCACGTTTTCCAAGCAACCTAGACCGATCGTTGCAAACGTTCCGGAATGCAGCGTATGGCGAGCGTCGTCCAAAGCGGCAGGCAAAGCGACCGATTCGGTGATGGCAAGCGGGTTCGTGGCGCCGTCGGACGAAATGCCCATGATCATGATTTCTAGCGAAGCGTCTTCACCGTTTCGACAAGTGAGACGACGCGGGACCGCGCGGCCTTGGGCGAATACCATTTTCCGGTGAGAGCTACCGGCAGCGATTTGGCCGGCGTCGGTCCATTGGATTTCGTAGAGTTCCGCCGCGTTGCTGTTGAGGTCGGCACCGAGTGCACCGAGGGCGGTGAGTGCTGCAGCGACGTTGAATGTTTGGAAGGAAAACGAATCCTTGATCGAGTTGATATTGAGTTGCAGCGGGTAGGCAGAGCCGGCAACGGGGGTCGACTGGACGTTTGCTTCGTTCGTGGCGGTTTGTTGGGAGATACCACCGATCCAAGTGGAACCGATTTTCAGTGCGGCGGCTTTGAAGACTGGCATAATAGATCCGTTTACGGTTGTCGGTTGGCAGTTTGCGGAAAACCCACGTTATAGCAATGCGTTGGGTTGTGTCCCGATTTTGCAAAAAACGGGACACCGATTGTTGAATCGTTAGGATGTTTCATTCTCCTAGGCAGGAGAGGGGAGAGAAGCCGGCCAAGTTCTTTGGCAACGAAGCTTGGTCGGCGTTCTTTCCACTAACCGACGACCGATAACTGCCAACCGCCAACGGTTCCCCCCATGTCCAACACAGTCGTAACGCTCTCCGGCGACGATGCAAACCTATTTAAAGCCTACCAACGCATCATTGCGCAACAGGCCAAGATGGACGCAGGTTTGAAGGGGATCGGCGACCAAGCGAAAAAGACGAAAACCGGACTCGATGCCCTCGCGTCGACTGATTTCGACGATCTCAACGACTCGATGGAGGACTTAGGCGACACGTCGGCAATCGCCGAGGGAATCACTACTAGTACGTTTTTCAAGATGGCGTCGGCGGTCAACCTGTCACAGTTGGCAGTCGATGGACTGATTTCCAGCGTCCAGAGTTCTATCGATCACTTCAAAGAGTTGCAAAGGATCGGCGAGCAAAGCCTTGAACGAACCGAACGCACCGCAGCCGGACAGCAAGAGGCCGCGAAGAACCTAGTCAGCCTGACACCAGATGAGTTTCGCGACGTCCAAGAGCGAGTCGTACCACAAATCCAACGCGATACCGGTTTCACCGACCGCGGACTACTCAGCCGAGCATACGGGGAAGTTCGATCAATCCTCCCGCAAAATCAAACCGAAGAACTGCTAGCAACGTCGGCACGTCTCAACCGATTGACACCCGACAACCTAGTAGAGACAGCTACATCTATCGCCGACATCGTGCGAAATCTGAAGGTAACCATTCCGGAAGCGGTCGGCATGTTGGCCAGTGCTCAGACGGTATTCCGTGCACCGGAACAACGCATGGTCGCTCGCGGTATCGCTGACGTTTCGTCGATGGCGATCAACACCTCCACGGCAAAGGTTCCCATAACGGAGATTGCCGACCAAGCGACCGCACTTCTTAGCGTACTGGGTAAAGACGATGCGGAGGGACGTTCTAGCGTCACGGGTACGCTAAGTTTCATGGGTCAATTGCGTGATCCGTTCACTGAGAAAGCACGAACGGAGAGAGATAAACGTTTTGAGCAGTTGACCCGCGACCGGGATCTCGAAATTGAGAACCAACGCAAATTGGAGTTGGACATCGCAAAAGCCGACGTAACAGCCAAACAGTTTTCACCGACCGACACGACACCACAGGCAGCGATCGCACGCAATGCCGCTGCCAAGGCGCGACGCGACCTAGAACGCAGTCGAGCCGATCTGAAGAAAAACGAGGATGAACTGGCTAGAATCTCGCGTCTGCAAGCGGTCCAAATGACCGACCCAGGAACGCCGTTAGGTCGGTTAGACGCGATTACAGCCAACCCAGATTTGCGAAAAGAGGTAACAACGAATCTACAGGGTGAACTAGCGTATCGCGACGAGATGGAAGCGTTGCTGACACCGAATTCGGAGCTTCGGAAGATGCTCGAGTCGAATAGGGAAGCGATCAGCACCGACCCGAAGCAGGCAGAACGGTTGATGGGATTGCTCAGCGCGACACCGCAACAACAGCAAGCGAGTTTAGTGCAGACGGGCCAACTACAAACAGCCGCTTTCGACGATGCCAATCCTGGCCTCGCGGCATCGGCACGGATGCGACAGTTGCGGGATGAGGCTATCAGCCGACGCAATGTCACGATGACACCCGATTACTATATCGAAAGCTTCTTCAACGGTTTGACGGGCGGTACTCTTGGATCGATGCTCGAAGCTAACGCAGTCGGAACCGATCCGGTGGCAACAGCAGATTCAACGATAATGCAACTGAAAGACGTTCGAAATCGAATCGCATCGACAACTGACCCCAAGGCAATCGAGTATTCGAAATTTCTAGATCAACAGATTGCAGCCATCAATCAGCAGTTAGATCTCTATCAGGAGACAATCAAAACTTCCGCGACGGTTCCGACAGCGAAACCGCTAGCACCGGTTCCGCAGCCAGTGGCAGGTCAACCAGTCGACACCATGCCCACACCGCAACCGGCAACGACTGATCCGGTCCGACCGACGGAGATACAACAACCGGCAATCGATACCAACGTCGTCACCATGCCGCCACCCGTGCCGGTCAGTTCTCTGACTCAGCCGACGACGAGTTTGACTGAGACGCCGGTAATCGATACCAATATCGTGCCGACAATGCCACCGACGGCACCGGTGGTCAATGAACGCCCACAACTAAACCAATCCGAGGCATCATCTCAACAAACACAGGTGAGGGAAAACGCGGACAGCCAAACACAAATCGAACTTCTGCGGAAGCAGAACGAGTTGATGGAAGAGAACAACCGATTGTTGAAAGAGTCGGCAAAGCCTCAACAGCCGGCTCCAATTCCTCCACCGAATCCTGCGTCGATCAATTTACAGCAAACGCTTAGGAGTCAATAACCGTGTCGATCTACTCCATCGGTGCACGAGCGTTTGACGACCTACGCGGGGCGATCTGGCTACCGACACCGAACCACGAAACCGAACACCGACCAGGCCAGGATGGGCTTAGCGTTCATTCCACCGGTCGACGCGGCCGAGAGTTCGAACTGGTCAGTTCCGTCTACGCTTCGAGCTGGGCAGACGCGGCGGCATTGGGGATCGTCTACCATGCCGATCCGTCGTTAGCACCGCTGAACATCGTACGTGGGACAGAAACCTATGCCGCGACTTCGATCCGGTTTGTTTGCCTTGGGGTGACGTTGGAACCAGTTCGCGAGATAGTTTCATGGTCTGGTTTGCGAGTGATTTCCAGTGTGTTGACGAGGGTCACCGTGTCGCCTGCGTTTTTAGTGACCGCGCGTTGGCAACTGGTTGCGATCGATACATCGCTCGCGATCGGTTACACGCCGGCACCGCCACCGTAGTGGATCGCTCCGCGGTCCTCTTTGCAGGTTTAGAAAAAGGATTGCGGAGCAATCCACTACATTACCAACACGAAAAAGGATTGCGGAGCAATCCACTACTTTACCATGCCAGTTCCAACACCTGTCGACAATATCGCTTCCTTTGGCTCGACGCTCGCATTCGATGCCAATGCGATCGTATCAATCAAGCAATCGTGGTGGGATAATTGGACGCTCCGCGAGGATCTGACCTGCACGGCGGTAGCCTGGCAAGTGGCTCCGAACGTCGGCTATTGCCAAGTTCATCGACGCTACGGACCGACGACCGAGCGCGACGGGTCGTTTGTAAACAGAACCAGACTCAACCTGGATGGATGGTACGTGCGAATCGAAGTCTTCTGTCCCGACGGTTCACGATTGTGGCACGGATTTATTGACGACACCGGAGAGGATGAATCTGGATTCGTTGCCATGAATGAGTTGGACGTCGATCTAGAACCAATCGTTGTCCAACGACCGACAGGAAAGCAAACGTTTACCGGCGTCGGAATGCTTGCGGCGCTCGACAGATCGCCGATCCTCGCGACGATGTTCCGAACGACAGAAGCGAATCAAGGTGTCGTTTTTTTCGACGGTCCTGATCTCGAGGAAATGCGATGGGCCGAAAGTGCTCCGCATTTCAATCCAACCGTACAAGCGGACGAAACGAAGCGGAACGTACGACAGATCGAGACGCGAACGAATGCAGAGTACGCTGTTCCCGATCAGACTTCACCGACTGCTGACGCCGCATCGTATCGCGAAACAAACATCTTTGGTTGGGTCGGCCTCTATTCAATCACCGACGATTTAACCACGTTGAGCCTATGGAATCCGCGTCAGATCGTTCAATACCTGCTCGCGTATGCATCGCCTCGCAATCGCGATTTCCAAGAGGTGATGCCGATTTTCCTCGACAGCGAAACGCAGATTCCTGACTTTGGCAATCCTGAAATCGATTGCGACGGAATCACGTTGAAGCAAGCACTTGATCGGGTTTTGTCCGAGAATCAAGGTTTGGGGTATTCGTGTTACGTCGACGAGTCGACCAACCAATTGCGAATCGTACCGTACACGATTCTTCGCGAAGCTATCACGGTCGGTACCGATACGATCGCAGCCAACGCGGTTCAATTCGATCTCTATCTGGTTACCGATCCGGTCACGCAATACACGCTTCAACGTTCGATCTCGTCACGGTTCAATCAGGTCGTGATTCGCGGAGCAAAGCGACGCAAGGTTTTTAGTTTTGGTTTTAATAGGTTCCTTTCTCAAGGCTGGACAGCGGCAGATTACACAGCTTTTGATACGGCTTTCCCAAATCCTCCGATGCCAGATCTGGCCAGTCAGAACGCACGCCGTGATGGACTCGAGCAAGCGGCCTATCGACACATCTTTCGCAACTTCGTTTTGCGATCAACGTGGGACTTTCGAGTTACCGCCGACAATGTGAATTACACCCATATATTTGAGAATTCCAACGTATTCAACATAAACCCCGAAGACGGTCGATACTTTGCGTATCCTGGAAGACTAAAAATAATGGATCTATTACCGTTGAAAGACGGTGTTCTTTACAATTCCGGTTCACTTCTGACACGTCACAAAAACGCACGGACACCGTTTCGAAAACTCAACTTGTACAGCCCAGCACACAGCGACACGTTCGGAGCGGGTGGCTTATCGGATGTCATGAACGGCGTCGCAAAATCGTGGGTCGATAGAGCTAAACGGCATACGCTTTACTCAATAAACGATCCAGACTATTCAGTCGACGTGAAGCCCTTGAAATCAGAACACTCGATCGGAGTTTCAATCGATGTGATCGGTGGCCCTCAAACAATCATGAGTGGTATCCTCGATGAGTTTTATATCCCGCATTTGCCGCCGTTGCTTCATGAATACTTGATTGTTTTGTTGGCAATAGAAGACGACCGCTACTTTGAACGGGTGTATCCGGCATCGGACGACGTTGTAGAAGTTGACAACGTATTCCGAAAGGTTCTCGACTTCGGCGAACGATTCCAAGAAGTTGTTTTGATTGAAGATACATTCGTCGGCACAGAAAACGACATTTTTCAATTGCGAGATGGGACCGCATTTGTCCGAAACGACGCAGCGGAAATGGAGACGCTCGCGCGGCAAGTTTACGAATTTTACAATCGCACGCGGCACATCTTGCGAGTCAACACGCGACGCACGACCGCATTGATTTGGCCGGGGCAGTTTATCAAGGACCTCAACCCGATCGAAGCTCCAAACAATCAGCACGCGGTTGAAGTGAATTGCATTGTTTCCGAGGTTGCGATTACGTTACCAGTCGGTACCGGCGGAGCGGAAACAAAACCGAGTTTCTCGATCGTCACGAATCGCGGCGACATCGATTTTCTCTACTACGCTCCGAGGACAGTCTAGCATGACATTCGGGGCACCAATTGCGTTCAAGTCGAAACAGGTCAAATACGTTTGGAATCCAACGACGAGCGAGTTCGATAAGATCGTTACGACGCTCGGCGATCAGATGCTGGCCGGAATCCAATTCGAAGGGACCGACGCAGCTCCGACGTTTCGGAATCTGACTCCACGCGTCGGCAAGTTTCTTGCAATCCTCCAAGTATCGACGCGGCACGAACACGTTATCAAAATCGAGTGCGATGGCAAACAAGGGTACTGGCCTCGCGACACTTGGACGCAACCGACTGACATCACGTTCAACACCCCTGGGGGGGCATCTTCGCTGTCGATGCCGATCTCGATCGATATTGTCACGAGCGTCGACAGAGTTCACCAAGCACTCAGCCACGTTTCTTTCGTCGACGTGTGCGAGTTGGACGAAGACGAGGTTCGTGAGTTTGCAATAACAACCGACGATCTGGAATTTGACTATGAATTCATTGTCTTTCGGATGCTGCCAGACGGATTGAACGTCGATTCGAGAATAGCCAACCGGGTTGATATTCCTTACGTCGGATCTGGATCTGGTTGGTCGATCGTGATCGTCGACGATCCGATAGAGTGGTTTAACTTTCGACAGCGTTGGAGGAGGTTTACTTCAACGAGTGGCTCTCCACTGGTCGCGACTGTTAATCCGACTTCGTGGAGTTCGTTGGTTCGAAGTCAGTTCAGTCACTCGATGACCTTGCGTTTTCGGCGATCAGGTGCGATACCGTTGCCGACTTCATCGTACACTATCACCGTCGAGGTCCGATCCTCGAGCGGAGCGATAATCTACGAGACGTTTTCCGTCGACGTCCTATCGACGGGAGAGATCGAAACGCAAACAATAAATTTGCCGCTGAATCAAAGTGATTTGCAGATTCGATTCAGCGTTCCGGCGAATGCTCGATTCGAATACCAGATCTATACGGAGCGAACCTATGCACCATAGAAAAGGACGCGATTACCAAGCGGCAAACGTCGGCTGGCTATGGAAACAGCAACACGTTTACACTGGCGGCGAGAACGATTCGAACTTCACCGGCACGCGACAGATAAACAAATACGGTGATTCGCAAGCGGTCGGATTGGTGACAGATCGCTACCGATTCGCTTGGGTTTCAATGCCGCGATTTAGGTTGCCCGCGGCTCGATGGGTGCTGTGGAGACGACGAGCGACAGCAAACCGACTTGGGACTAACACAGCTTTAGCAACGCCAGCAATTACTTTTACTGCACATACTTCGTTGTTGTTGACGACGAGCGTTAGAAACGGTGGTTTTGGTTGGGGATCGACAGTAACCAACCAAACTAGCCAAGTGAGTGACACGTTTACTGTCGATTTTCCGACAGCTCAAACAGTTGCCCTTGGTTCAACGGTTCTGACACTTACAAACCTTGGGACTGAAGTCGCAATGGTGAAATTGTGATTGGTGAACTTTCTCGCACTGTCGCGAGCCAAATTATCGCATTCACGGCATCGCCTTCGATAGTTGAATATCGAGACGAATCGATAGTGATGGCAGTCGCTCGATTGGTTCGATCTGTCGGCAATAGATCAGCGACGTTGTTTTTCGAAACGATCAACACAGACGATGAGGTCGTCGATCAAAAGCTGTTCGCCGTTCGCGTGGCTCATGAGTGGAACGGCGAATTTATCTACCTCGCCGATCGATACACGCAGTCAAGCATGAGCGGTGCATCCGTGTTCTCAAACGTTTGCGAAACAGTGCAGTTGTCTGCCGGCTTCATGGATGGATTCAACTCGATAAGCGATTCCTACCCAATCCATTTCTTTGAGAGGACTGGGTTCTATCACTACAGAGGAATAGAAGCCAAGTGCCGAATATCACCTTGGCCAACGAGTTTCGTGAATGGAGTTCATACGATTCGATCTCCAAAAGTATCGATCTTTCGACTCGTTGCAACGCACACGAAAAGATACTTCGTTCGAAGACGCGCGAACTACGTTCCGAACGATGCAGCCAACCCGTTTCTTTTGGCTCCGAGTGGTGACAACACCGTCACGGCCGGCGAGGCCACAGGTGAATTTACCGAGGGAATGGTCTACACTGGTGACGAACACCCAGAAATATCGCTTACCGGCGCACGTCGGCCATCGATCAGAACGCACGCAGAACGAACGGACATCGAACCGTTTTACTATCTGGCCGACTTGCGAGGTGGTAAAAGGATGCGAGTCACGTATCGCGAATTAGACGAAGGAACTGGCGATCCTGTCATGTCCAACGAATACCCTGAAGACGGTACAGCCAGGTCGGATCAAACGATTATCAACAGCGGAGCAATTGGGCCTGGCGGCAGCCTGAACGGTGCAACGTTCGGCGGCTCGCAATGCACGTTCATTCCGCTAATGTAGTGGATCGCTCCGCGGGCCAAACACTAAGAAAGGATTGCCGAGCAATCCACTACGATGCCACCAGAAACTTTTTGGAAAATCACCTTCGTCTCGCTACTCCTCAACCTCGTCGCATTGGTCGTCGTCGGCGTCGGCTGGGCTGTCTCTTCACTATGGCAGTGGTTGTTCCTATAATCCGAAGGTATCCATAGAAAAGGCCCATACTCAGCGATGCAATGGACCCAACTACAACAACCGACGGACTGGTGGAACAGATTCGACACAGATACCAATCTGGGGAATCGATAAAACGGATTCAACGGGAGACCGGCGTCGACCCGTCTAGAATCTATCGCTCTATCCTGACCGAACACGACCGTCGGCGATACGGTCGGCTAACCGAGTCGGCGAAACAGTACATCGACAATCACCCGATGGAACCTATCCGCGCCGTGGCTCGCGTCGTAGGCATCTCGAAAACATCGGTTCAGCGATACCGCAACCAATCGGAAGCGATCTACGACGAGCCGATCGAAGTACATTTCGCAAACGTATCGCATCGCTGCCCCGTTCACGGCCGCGTCGACGTAATGCCATGCGTTGCGTGCGCAGCGATGAAAAACCGTTCTTAGTGCTTGGTTCTTAGTTCTTCGTTCGTGGTTCTTGGTTCAACGAAGCACCAAGAACCAAGAACGGTTTTACTTGCAAATTCGGGACACTCCGACCGCGTGCGGTATCTTCTCAAGAATGGCCACAATCGCAGACTTACAATCACGAATCAGCTCCGCAATCGCTGCGTTAGACAGTGGAAACTACGCTTCCGCCGTGTCTCTCTGCGAGGGAGCTCTACTCCTGCTCGCGGTGATTCCCGATACCCAGTTCGATATGAACGACCGTATCGAATTCGACCGAGCCGGGGCGACCGCCGCTATCAACTCCGTCATTCGTCGAGCGAAATCAGCCGCCGCCGCGCAAGTGTCCGGCGGACGTGATCAACTCGTGAGGTACACCCGTGGATAAGATGCCAGCCTATTTCGGGACTATCGATGTCGGTACCGCTTGGGGTGCCGTAGAGGTAGACTACCCACAGCAACACGTCGCACGACGTTGGGAAGCGGCAGAAACCAACCGGCTCAACGAAGCACACTGGCAACCAGTCTCCGACGAGATCAACGACGCACTCACCGCCGACATCAAGTTACTTCAGCAACGTTGCCGGCACGAAGCGAACAACAATTCTGTGATCGATGGCGGTATCGAAACGCACGTCACCAACGTTGTCGGCTCGACCGGCCCGACGTTGCAAGTGCTCACGGATGACGATCGATTCAATAGCGAAATCGAACAACTTCTAAAGTATTGGTCGGCGAACTGCGAGTTTCAAGACGATTTGAGTTTGGTCGATCTTCTCGAGGGCTGGACCGCTCAATACTTGTTCAACGGCGAAATGTTGGTTCAAGAGATCGTCGGCAAAGGAATCGCGGATTATCGGTTGCACGATCTCGGGGCCGAAGCGTTCGATATGACGATTCAAAACCCCAACATCTACGGCGGGATTGAACTGGATGAAAACCAGAAAGTGAAGTTGTATCACGTCTGCGACCCAGGCAACCCAGGGGATAAAGCAAAACTCCCGAAAGAATTCACGCTCCATTGTTATCGTCGACGGTTTGCGATGCAACGGCGCGGATTGCCACCGATGGCGTCATCGTTGCCGACCGCTGCCGATATGCGTGACTATGACGACCAAGTGCAAGACGCAGCTCGGGCCGCTGCCGATTACTCAGTGATCATGTATTCCGATCACCCCGACGCGGACTTTTCCAAGCCACTCAACGAAAACGTTGCGGTACGTCGGCGAACGCGTTCGTATGCTCCGCCTGGTTGGAAACCGTTCGAACTGAAAGCTAGTCAACCAGGTATCACGTACGACAGCTACCGGGAACAGCGTCACACCGATTTGGCTGGGACGCTTGGCGAAATGCCGTTGATGATTTTTCGACGGTCGGCCAGAAACCACAACATGAGTTCCGCACGATTCGACGGCGCACGGTACGGAAAAGCAATCGACCGATTCCAACGCCGGCTAGAACGTCGCATGCTCAATCCCGTTCTACGTCGATTGGTTCGAATTGCTCAGATGTTGAAGCTATTGCGACCAACGCCCATGAATCGGATTTCACGCAAATTGCAATACGACTTTCCGCATTGTGTGTTGCCTATCGCATGGACTTGGCCAAAGCCTCCACCGGTCGACGCATTGAAGGATTCGATGGCACAACGCATCCAGTTGGAAAACGGAACCAAGTCGTTTACGCAGGTTTGCGCAGAGAACGGCGATCGATCCGACGAAGTGATTCGACTTCGAAAGAAAGATAACACGGAACTTGCTGCGAACGATCTACCGCCGATCATCGGAGCGTTACCGGTGACGGATGTCGAATTGATCAAGTCAATCTATTCGTTGGATGACGAAGAACCAGACGCAACGCAAGAAGAATCAACGGAAGAACCGAACGCAAATCAGACGGACGAAAGCACACCCACGGAGCCGCAATAATGCCAGCCAATGTAGTGGATCGCTCCGCCGATCCTGTCACTGCAAGAACAAAAAAGAGATCGTCGGAGCGATCTACGACAATTTGCCGAGCCGCAACCGTCGTCGATCCGTCACCGACAACGCTCGACCGCGAGAAACGCACGGTTCGTGCAGTCATAGCCACCGATTCACCAGTCACCGTCTACGATTGGGAAAACGATGTAGAGTACGACGAGGTTCTCGTCCCGTCCGGCATGGTCGAACCAACACGCATGAAATTGCGAGTCGATCACAACACGTATCGATCGCTTGACGTGATCGGTTCCGTGTTCGATTTCACGATCACCAAACGAGCAGTCGAGGCAACGCTCCGATTCTCGCGAGCGTCCGACGTGGAGCCAATCTTTACACGCGTTGCCGAACGGGATCTAGATTCCGTTTCCATCGGTGCACGCTACTTGTTACGCAACACGAAATGGTTGGAGCCTGGACAATCACACGAAGTCGACGGGGTGAAGTACACAGCACGGAAGATCCCGATGCGTGTTGTGCTGAAATGGGAACCGAGGGAAACGTCTATTGTGGATGAGCCTGCGGATTCCAGGGCGTTGATTCGTGGTGCTAAGAATGGATCGCGGAGCGATCCACTACGATCATGCAAAAACGGGACACGCAAACAACGTGGTGTAAATTCTTCTCGCAATCGTGCGACGAGCACCAACGACCAATCTTTAGGGAACGAGACCATGCCAGCGACAACTCGCAAAGCTAAGACCAACCGAGGAACGAAGACCACGCGGCGAGTTCGCCCAGCGGATACAACCGCAACCACACAACGCAAGCAATACACGGAAGACGTCGAGGATGAAGTCGACGCAGAAGATGTAGACGACGCTGACGTTGAATCGGTCGACACGGAAGAAACCGGGGCTAGCGCCCGTCGGCTCAACGAAGAACAAAGCACAAAGAACAAAGAACCTGCGTTTGACGCAGCCGCCGAACGAAAGGCCGAACGGTCGCGAATCTCTCGCATCATGGAAATGGCTTCCGGTGGCGAAAACGAAGTTCCACAGAAGCTCGTAGAACGAGCAATCAACGAAGGTTGGTCACCCGCGAAAGCCGGTCAACAATTCTTCCTCAACCTTCAAAACCGATCTAGCAAACCAACGAAACAAACCGGTGACGGAGTGAATCGAGCACCTGCCATCCACTCAGTCGAAGGAGCCAGCATCGAGGCCCTTCAGTGCGCAGTTCTACTCCGCGCCGGTTATAAACTTGACAATCCAATATTCGGCACCGACGCGGCACAAATTTCGTTTGCTCGGTCAAAAATGGATTGGTTACACCGATTCAATGACGATCTCAAGTCGAAAGGCAACTCCGATGTTGAACGCATCGTAGACGCTGGTCGAAAGATGCGACACGATTCGGCAGTGAAGACAGCCGAACGCGTTTTGCGACTTCGCGGAAAACGAGTTTCCGAAGATCCTGAAGAAATGGTTCAACGTGCGTTCTCGGATTCCTATCTGCCACGCGTTTTCACTGCGTTGCTCAACGTCGGTGTGATCGTTGGTTATGCAGAGTACGAAGATTCAACTATCGGCTGGGTTGATTCAGTCGATTGGAACGACTTCCGAATGAATCAGCCTATCGGATTGGATTCCACAAGCGGTATGAAAAAGCATACACGCGGAACCAAGGCGAAACTGGTCAAGATGGCGGACTTCGGCGAACCGTACGCAATCGCACGGTACACCGGCGATCTCGTGTTCGATGATATGGATTTCATCGACGGACGGATCGACGTAAAGTCACGAATCCCGCAAGAAATGGGCCGCATGGCTGCACGTCTCCGACCGGATTTGGTGTACGCATTGCTGCACAACAACCCAACGCTAAGTGATTCGGTCACACTGTTCCACGCTGATCGCGGAAATATCGTTACCGGTGCACCGCTCGACGTTGCTGGTTTGAGCAAGGCAGAAACAGCGATTGGTTTAGCAAAGGTTACGCAGGCCAACGGCAACCCGCGAGCACTCAACCAAATGATGGGGCATGTGATCGTTCCGCGAACACACCGAGCCGCTGCCAAGGTTGCGACAGCTTCCACAAAGGTTATCACCGGTTCGGCGGTAATGGTCGGCGATCTCAACCCGCACGACGGCGAGTACATGCTTCACAGTGACGCACGTCTCGACTTGGGCGTTGAGAATCCAGACAGCGGAATTTTTGTTGCTGGTGATCCAACGCGGTGGTACGGTGCCGAACGCAGCGGAACCAACACATTGCAAGCTGGTTACCGACAAGGGACCGGGCGAGCTCCGTCCATCCGCTCCTATGTTCTCACTCAAGGAACTTGGGGAATGGGTTGGGACGTTCTGCACGACATCGGTGTTGGTATCGTCCAGGCTCGCGGCCTAGTTCGATGCGACGTCGACTAACGTAGTGGATCGCTCCGCGATCCATTCTTAAAAAACACATTATCAAAAACATCCTGAACCGCTTCGGCGGTTTAGTTCGGGGAATCAGGATTGCGGAGCAATCCGCTACTTTCATAGGGTTAAAAAATCATGTCGTTGTTGATCAAAGATTTGGGCGGAGTCGACGGACGCGAAGAATACGTTTGTCTAGCGGAAACACTTCCGGGGGCAATCGTCCAGACAACTGACGGATTGCTCGGCTACGTCATGGGCTCGCGAGCCTATGCGACTGGTGAGAAAGCGCCAATCATTACCGACGGACTTGTATCGCTAGACTCCGCGTCCGGTACGACGTTCTCCGTCGGGGCATCAGTTTATTACAACATGACCACAAAGCTAGCCGTCGCATCCGGTGCACATCCGCAAGCCGGGGGAGCGATCAAGGCGAAGACTAGCGGCCAGTTGTTTGTCGACGTGCGATTGAATCAGCTCAAACTAGCAGCCGGTAGCTAAAGTCGTTTAGCCGGTTGGTAGGTCTCCTGTTTTGCTTGAAAGATCCATGAAAAAAATTTACTCCATTATTGCCAACGGGCAAGTATCGCTTGAGGGTCAAGTGATCGAGGCGGGTGACTGCATCGGGACACTGACCACAGAGCAACCCATTGGCAACGTTCAATCCTTGATCCGTTTCGGAAACTGTTCCTTGCAACCCGTTGCCAGCGAACCGGCGATGGTGAAACGCAAAGCAGAATCGAAGGCGAAACCGCTCGCGACTGAAAAGCCAGAAAGCGAACCGTCTATCGATCCTGTCGATCCTGATGCGCTCAACCAACTCTCTGACGATCTACCGACTCCAACGAAGGAACCGGAGAAAGCCAAAGAGCCTGAACCGGAGTTAGAACTAGACGAGTCCTTTGCAACGCTCGACAAGAAATGGGCCAAGGCTTTGACGGTTCACGGTCTAGCGAATCGCGAAGCGGTAGCGAAGTTTGTCGCGGATGGTAAGGACTTGAAAGAGGTCGACGGGATCGGCAACAAAACGAAGATCGCCATTGAAGCGTGGCTAAAGTAAAACCGTTCTTGGTTCTTCGTGCTTGGTTCTTCGTTGAACCAAGAACCACGAACTAAGAACTAACAACAAAGAACGGCTGTTTTCATGTCCCTTCACTCGCAAAACGTAGACGCAGCACTAGCGAATCACCGCGTCTACTTAGGCGAGTCATCTACGTCCACATCCAAAGTTGAATACCGCGAAAACGTCAACGTCCCTTGGCGATTGGTCGACATGGCCGTCGTTCATGGTGAGTTTCTCCAACGCGTTCAAAAAGGGATGCAGACATCCAAAGAGGTTCGGCGACACGTCTTTTGCGATGCGGCACAGATCACCGATCGATTGAATTGTCACATTCGCATTGGCGGTGTCGGCGGTCAAGTGTATTCGATCTGTGAGATCACCCGCAAAGGCTCACGCATGCAGCTCCATCTAGTTCGTTTCTCAGCGATGGAGACAACCCGACCCGATTATCGTCAACCGACAGCGAGGCGATAATGGGAGTGATTCTAGACCCACTCGAGCGACTCAAGAAAACGTTCTCCGAATGCGTGCACGTCGCAACATGGATGGGCATCGACCCGCCAAACGCCGAACTAGTCGCGGAACGAATCTACCTTGATGGAATCGGAACACCCGATTTCAACGCTGAGACGTTGACACCACAGCAACAAAAGACGCTTCGCCCGTACATTGTGATCTATCCCAGTTCGCAGATGGGGTATCGATTCCACAAAGACGGATCACCCAACTGTTGGCGTGGCCAAGGTTCCGCAATCGCTGTTTTGTCAAATCACTACAACACCGACGTGTCGATCGATGAGCACTTTCGACAGTCGGCAACGATCATCGAAAAGATTGTCAGTTGCGAAACGTCCGGCCAACCTGGATTGATTGAGATGGCCGCGATTGCCGGGTATCTGAATTGTTCAGCAATCGAAGTGTATTTTGAGGGTCGAACACCAGCCGATCAGGTGGCAAACTATGGCGACGCGTACGACGTGGCGATCGTCGTGGAGTATCAATAAACCATGACGCAGCAACTTGAGGCGGGAGAAGTCGGCAAGCGTGCGGATGAGTACGTTCTGCGACTTGATCAATACAATCACCACACGTTTCCGATCGAACTCACATCAGGCACGAACAACACGCCCATTGACGCTACCGGTGCGAGTCTTATTTGGACAATTCGACGGAAAGCCGGTGACGCGTCGCCGTTGAAAACGATAACGATAACCTGGACAGACAGAGCAACAGGGAAAGCGACCGCGAGTGTCTACATTGATTTGCCGTGTGGACCACGCGAGACAGATTTAGCCAGTCAATACTTTCACGAGATGGTTTACGTCGACAGCTTGGGCAACATCCTGACGAGCATCAAAGGCCCCTGCATCGTAAACCGAGGAGCATTGCGACCATGACAATCAACATCAACATCGGCAACCCCCAAGGGCCAGCCGGGCCAGCGGGTGCAGCGGTACCAATTGCAGCCAATACGATTCTTGCCAACGCTACCAACGCAACCGCGAATCCTTCGGGAATTCCTGCATCCACAGCACGAACACTACTGAGCATAAACAACGTTGACAATACTTCCGATGTGGACAAACCGATCAGCACGGCAACACAATCGGCTTTAAATGGCAAGGCTTCCATCGACGCTCCGTTGATAAAAAATCTCAGCCTAACAACAAAGTCCGCTACATCGGGAGGAACTTGGGGACCGCGTGACGGGGCAATCATCGCATTCCTTGGCAACAATGCGTTCATGATCGGCGGTTGGGCTGGTGCAAATTACGATACCGATTGGAGCAGCAACGGCGGTGGAACTACAACCAACCAGATTTACAGATCGACCAACTACGGAACAACGTGGACGCTAGTCAAGAGCCACGACACAACGCCAGGATCAGACCATTTTCCGCAGTTCCACTATCCCGCATGGTGCATGCACACCGTAAGCGGGACAGATTATATCTATCTGCTTACAGGTGATTCGTTCGGGGAGTTTCCTAACGTTGTTCGATCGTCCAACGGAACCACGTGGGAAGTTGTCAACAGCGGGGCTAAGCCTTTCAATGGTGTATTCCTCTGCGCCGCTGGTTCGATCGACGGAAAAATGTATTTAGTCGGTGGGCATACGACTTTAGCTGTAGCAACGGCAAGAAACACGGTTTACAAATCGACCAACAACGGTGTTACTTGGACGCAACTATCAAACGCACCTTGGACAGCGCGAGCGACCAACGATCGTCTCGTTGCGTGGAAGGGTAAACTATGGATGGTGGGAGGATCGATCTACGACAACGACAATAGCTTGAGAACTGTATTCAATGACGTTTGGACATTAGACCCAGACACAGACACATGGGAAGAAGTGTTAGCTAACGGTCTAGCTCCTTGGGAAGGCAAGCAGTTCGCAAACGTATTTGTTTACAATGATTGGTTGTATATCTCTCGCGGCGCAACACTCGCAGGCAACACGACCGACACTTGGAGGACAGCAGACGGCGTAAATTGGAGCCGCGTTGACGCTTTAGAAATGACTGCATCACATGCTGACGGTTGCGGCGTTCATTCTTCCGGCATTCTTTTCGCTTCGGGTAATGGTTGGCTTACTGGTGGAAGTCCAGAAAATGAAGATTCCCCGTCTTACTTTGCGTCCATTGCATCAGAAACCGCGCAAGAGTCGATTGCTAAGGCTGCTCACGAAATCGCAGCAACTTACGATCCAGATTATCGTGGAATTGACAACGATTCCTATACAGAGGGATCGTCACCGCGCGGGCTAACGCCTGGCGCAAATGCAAAGATAAAACAGATTCGTTTTCGAAACAAAGACCAGTACGAAAACGACATTGCGATGATCGGGGGATACGCATCATCTCCAGACGTTAACTATGTGTTTATCGGAGGCGGGTTGGATGCCGACGCAGAGCCTCCACAAGCGCTTATTGTATGTCTAGGTGCAGCCGGTTCGAGTAGCGCAAATGCCGACAACTATCTTGAACTTTACATTCACGGGACCAAGTTCAAGAAATCACGATTTGGTTTAGGTGCATCGATTCCGAATGAAGGCATAAACGCAGCGGTCAGAACAACTCGATTTGGTGCAAACGAAGGCAGCACAACAGAACCTCCCGAAGTTACTGCGGGTGTTGCTAAGGTTTGGAAGCATGTCATGCCCAACCACGGCGGTACGGCTGACGTGCAAGTAATCGGGGCCTATGCTTACAGCGCTAACGACCGAATTGTGTACGTCGGTGGGGGAATAAGTTCTGACCAAGCAGCAACGGTGGTAGAAATCTACACAGGCAGCGGAACTATTGGAACGCTGCGGCTAAGAATCAACAACTCCGGCATCTGGATAGATGATGGTGGAACGATGAAGCTATTGCAGTTAGGAGCGGCAGATAGCGGCGGAAGTGGATACAAGATGTTGAGGGTGGTTAACTAATTCTAAAGATCAGCGTCAAAGAGCGGGGCACAACGCCACGCAAATTCATCAAGCAACACAACGCGGCAAAACGCGTTGGGTTTCGATCAATCGCTGACTACTACCACGCCAAACTAACGCCAAAACGATTCACCAAAGCGCACGGACTCGCGGCAAACTATCGACCGAGGCAAGGGGAAAACCTCACGTACGGTAGCAAAGCTTACTGGACGTCATACACCGGCAGAAAACAACGACGCGGGCACCTGATGCCGCTCGTGTGGTCGGGAGAAACACGACGTCGGTCTAGGATTGCAAATATCATCGTGACTGGCAAAGAATCGCGGGTCAAGTATCAACTCAACGTGTTGAACTTTCATCCAGATTTGCGGCAGGAGTTTTTACGGATGTTGCCAGCGGAGTCGGTGAAGTTGGGGAAAGTGTTCGACAAGACGTACGACACGGAGTTTAAAAAACCACGTTCTTAGTTCTTGGTTCCTAGTTCTTAGTTAAACGAAGAACGAAGAACAAAGCACCAAGAACGGCTGTTCACATTTGCAAATTTGGGACACGTCGTTTGCGTCTGCTAGGATGATTTCGAATCGTCCATCACCTGCCGATCGGAGTTCCAAACTGTATGTCCTCAAAACAATTGCCATTGATCGCGATTGCTGTGTTCCTCGTCGTGCTCGTCGCGGCAAATCTCAGCGGTGTCGGCAATGCCGCTGCCGTAGCAATCAACTACAAGACATCGCACGTCACGCAAGACGGGAACCTACAAAGCTCCATCCCCGAATCAGTCTCAAGCGGATTGGGTGGACTGGCTAACCTCGCACTCGCTCTACTCGTCACGTTGGCCGCGTGGATCTTTCGCGGACTGCATGCAATTGCGAATTGGATCAATGACGCAGTCGTGGCCAAGAAACCGACCGACCCCGAAGACTCAAGCGCGGACTCGGAAACGTGGGAGAAATGCGAGTCGCTTCTGGCCGATGCCATCTTTCGCGGCGATCGACAACTAACGATCATTCTTTGCGAACGAATGCACGGCAAACCCTATCTTCGAGTGAAGACTGAAGGGGTAGAAAATGCCTAAGCCGGGAACACGCAAAGACTCAGAATCACAACCCGTTTTCGGTTGGATTGTCATCGCTTTTATCGGATTCGTCGCGGCGTGGATGCTGGGTGCATTCGATGGCGAGCAACAACGCAAACCGATCGACGATACGGTTATCGATCAGACTATCGTTGACGACAAAAAGGAATCCGACGATCCTAAACCGCAACCGTCTGGAAGCCTCAAGGACTGCGTTTTGTTAGTTGTTCACGATAAGAAAACGACATCCGAAAGCGTCGAGTACACAACGACGATTCAAGACGACACGTTTTGGGACAATGCCGCAAAGGTCGTCAAAGATGTCGAGTTCCTTGAGGACGATGACGAACTGGGCAAAAAGTGGCTAGCGACTGCGAAAGCTACCGCGCCAATCGTTCTTCTCGTGAACACGTCAACGAAAAAGTTGGAATGGTCGATGCCGCTACCAAAGGGAACAACCGAACCGATTGCCAAGAGGTTGAAATAGGATGGACCAACCAAACTTCAAGGTGGAATTCAAAGGGCAAACGTTCTCGCTCGGGTTGCAAATTCCCGACAAGATACCGCTATCGTTCGCAGAGTATCCGCTTCAACAGGTGATGCCGTTGGATCAAATCAAAAAGATCTATTCCAACCCAGGCCGCAAGCACGCGTTGGATCTCTACACGACTCGCAAACAACAGGGCCGGGGGTCTTCATGCTGTCCATACGCGGCGACAACGTCAATGGAAGCCAAGCGGAAGTTCGATCGCAAACAGGATGTCGAGTATCAACCGGAATACCTCTACGCCCACATCAACGGCGGACGCGATGCCGGGGCTATGCTCGACGATGCGATGAAGTTCCTATTGGCCAAGGGTTGTTGTCTCAAACTGCCGAAGCTCTACCAAGATCACACGTTGAACGATTTGACGATGGAGGAAAAGCGATTCGCGGCACAACAGGCGTTGGATTATCGCCCTCTTGATTGGTATCAAGCGCCGATTCGGAACATTGAAACCGCTTGGGCTGCGATGGTGTCGGCGATCGCTGCACGCGACCCTGTGTTGATGGCTGTCCATTGCGGGAACAACTTCTTTTCCGCCGGTCCAGACGGCAAATGCAAACCCGACCGAGGCCCAGGAAACCACGCCGTTTGCGGTTTGGAATTGGAAGGCGTTTTAACAGCTCGCTCGTTGCGAGACATCTCGATTTGGGCAGTGAACAGCCACGGATCGAGGGCAGGCAAGAACGGTTGCTACCTGCACACCTACGACCATTCAGCCGAGCCGGTGAACTATCACCAACACTGTATGTGCCGATCTATGCGATCGTCACCGGATGAACAGATTTCGACTCTTATAGGATAGAAACCATGAAGACGTTTTGCTTTTTACTGCCGTTGTTCCTCATCGCGTTGGTTGGATGCGAACATCAAATCGGACGAACACCAAACACAACCGAAAAGATAGTCGACGTACAGCATGAGCTCGCCGAACTGATCGAGCAGATGAACCAAAAAGAACGGTTCGATGAACTGTCAACGACGCTGGCATCTATTCAACAGCAACAGGAGGCACTAGATTCGCAACTGTCATCGATCGCGAGTTCGCTACGCAAGAGCGACGCGGCCAAGTTCGTGACGAAGAATGATCTAGAAGACGCAATCGAAGTGACAAAGGAGGCGATTTCGAACGCGAAAACCGGAGACGCAGATTGCGATTGCATGTCCAAGTTGGTCGGTTTGGAAAAACGTTTGGAGGCGTTGGAATTGCAGTGCAAAACGCAGGCTTTAGGCTACTCGACCAAGAGCAGTGGATCGACTGGAAGCGTTGCGAGTTCGACGTACAGCACGCAATCGGTTGCGTATTCGGTGCAGTCGTCCGGAGGTTCGACCGGTTCGCTTAGTTCGACATCGACACCAGTCTACACGGTTCAGAATACGGCTATCGATTTGCCTGAACAGACACGCACGGTCAAGGTTGTAGAGCCTAGAACACGCAGACAAGTCACGTTTGCCGAAGTGCCAGAGAACGCAGACTTGGGGCTGTCGGTCCAATCAACGCAGCAATGCTACACCGACGACAACGGCAACCGAGTTTGTCCGCAAGCTCCCGCCGCATCGGTATCGCGTCCGACGTTTGGCAGTCGTCTAGGTCTGGGCTCACGTCTCTTCGGGAGGTAAGCCGTGAAAACGATTGTCGCTTGTTTGTTGTTGGTCGCGTTCGCATCGATTGCCAGCGGCCAAGATTTGCCACCGAATCGGCCTGGCTATGTGTGGGTTGAGGTCGGTTCTCAACCGGCATTTACACCGGTTCGTAGCGTAGTTAATTCCGTGCAGAGTTTTGCGGAGGCGGAGGTAGGCAGACTGGCTCGCGGTGGCGTGGGGTACTATCGCCGCACTGGTGGACATCCGACAGGCAACATGCCGGGGTCGCGATTCACCGGCACCGGTTACAGTTCCTCGCCGAACAATATACCGACGTGCGAACCACGCACGCGAATGACATTGGTAGCCGATGCTGTTCAACGCGGGGTCGATGGCAAGTACTATCGCGTCCGCGCGTGGAAATGATGTTCAAGTACGTTGCGGCCTTTGCAGTTATTTGCTTGTTGCTACTATGCTTGCAACGCGGCTGTGAACGGATTCGCAATGCACGTTGGGATCGTTGGGACCAGAAGAAAGAAGATCGACGCGAGCATCGTGAAGATCGGAAAGACGACCGGTTTCGTCGTGATCAACACCCGAATGACGAGCAACCTGTTGACCCTCACAGACGTTGGATTTGGAGACGACGGGAAGAATCATGATATTGGATTTTAGTATCTTCATCGTGTTGGTCGTGGCTGTCGTGTCGGGTGTTTACACGATGGAGCGGCACAAAGATTATTTTGCTACGTTCCGATGTGTGCACCTGATTCGCTGCGAACCAAGAGCGATGCTTTACGTGATCAACAACACATCGACCGCATGGTGCATGATAGATATTGTGTTGCGAGTCATGACTGTCAGCGAGGCTGGATTTTCGCAATCGCGATGGGCTGTGATTTGGCTAGCCTGGCACTTCGGCAGTGCTATGATTGCGATAGCTCTCCACTGTACAACCAACGCATTACTCAACAACAGATCTGGAAGCAACAATGGTTGTCGATCGTGAGAACTGGGTGCTCATGGGAGTCCTCGGCTTTATGGGGGGAATCGCTTCAAACATCTTGGTACCAGCTCGACGCGGGTTGTTAGGGTTCTGCGCCGCTGCATTTCTTGGGGTGTTTTGTGGTTCGGTAGCTGGGATCGTCGCGAGCACAACAGATGTGCATGTCGGTTGGCAGTTTTCGTTGGCCGCGTTTGTCGGTGTCTTCGGTGATCGCATCCTTTCGAACATCATGCGTTACCGTATGGATCACGCGACGCATCAAATACACGTCCACGGTGGACAGACGCAAATCAATCAGGGTGAGAACGTAAAGGGAGATCAGTCGTGAGTTTCAACTTCACCAACAATGTCACCGGTGGCAACGCTCAAATCAACCAAGGCCAAACGGTGAACGCCACACAATCGAACTATGCGGGGTCTACAACACCAACGCAAGTCGTCGAACAAGTAGAACAGGAGTTTAAGAAACTCGCAGACGAGCAATCGCAACAGGTCGAGCAGGATCCAGACGCAGAGCATCACGAGTACACCGACCCAGCACCGGCCTTTGAAGAGTTGAAGCTATGTGCTGCCGAACCGGAGCCTGAACCGGAAGTGGTGGAATCCGCCATGCTGAAATTCAAGCGTGTCGTGGCTGAACGTGGACCGCAGCTCGGCAAGGCTCTATGCAATGGCGTCGTCGCTGGACTTCAAGCGACCGTTTCGACGCATCCCGTCGTTGCTGCCATCACTTCGTTCCTCAAGACATTCAACGACTAACGTGTGGCTAAATCAATTCCTGCCGTTGATGAAGTCGCCGCCCTCACTGCCAAGCTAAAACTAGCCAAGGGTGAGTCGTTGAACAAAAAGGAAACGACGCTCGTCAACCAATACGACGCACGGAACTTTCAAGTAGCAATGGAAGCGTTTTTGACTTCCGTTCCGAAGGGGATCTATTGCGAACTTGCAGGGCGTCAACATAAGGTCGTCGACGATTTCGGTCGTCGATATGACGTGCCGTGTGATTTGCCAGTGATCAATCTGCACGCGGTTATCTCAACGCTGCACTCTCGAGTTAGCGAACTCGCTGCAGTCGCTCGACCGCACTTGGACGGTGACGAAGCGGAGTTGGAAAAGGAGAAACTCAAACAGGAAATCGGCAAACTTCAACGCCAATCGGCAATCCTGCAAATCGACATCGAGAAGCACATGGATCAGCTTGTTGAGAAGACATCTCTCAACAGTGGAATGGAATGGTTGTCAGCGAAGTTGCGAACGTTGGGGACGCGGATTCATTCGGTTTCAGGTCAAGATGGTGTCGATGCGGTCAATGAGTTCTTAGACGATCTAGCAGTGGAACTAGAAAAAGGAGGGTCGCTCCATTTCTGACATCGTTTCAACGGATGAGTTTCTAGGGATTCGCGCGGCACGGTTCGCACCGATGCTTGCGACTGCACTTCGTAACGGTCGCGGTGTCGCTCCACGTCCCTACAAAAAGTGGATCACCGAGGAAGTGAACTTGCCTATGGACGGTGGACCGCACCAGGGCAAGCGGTACCAATTCCGATTCCAACCGATCACGGAACTGTGGGCAGACGAAATTGATTCGGGTCGATGGAACGAGTTCATTTACTCGGGACCGTCGCAGAGTGGCAAATCATTTTCGGGTTACGTGTGCCCATTCCTCTATCACATCTGCGAGCTCAACGAGTCTGTTGGCTTCGGTGTCCCGATGGAGGAAATGGCAAGTGACAAATGGGTAGCGGACTTGAAACCGGTGATGGAAGCATCACACCGATTGAAGAAGCTTTTGCCAAGATCCGGACCGGGTTCCGCGGGTGGAACGATTCGCGATCGCATCGTGTTCGCCAATCGCGCTGTTGCTAAGATCTTGACGGCCGGAGGCTCCGACCAATCGAAAGCGGGTTATACGCTGCGGGTTATCTTGGCCACTGAAGTCGCAAGGTTCTCGCGGATCTCTAAGACTTCACCGGAAGCCGATCCACTAGAACAGTTGCGAGCGCGTCAACGTTCTATCAAGACTCCTGACCGACGAACATATCTTGACGGAACGAAAACCGTCAAGGAAGAACTACCGGCATCCCTTTGGGACACCTCGAGTCAGAGCCGGATTGTAACAGAGTGTCCGCACTGTGGACGTTGGAACATACCAGGGCGGCAAAATCTGATCGGTTGGGAGAACGCACGGACGGAAATCGAAGCGGCAGAAAAAACGAACTGGTATTGTCCCGACTGTGGTGAACTGATCACGCAAGCAGAACGACGCGACGCAGTGGCAGCGGCGAAGATCCTCCACGGCGAACAAGCGATCACGCGTTCGGGCGAGATCGTCGGAGACTTGCCGCGAACGCGGCGGCTGTTCTTCGATTACAACGCTTGGCACAATCTTTTCTTGGATGCGTCCGACTTGGCTGTGGACTTGTGGAGCGCAGCACAAATCGAAAAGGGTACGCCTGCGTTCGAATCGGTCGAGCGTAAGTTGTGCCAGTTCGTTTTCGGTACCGTCTACACTCCACCGGTAGAGGAGATGGGCGACATCCTCAGCGAAACGGATGTCTCTGAACGTCGCGAGTCGTTCCCTCGCGGGATCGCGCCTGCCGATACTCAACACTTGGTCGCAGGTGTCGACGTTGGTGAAAAGGTTCTGCACTGGGTTTTGCTATGCGTTCGTTCTAGTGGATCTCTGCACGTCGTCGACTACGGGACAAGCGACGTCGATCGAGCAATGCCGATGCGTGATGCGGTCGCGTTCGCACTCCACGAACTTTTCAAAGCTCTCTCGGCTGGTGTCGCACTGGAACGCGAGGTCAACGAATCAACGCGAATCGGTTTGCAACTTTGCCATTGCGACTCGGGGCACTTGCCAGAAGTCGTGTTCAAGGCTTGTAAAGCCTCGCCGCCGAACATTGATTTCATTCCGATACTTGGACGCGGACGGACACAAATGGAAAAGCGACGCTACACGGCTCCGTCGCGAAAAAGCAATCAGGTTCGCAAGATCGACCCAGACGGACGTTGGCATTTGTCGAACGTTCCTCGAGCCAAGATCCAACAGTTGACACTAGACGCGGACGCGTACAAACTGATCGCCGATTCTGGATTTCGCACCGAACCGGGAAAGCCTGGCTCGATCACACTGTTTTCGGGGCCCGGCAACGTACACCGAACGTTTGCAAAACATCAAATCAACGAGCAGTTTGTCACGGAAGAAATCCCAGGTCAGGCTCCCGTTTCCAAGTGGACCGAGATGGGAGCCAACCACTACAAGGACTCGCTAGCATACGCCGTATGTGCCGCCACTCGCCTTGGTTGGAGTCCAGTTTCCGACACCGAGGCAGACTCGAAAGCAACTCCGACAGTCTACGAATAGGCCCAAGAAGGCCCTCAAAACGCAGGAAAACGGCTACTTACTCGACTATTTTGGCAATGGCGTGCGCTAAAAAAGCGTGCGATGATTGGGCTACGCCC
>Ga0315901_10001843_pt1 | contig 30176 bp, 27 predicted proteins | sample LakEriMetagenome_10_FD_203761 | JGI IMG/M metagenome (GOLD analysis project Ga0315901, IMG submission 203761) | Freshwater fungal communities from buoy surface, Lake Erie, Ohio, United States - Buoy 2 MA116 | ecosystem: Environmental > Aquatic > Freshwater > Lake | place: USA: Lake Erie, Ohio...
GTCCACCCCTACGGAAAAGCTTGTCAAAACATCATCAAACAACCAAAAAACAACCAACCGCCGGGTGTCATGAATGATGGCGCAACGACTTAACCTCTCCGGTGTCATTTTTCATTGGCGCAACACGATTGTTGTTGGGGGCCTTCGGGATGACTCATGGACATGGGCGGACATGCTCCGCCCTTCCTTCCGCAATCGTCCCGCCAAAAGTCGGATTTCTTCATCAAAATCCCGCCGTTACTTCATGGCGCACGACGGGAATCCCGGCCATAAACATGCGTCCTGAGTTTTACCCGACCCATATGAAGATCGAACGTATTGAAACCCACGTCTGCCACGCGCGGATGCGCAACTGGGTGTTTGTCAAAGTCATCACCGACCAACCGGGCCTTTACGGCTGGGGCGAGGCCACGCTCGAATGGCACACCCGCGCGGTGGTCGGGGCGATCGAGGACATTTCCCAGCTCCTGGTCGGCGAGGATCCGCGGCGCATCGAGCACCTGTGGCAGATGATGTATCGCCAGCATTTCTGGCACGGCAACGGCATCATCCGCGGTACGGCGATCAGCGGCATCGACCTCGCGCTCTGGGACATCCTCGGAAAATTCCACGGCGTCCCCGTCCACCAGCTCTGGGGCGGCCCGGTGCGCGACCAGATCCGGCTCTACTGCCATCTCGGCGGCGGGCGCATGGAGGATTTCTACGAAACCGATTGCTCCGACGCCAAGCGCTTCGGCGAGCTGGCGGCACAGGCGGTCGAGGAGGGGTTCACCGCCTTCAAGTCGATGGCCGTGCCGCCGACCATGCCGCTGGAAGGCAGCCGCCCGGTGCGCTACGCCGAGGCCTGCGTGGCGGCGATGCGCGACGCCGTGGGGCCGGACATCGACATCATGGTCGATTGCCATGCGAGACCCTCACCCCGCATGGGTATGCTTTTCGCCAAGGCGCTCGAACCCTACGATCTCTATTTCCTCGAGGAGCCGTGCTGGCCGGAATCCATCGACGACATCGCCCGCATCCAGGACGCGGTGAAAACCCCCATCGCCACCGGCGAGCGGCTCGTCACGCAGCACGCCTTCCGCGAGGTGTTGGAGAAACGTGCGTGCTCGGTCCTGCAACCGGACATCACCCATTGCGGCGGGCTTTCCGAGGCGCGCCGCATCGCGGCGATGGCGGAGGCCTACCGCGTCGCGCTCGCACCGCACAACCCGCAAGGACCCGTGAGCACCGCCGCTTCCATCGAGCTCGGCTTCGCCACCCCCTCGTATGTGATTTGCGAAAGCGTCCACAATGACGTACCGTGGCGCGCGGACGTGGTGCAGGAGGGTTTCCAGGTCGATCCGAAAACCCGCACCGTGCGCCCCAACTCCCTGCCCGGCCTCGGCGTCGAGCTCAACGAGAAGGAGATCGCGAAACATCCCTTCCAACAAGAACAGCTCCAGCGCGTCTTCTACTCCGACGGCGCGGTGGGCGACTGGTGAAACGATCATGAAAGCACAACATACACTCGCCGGCGTGCTGCCGGTTTTGCAACTACCCTATCACACAGACGAGTCGATCGACTGGGCGACGCTCGCCCGCGAGATCGACTGGGCGTATGAGAACGGCGCGCACGGCATCGTCGCCGCAATGGTCACCGAGATCCTGCGCCTCACCGATTCCGAGCGCGACGAGCTCACGCACCGCCTCGTCGAGTTCAACGCGGGCCGCGGCCCGGTGGTGATGAGCGTGGGCGACGAAAGCACGGTGCAGGCGGTGCGCCACGTCCGCCACGCGACCGCCGCCGGGGTCGATGCGCTGATGGCCATACCGCCCACCGCCACCCGCGCGCTGCTTTCCGAAAAAATCCGTTACTACGAGGCCATCATCGCGGCCACGGATCTGCCGGTGATCGTGCAGGACGCGAGCGGCTATGTCGGCGAGCCCCTGCCGGTCGGCACCCAGGCGGATCTTCACCGCCGCTTCGGTGAGCGCGTGCTTTTCAAGCCCGAGGCCCAGCCGCTCGGACCCAACCTCAGCCGCCTGCGCGACGAGGGCGGCGACGGCCTGCGTGTGTTCGAGGGCAGCGGCGGTATCGCCCTGCTCGATTCCCATCAGCGCGGGATTTGCGGCACGATGCCGGGCACGGAGATCGTCTGGGCGATCCGCGCCGAGTGGGACGCCCTCGAGGCCGGTGACATCCGCCGCGCCACGGAGCTGCAAGGCCTCATCGCCCCGCTGATCTTCCTCCAGCAGGGACTCGACGGTTTCCTCAGCGTGGAAAAAGCGCTGCTGCACCGCCAAGGCGTTTTCCCGAACCGCATCGTGCGCGGACCGGTCGGCTTCACCCTCGATCCGGAAACCGAGCGCGAGGCCTTCCGCCTGTTCGGCCTGCTTTGCGAAGCCTGCGGAAAGGGGCTGCCGTCATGAAACCTCTGGTGGCCATCACGGGGGGCTTGGGGGACATCGGCCGCGCGATCGCCGAGGCCTATGCCGCGAAGGGCGATCAGGTCGCCGTCTGCGATCTCGCGGAGCGCGCGCCGGACGGCTTTCCCTGGCACTATTTCCCGGCGGATGTCCAGAGCGAGGAATCCGTGCGCGCGTGGTTCGACGCCATGGAAAAGGAATTCGGCCGGCCGCCCACGCTGGTGGTCGTCAACGCCGGCGTGCATTGCACCAACGGCCATGGCGGCTGCCTCGAAACCGGCTTCGCGGAATGGACTCGCACCATCGGCGTGAATCTAACAGGTGCATGGCTCACCGCGCGCGAGGGCGCCCTGCGGCTGCTTGTGGCGGGCGGAACCGGCGACATCCTTTTCATCGGCAGTTGGGTCGGCCAGCATCCGACCGCGAACATCGCCGCCTACTGCGCCTCGAAGGCCGGCGTGCATTCGCTGGTGAAGTCGATGGCGCTCGAACTCGCGCCCCGCGGCATCCGCGTCAACGAGATCGCGCCGGGTTATGTGGACGCGGGGCTGAGCGGGAAGATTTTCGAGGAAAACGGCGATTTCGCCGAGCGGGCGCGCCAAGCCGTGCCCTGCCGCAAGCTGGTCACTGTCGCCGAAGTGGCGCGGGCGGCGGTTTTCCTAACAGACCCGTCGAACCCGAACCTGACCGGCACGACGCTCATTCTCGATGGCGGCATCTCGCTCATGCACGGTCCGCAAGACCTCAAGTAATCCCACCCGACCCACACCCATGAAATTGATACGCTTCGGAAACCCCGGACAGGAAAAACCCGGCATCATCGCGGAGGACGGAACCCGGCGCGACGTCTCGGCTTTCACCCCCGACTTCACGGGGGATTTTTTCGAGAACGATGGCATCGCCCGCCTTTCCGATTGGCTCGCCTCGCAGGAAACCGCACCGCCGGAAGTGGCGCAGGCGGTGCGGCTCGGGCCGCCGGTCGCCCGGATCGGCAAGATCATCTGCATCGGCCTGAACTACGTCGATCACGCCGCCGAGGCGGGCATGGATCTGCCTGCCGAGCCGGTGCTTTTTTTCAAGGCGACCTCCGCCCTCTGCGGCCCCAACGACGGCCTGCTCCTACCGCGCGGTGGCGAGAAAACCGATTGGGAGGTCGAGCTGGCCTTCGTGATCGGGCGCACCGCGAGATACGTCGATGAGGCCGACGCGATGGATCACGTCGCGGGCTTCTGTTTGCATAACGATTACTCCGAGCGCGCGTTCCAGCTGGAGCGCTGCGGGCAGTGGGTGAAAGGCAAAAGCTGCGACACCTTCGCCCCACTCGGGCCGTGGCTGGCCACGCGCGATGAGATCGCCGACCACGGCCGGCTTGGCATGTGGCTCACCGTGAACGGCGCGAAAAAGCAGGACAGCTCGACGGCGAACATGGCCTTCAAGGTGCCGTTTCTCGTCAGCTACATCAGCCGCTTCATGACGCTCATGCCCGGTGATGTGATCACCACGGGCACGCCGCCCGGGGTCGGCATGGGTTTCAAGCCGCCGCAATTCCTGCAGGCCGGCGATGTGGTCGAGCTGGGCATCGACGGCCTCGGCTCCCAGCGGCAGGTGGTGCGCGCCGCCGATCAGATCTAACATAAAACGGATATGACCAACGAACGCTTCAAGGATCAAACAGCCATCATCACGGGCGGAGCCGACGGGCTCGGCCTGCACATCGCGACACGTCTCACCAGGGAAGGCGCGCGGGTTTGGATCGTGGATCGCGATGAGGAACTCGGCGCCGCCGCCGCGAAACGGATCGGCTGCGAATTCGAACCGATGGACGTGGCGGACGAATCCTCGGTGACCACGGCTTTCGGAAAAATCATCGCGGCGGCCGGACGCCTCGATGTGATGGTGAACTGCGCGGGGATCGTAGGCCCGAACGGGGTCAAGATCGTCGATGTGCCCTTGTCGGGCTTCGAGCAGGTGCAGGCGGTGAACGTGCGCGGATCGTTCCTGACCTGCCGCGAGGCCGTGCGCCACATGCTGCCGCGCGACTACGGGCGGGTGCTGCTTATCGCCTCGATCGCGGGCAAGGACGGCAATGCGGGCATGACCTGTTACTCCACCAGCAAGGCCGGTGTGATCGGGATGGTGAAATCCGTGGGCAAGGAATACGCGGAGACCGGCATCACCGTCAACGGCCTCGCCCCCGCCGTGATCCGCACCGCGCTGGTGGACAAGATGGATCCGGAACAGGTGAAATACATGACCGACAAGATCCCGATGAAACGCTGCGGTACGCTCGACGAGCTGGCCGCGATGGCCTGTTGGATCGTATCGCCGGAAGCGAGTTTCAACACCGGCTTCACCTTCGATCTCTCGGGCGGCCGCGCCGTGTATTGAAACCCCGGAACCCCGCCGCCCCGTGATCCGCCACACCCGTTTCCCAGGCCTTCGCGCGCGGTTCGGGGTATCACGCTGGGACATCACGCCCAGCCTGGATGTCTGCGCGAAAAACTGGGGAGCCAGCGACCGCTGGTTCGCGCGCGGCATCCACCGCCCGCTCACCGGCACCGCACTGGCCATCGCCGACGGCTCCGCTCCGCCGCTTCTCCTCCTTTCCCTCGACCTCGGCTGGTGGCGCGCCCGCGCGGACGCCGATCGGCTGCGGCTCGCGCTGTGCGATGCCCTGTCGCTGCCGGAGGAAAACCTGATCGTCCACCTCACCCACACGCACGCGGGGCCGATGCTCGATTCCGCCCCGCCGCCGGAGGCGAACCCGCAGGCGACCGCCGCCTATCTGGATGAGTTGCGAGCGGCCTGCATCGCGGGTGCAAAGGCCGCGCTCGATGACCTGCGGGAGTCCACCCTGCTATTTCACACCGGCGCGTGCGGGCTGGCGACGCCACGCGATTTTCCCGACCCCGGCGATCCGCAGCGGTTCCTAACAGGCTTCCATCCGGACGCCGCAGCCGACGACAGGCTGGTCGTGGCCCGCGTCTTCGATGACGCCAACCGCACCCTCGCGACCCTCGTCAACTACGCCTGCCATCCCACGACGCTGGCTTGGGACAACGACCTTGTTTCGCCCGATTTCCCCGGCGCGATGCGGGAAATGGTCGAGGGATGCACCGAAGCTCCGTGCCTGTTCCTGCAAGGCGCTTCCGGCGAGCTCGCGCCCTGCGAGCAATACGTCGGCGATACGGCCACGGCGGATCGCCACGGGCGCGCGCTCGGCCACGCGGCGATGGGGCTGCTGGAAATGCTCGCACCCGGAAACGCGGAAACGGTTTACGCAGGTGCGCTGGAATCCGGAGCGCCCCTCGCCTTGTGGAACCCCGCCGCCGGTGAGCTGCCGCGAACCCTTTCCGCCCAAGCGCCCGCCGTGGAGCTGCCTGTGAAACCGGATCTCCCCGGCCTCGACGAAATCCGCGCGCGGATGGCGGAGTCGTCCTCCGGGTTCGGCTACGAGCGTCTCGTCCGCCAGCTCCGCGTCCGCGAATCGGTCGGCGACGGCACGACCTCCGCCGAGCGCATCTGGGTTTGGAAACTGGGCGCGGGCGGGTTGGTCGGCGTGCCCTTCGAGGCCTACTCGATCTTCCAACGCGAACTCCGCGCCGAGTGCCCGCACCTCCTCGTGCTCAACATCGCCAACGGCCACCTCGGCTACCTGCCGCCCGCCCCGCTCTATCGCGGCCCCTCGCTCTACACCGTCTGGCAAACACCCTACGCCGAGGGTTCGCTGGAGGCCGTCACGGATCTTGCGAAGAAATCTCTAATCTCTAATCTCTAATCCTGCCATCATGCAACTCGCGCCTCTCGATATCATCATCTTTCTGAGCTACTTTTTCGGCGTCGTCGCCTTCGCGGTGATCGTGGCGATGCGGAGCAAGACGCGAGGCAGCTCGTCCGATTACTTCCTGGCCTCGAAAAAACTGCCTTGGTATGCGGTGGGAGCGTCCTTCATCGCGTCGAACATATCGACCGAGCATTTCATCGGCACGGTCGGCTGGGGCTTCCTCTACGGCATGGCGGTGGCGAACTGGGACTGGGCGAACGCGCTCACCTTCACCGCGCTGATCTGGATTTTCCTGCCCTTCTACATGCGCGGAAATGTCTCCACGATGCCGGAGTTCCTCGCGCGCCGCTTCAATTCCGCGTGCCGGACGATCTACGCTTCGGTGATGCTCGTCGGCCTCGTGATCGCGATGCTGGGCGGTGTGATGTTCGCGGGAGCCAAGGCGCTGAACATTTTCTTCCCGGAGATCCCGATGGAGGTCGGCATCCTGCTGCTCGCCCTGACGGCGGGGATTTACACCGTCTATGGCGGCCTGCTCTCGGCGGTGTGGGCGGATGTGCTGCAATACGCCCTGCTCATGGTCGGCGGCCTCGCGGTGACCGTCATCGGCCTCCATTACTGCGGCGGCCTCGGCGAGCTGATGCGCGCCCTGCCGGAAAAATTCATCGTCTTCTATCCGTCCACCCATGAGGCCATTCCGTGGAGCGGCCTCGCCACCGGACTGCTTTCGGTGGGCATCTGGTACAATTGCGCGAACCAGTTCATGATCCAGCGCTGCCTCGGCGCGCGCAGCGAGTGGGACGCGCGGATGGGGATCGTGATGGCGGGGTTCAGCAAGGCGATCCTGCCTTTCATCATCGTGGTGCCGGGTATCATTGCCTTCCATCTATTCAGCGACCGCCTCAGCGACGGCGACCAGGCATGGCCGTTCATGGTGCGCGAATACCTGCCAGCGGGCATCACCGGTCTCGTCCTCGCCGGCCTGGCCAGCGCGATCCTTTCCACGCTCAGCGCGATCACGACCTCCTCCTCGACGATTTTCACACTCGACCTTTACCGCCCCTTGTTGCGGCCCTCTGCATCCGATCACGAGCTGCACCGCGTTGGCCGCCTGAGCGCGGTGGCGGTCCTTCTGATAGGCGTCGGCGTGGGCCTGCTGATCGCCGCGCTGCCGGGTATCACGGTCTTCGGCTTGATCCAGCAAACCTTCTTTTACATGGCCGCGCCGATCGCCGCGTGTTTCCTCGTCGGTATCCTTTGGCGCGGAGCGACGGCCGCCGCTGCCGTCACCACCATGGTCGCGGGCTTCGCGGTTTTCACACCGCTGAGCCGCTTCGTCCTGTTTCCGAAAATCCCGTGGCTCGTGCCCTATGACAACTTCATGCACCACACCTTCGCGGTGATGCTGCTCTCGGTCTTCACGCTGGTGGCCGTATCGTTTTTCACGAAACGCAAATCCGCCGAGGAACTGCGCGGCGTGGTGTGGACGCGCGACGCCCTGCGCGGTTCCGAAGTGGGCGGCGTGAAACGTCCTGCTTGGCAGAGCCTCACGCTTTGGTGGGGGCTGATGTTCGCCACGATTGTGGGTCTTTGCACGGCCACGGCGATTTTCGGCAGTCGCAGCGAGGTCATCGAGGCCGAGCGCGCGGCGTTCAAGGTCGAGGGCGGCACCACCGAGATCCGCCCGCGGGGCACCCTGAAGGACTTCAATCTCTGGACCGGCACCGGCGAGTTGCTTTTCCGCCCCGATCAATCCGGCGGAAGCATCACCTTCACTCTCCCCACCGAACGGTCGGGAACTTACCATGTCGCGCTCGTCGTCACGCGCGGCGCGGACTACGGCGCTTTCCGCGCGCAGATCGACGGCCAGCCAGCCACCATCGCATGGCGCGAACCTTCCGGAGAGGGTTTCCGCGTCGCACGCCGCGAGGCGCAGGTCTTCCCTCCGGTCCAGCGCGCGGTTGAGGCGGGTCACGTCGTCGGCCGGGTGGAAATCGGAGGGCCGCGTTCCGGTGACGGCCCGATCCGCGTTACGCTGATCGCTGAAGCCACGGCTCCCATCGGCATCGACTCCGTGGTGATCACTCGCCACTGAACCGTCAGATCCGGATCCGCGACTCGAATTCCGGCAGGCCGGGGTCGGGAACGCGCATTTCGAAGATGGCACCATCGGCGGTTTCAGAGCCCTCGCGCCCACCTGCGGTGGTGATGAACATCCGGTCGAGATTCGCGCCGCCGAAACAGAGCGAGGTGACCTTTGCCACCGGGAGGTCGATTTTTCCCATGACCTTCCCGGAAGGATCATGGCGTGTCACGCCGTAGCCGTCCCAGCGCGCCGACCAGACATTCCCCTGATCATCCACGGCAAGGCCGTCGGGAATGCCTTCATCCTCGCTGGACTGATGAAACAGGGTGGGGGAACCCAGTGCGCCGGTCTCGCGGTCGTAACCGTATCGGAAAATGCGCCGGGTGGTGGAACAGGTCCAATAGAAGACCTTGAGATCCGGTGTGAATCCCATGCCGTTCGAGCATCCGGTGCCGCGCCACAGGCACGTGATGTTTCCGTCCAGATCCACCCGGTAGAGTCCGCCACTTTCGTTGTCCGTCCCGATGCTTCCCGCGAAAACCCGCCCCTCGGGGTCGGCGATCACATCGTTGAAGCGCTCCAGACCCTCATCGGAATAATGCAGCAGGACGGAGACGCGCCCGTCGGGATGGAGCAAGGCGAGATCGTCCACCCGGAAGAGCAGCAGGGAGCCATTGGTCTGGAAGGTGAAGCCGCCGACCGGAACGCCCACGTAAAGCACTTCATGTCCGCCGGTCTCCGGATGCAAGCGGTGGATCGTTCCCGCCCCGATGTCGGTCCAGTAGAGGCACTGGCTCCGGCCATGCCAGAGCGGATTCTCGCCAAGCTGGCAGTGGCTGTTGATCAAAATGGCGGAGTCGGTCATGGCATGGGCGTGTGATGTTCCGAAATACGGTCAAGAGCAGGTAGCGTAACCGCGAAATGCCCGCTGCGTCAAGCGATCCGGACGCGTTGGGCGGGCAATGGTTCGTTGGGTTTTCCGTTGTCGGATTTTTTCATGAAATGGGCTCCGTAACTCCATTGACGGTCCGCATCACCCGGACCATCATCTTCGACCGTTTGGGCGGATGGGTGCAAACAGTGGCGACGTTGCCCTTGAACTCCGGATGCTTGCCACTCTGCCCATCGACCTCCATGAGGTTGTCCATGGAACTCTCGTAAACTCTCATAGCCGGGATTGAACACGGTTTCCGCAGCAGTTGAGAGGCCGGATCTACCAAGGGGCGGACGATCAGCCGGGTCCGGCTTGCGATTCTTCGCTTGGGAATTCGACCGATCGGCCGGGAGAAAGTCGGATTTATGCATGAATTGCACCTCTGAAGTACATTTTCATCGGCGGAATCCTGATCTACAAGTTGGGAACGCTGATTCTCCAGACAGGCTCTGCGCTCTCACTAAAACAACACAAAACAGCAAACACTGCAAACAATGAAAATCAAGACTCCGAACAAGACAGTGCGGTGCGTTACTGCGACAGCTTTTCTGGCTGCGACGAACGCTTCGATCGCCTCAACCATCCTCCTCGGCTCGCTCACGCCGTTCACCGGAGGCGACGCCGGCGAGGGTCTCGACCTGACTGGGAACATTGTTCACGCCTACAACCTTGGCGGAACTGCCCAGACGGTGCAGGGGGTGACCTTCGCCGCCGCGCCCGTGGGGGGAGCGCCTGCAGGCATCACTCCATCCGGGGCCTTGGAATTCAACTATTCCGTTGCAAATCCTGGCGGGGCCAACGGAGCCAACTACGGCGCCACGGTCGACGACAACGCGTTGGAGACTCTGACGAACACCGGTTGGTACAACTCGGACTGGACCCTCGATCTGGCGGTTGTAGCAGGCAATCAATACAAGCTTCAGCTGATATTCCAGGAGAGCTTCTGGGATTTTCAAGGCGGCCTTGTCGCAGGAGCGCCCGCGGAGCGCAATTTCAACGTTTTGGTGGAGACCGGATCGCCCGCCACGTTGAGTGTGGGCCTTGCGAACTTTGTCCCCGGCGTCGAGACGAATGGTGCGAATACTGCCAGACAGCCAGGAGCTGATTTCGGAGTGGTCTACACCTACAACTTCACCGCCCCCGACACTTCGTTCCGGATACGGCTGCAAGACAATCCGGGGGGTGACGCTAACGCGGTCCTCAATGCTCTGACTCTTACGCAAATCCCCGAGCCCAGCGCCGCTCTCCTCGGCGGCCTCGGCTTCCTCGCCTTGCTCCGCCGCCGCCGCTAAGGCGGAAACGAGGATGCCCCCCCGCTCATTCAACGGACTTCACCACAAAAGCAAATTCCTAGCATTAACAAGAGCAACTCATGAACAACGAAGAACCAAGCAACGAGAACCACAACCTGATCGAGAACCTGAAACAGAACGGCCTGTCGCGGCGGGGATTCCTGCACGGAATGGGAGGTCTGGGAGCCATGCTCGGAATGGGCGGATTGGCTGGGAGCGCGGGCGCGGCGCCGAAGGATGCGGATGGGAAAGTCATTCCAGGCTTCGAGAAGGGACAGAATGATCCGAATGCGGCGAAGGGCTGGCAGCCGGTGTCTGACCGCAAGGTCAAGGTGGGGATCGCCGGATACGGCCTTTGCCAATTTGGCGCGGCCTTCTTTTATCAGAACCACCCCAACGTCGAAGTGGTGGCGGCCACCGATCTCGATCCCGGGCGCTGTGCCGCTCTGGCCAAGGCGGTGGGTGCGAAGAAGACCTACCCGTCCTGCGAAGAAATGATCAAGGATAAGAACATCGAAGCCATCTACATAGCCACCGATGCGCCGAGCCATGCACGTCTGGCCATCATGGCGCTAGAGCACGGCAAGCATGTGTGCTCCGCGGTTCCCGCGGTGTTCGGGTTTCAGGCCGAGGATGAAGCGGAGAAATTGTTCAATGCCGTCAAGAAGAGCGGCATGAAATACATGATGAACGAAACCTCCACGTTTCATGCGGATCTCTACGCCAAAAGAATGCAATTCCAGGCAGGTGCCTTGGGGAAAATCATCTATTCAGAGGGGGAATATTGGCATGACTTCGGCCCCAACGGGCTTCCCGGCTACAATCCCAAGAACGGTAAGATTGAACTCGACGGCTGGCGCAAGGCCCTCCCGCCGATGTGGTATCCCACCCATGCGGCTGCCTACTATGTTTCAATCACCGGCGGTCGCTTCACAGAAGTGTCCGCGGTGGGCACTCCGGGTCTCTATCCCGAATACAATGGTGGCGACAACCAACACAAGAATCCCTTCGGCACGGAAATCGCATTGTTCAAGACCAGCGAAGGCGGGATCTCTCGGATCGGTGGCAGCTGGGACATGAAGAATGCCCACGGGGAACAAGGCCGCGTCTACGGGGAGAAACCCCACAACAGCGCGATCAAGGGAGATCGTCCGCCCCTGCCACCAGGCGTCGACGGCGGCGGCCATGGCGGCTCTCACGGACACCTGACGAACAATTTCATCGAATCGATACTGCTCGATAAGACGCCCATCGTGCATGTGGGGGATGCCCTGAACATGACTTTGGGCGGAGTGATCGCCCACAAGTCGGCACTCAAAGGTGGCGAGTGGATGAAGATTCCCCAGTATAAATTGTGATTCCTGGCACACCCCGCTCGCCGACCGGCACCGACTGTCATGAGGAAACAAATTGGCAGAGGCTTACGCATGCGCTCACTCCGACGCTATCAACGGCTGGCGACAGAAGGCTGCAGTTGATCAAGGCGTCCCTCACATCCGGCAGTGTCGCCAAATGGGGAAAGCAGGTGTGTGTGTGTGCTCACATCCGGCAGTGTCGCCAAATGGGGAAAGCAGGAGATGCCTCCGCAGGGCCATCTCCAGGAGCCCGACCGGGACTTGTTGGCGCGCTGGGTCTTGGGCCTGCACCAGTCGGGGGAGAAGCCGCCGGGAAACTCCGGGACGCTTGAAGGATTCGCCAGGACAACGGGTTTCAACGTTGGGCAGTGGACGCAGTACGGGTAATTCGGCCCGCGCTCGGTGACGGTCGGGTGGAACAAGGAAACGGAGGATCAACCCCCTTCCCCCCCCGCCTCTGGTCCTCCCATGAGCTTTCTCAACGGCCTTCATGCCAAAAGCAAATTCCTAGCATTAACTGTCCCTTGTGTATTAAAACGTGCTATCCTTTCGGAGGAAGCGGCGGAGGAGTTCGTATGACCCTTGAACGCCTGCCGGATGTTCGAATGGTAGCTTGAACACTCCGCCGTCTTCCCCCGTCCAGATCGTGTAGTTGCCAGAACAGGATAATACCTCCGCGTTCGCACACAAGGCAGATTTCTATCGGAAGGGGGATTCCTTCATCGAAAAATACACATAGAACCAATCAAAGAAATGAAGAATACTTGCAGCCCAAAACCCCTGAACCGTATTGATGCTGGCGTGGACGTTTCAAAAGCCACGCTCGATTTTGCAGTCGATGGAAATCTTTTTCAGATTTCAAACACTGCTACTGAAATCCGCAAAAAACTAAGTGAACTCAGCCATAAATACGGGGAAGCACTCCGTGTTAGCTGTGAGTCTACGGGGCGATATGGACACACTCTAATAGCCATATGCCTAGAGCTCGGCATTCAAATCTGTCAGCTCAATCCGTCCGAAGTGCGTGAGTTTGCTAAGAGTCAGAAACTCTTGGCAAAGACCGACCGGATCGATGCTAAGATAATCGCTACCACTTCTCCCGCACCTTCAAGCGCCGCTTCGGCATCCCGCCTGCCGGCTATCGCCAACTGCGCCACATCCGCGGCTTCCAGTCCCCGGAAACCGGGGGACTGAAAGGGAAAATCCGGTGGCTCGCGGCACGGATCTGTTTCGCGCTTAAGGCGCGGACCCATACTAGCCAGGGCGAGGCCGCGCAGCGGCCGTAGCGGGCGCGAAGTTTGTCTAGAGTAGCGTCGAGGCGTTGGTGCTTTTCTTTGGTTTGTGGGATTTCAGTTTCCGCATCGTCTTCTGTAATCATTGTAGCGAAGAGCTGCGGAGTGAAATTGTTGCGCTCAACCAAGTGCGTGAGCGTGACGGCGACTTGGATAAGATGCGCTCGGGTATCGGGTCGGTCACGCCAGAGTTTTCCTAACAGATGAATGAGATGGATGGTGGAATCGTTTTCAGGAAAACGGATTTCAGGTGTCCATGCTGCGCCACGTAGAAATGCGAGGTGCATCGTGAGCGATCCTGTTAGAAGACCGTGAGAACGCAAGCGTTCGCAGGCTTTGTGAAGAAGCTTGCAAAGGATCGGCCAAGCTTTCGCTGGATCACGAAACTCGGGCGCCAAGACATGGCTGTGACCGATGGATTTTTTTGCAGATACAATATCCGGAATTTCATCGCCACGGATCAAGTGCCAGAATCGATCCCCCATCACTCCGCCCCACACGTGGTGCAAACGTTCTTTCGGCGCCGCACAAAGTGCCGCGACGGTATGAATTCCTGCCGCATGCATACGCGCTTCCATGTTACGACCTATGCCGTTGAGTTCACGCAGTGGCAGCCCATGCAAGACATCGGGCAAATCTTTTTCCTCGATGAAAAACAAGCCATCGGGTTTGCGCATCTTGCTCGCGGTTTTTGCTAGATATCGATTCGGCCCAATCCCAATCGAAACTTTGATCACGGGTGAAACTTCTCGCGCGATGGTGGATTTGATATTTTCCGCAATGCCTTGAATCACCGGAATCTCGCGGAGATTGAGCGGCAGCCACGCCCACATTTCATCGATACTGAGAACCGCTTCAACATGAATGCAGTTTTCCACCGCGGAAATGATTTGATGATGAAAGCGGATATATTCAGCAGGTTTGCTTTCAACGATCGCGATCCCCGGGCACATGACGCGTGCATCGCTGATCCGCGTGCCGGTTTTCACGCCGTAAGCCTTCGCCTCATACGATGCCGCAATGCAGGAACTCGACTCCGCCATCACCGGAGCGACGCCGACGGGGCGCCCGCGCAACTTGGGATTCAGGTGCTGCTCAACGCTTGCGAAATAGGAATCGCAATCAACGAACAGCGCAGTGAGAGGACGAGACACGCATCAAACTGTCGCGAGCTAGGCAAATTGGTCAACTTGAAAAAGTGTTCCTATGAACACTTTTTACGCCGCAGGCTTTGGACTGCTGGGATCATTCCCAGCTTTTGGGAAAAACATGGTTTATCGGAGCGATGAGTTATTAACGAATATCTCTATAAATGGATCTCAACCTCAAAAGCTGCGGATAACCGCAGCAGTCCAAAGCCTCCGGCGGAAGAATTACCTACTTCTTCGCCTTATTCATCGCTTGGCTGAACCAATCGTTTCCTGCAGGAGCAGGTGATGATGGACGATTATCACGGCGTGGAGCTTGGCGATCGTTACCTCCTGCAGGGTTGCTGCGCTGGCGGGCTTCGAAATCCGGGTTCGATTTCATCGAGAGGGCGATGCGGTTTCGCTTGAGGTCGACTTCGGTGACGGTGACTTGGACTTTCTGGCCGACTTTGACCACCTCGCTCGCATCGCGGATGAATTGATCGGAAAGCTGGCTGACGTGGACGAGACCATCTTGGTGGACGCCGACATCGACGAAAGCACCGAAGGCGGTGACGTTGGTAACGATTCCGGGAAGCTTCATCCCGACTGTTAGATCCCCAGGTTTCTCGACGCCCTCAGCGAAGTTGAACATTTCAAATGCCTTGCGCGGATCGCGACCCGGCTTGGAAAGTTCCGCGAGGATGTCCTGAAGGGTTGGAAGACCAACTTCATCTGTTAGATAATTCTGGAGGTTGATTTTTTTCCGCAACGCCTCATCGCTCATCAGATCGGCGACGCCGCAGCCAATGTCTTTCGCCATTTTTTCCACCAATGCGTAACGCTCCGGGTGAACCGCGGACGCATCGAGTGGATGTTTGGCATCGCGAATACGGAGGAATCCAGCAGCTTGTTCAAAGGCTTTATCGCCAAGGCGAGGGACTTCTTTCAGCTCGGCACGTGAATTGAAGCCGCCTTTTTCGGTGCGATAAGTAATGATGTTTTCCGCAAGCGTGTTGTTCAGACCAGAAATGTAAGCGAGTAAATGTTTCGATGCGGTATTGAGCTCAACACCCACACCGTTGACGCAGCTGATGACCGTGTCATCGAGTGAAGTTTTCAACGCACGTTGATCGACATCATGTTGGTATTGACCGACACCAATCGCCTTCGGGTCGATTTTCACCAACTCTGCCAGTGGATCCATCAGTCGACGCCCGATCGAAACTGCGCCACGCACCGTGACGTCTTCGTTCGGAAATTCCTCGCGTGCGGCTTCGGATGCAGAGTAAATCGATGCACCGCTTTCGTTAACCATGATCACGGGAATCGAAGATGGAAGTTTGAGTTTTTTGACAAAGGTCTCGGTCTCGCGTGAAGCTGTGCCATTGCCAATAGCAATGGCTTGGATATCGTGTTTCTTGATCAACGTCGTGAGTTCCACTGCAGCTTCGTAGAGCTGGCTATTCGAGCCTGCGGTGCAATGTAGCACCGTATGGTGAAGGAGATTGCCTTGGGCATCGAGCACGACGGTTTTGCAACCCGTGCGGAAACCGGGATCGATCGCGATCGTGCGGCGGCGGCCAAGCGGTGAGGCAAGCATGAGCTCACGAAGGTTGTCCGCGAAGACCTGGATCGCGGTTTCATCGGCGCGTTTTTTACCAAGCAACCGCATTTCCGTTTCCATGGAAGGCATGAGCAGGCGCTTGCAACCGTCTTCTACAGCGAGACGGACTTGCTCGGCGGCAGCGCCTCTACCTTTCATCCATTCACCTACTGCAATCGTAGTAACTCGCTCTAGGGGTACTTCGACACGCATAAAAAGAAACTCTTCTTTTTCACCGCGACGGATCGCAAGCATGCGGTGCGAAGGAATGGTTTTGAACGATTCAGACCACTCGAAGTAGTCGCGGTATTTCTCCGCGCCTTCTTCTTTTTCCTTACCATACATGATCTTCGAGGAAACCGTGGCCTCGGCTTCGTAGATTTTGCGGACTTGGCCGCGCAACGAGGCATCGTCGGAAACGCGTTCGGCGATGATGTCGCGAGCACCAGCGAGGGCATCTTCCGCGGTGGCGACCTCTTTTTCTGGATCGATGTATTTCGCGGCTTCTGCTGTGGGTTCGGTGTTTTGATTATCTAACAAGAAATCAGCCAGTGGCGAGAGTCCGCGTTCGATCGCTTTGGTGGCGCGGGTCTGGCGTTTGGGGCGGAACGGAGCGAACACATCTTCGAGTGCAGTCAGAGTGAGCGCGGCGAGGATTTTTTTCTTCAGTTCATCGGTGAGAAGATTGCGTTCTTCCAAGGATTTTAAAATCGTCGTGCGACGTGAATCGAGCTCGGCGAGCTGAAGCATGCGATCACGGATCGCCTGAATTTGCACTTCATCGAGTGAACCTGTGGCTTCTTTACGATAGCGGGAAAGGAAGGGAATCGTTGCGCCCTCAGCGAGAAGTTTCGCGGTTGCGACAACAGAAGAAAGCTTGATGCCGGTCTCGCGGGCAATGAGTTCGAGATGGGCTTGGGAGGATGAGGCGGGTGTGGGATCGGACATGATTTTCGCGGTCGGCAATGTTACGCTGGGGACGGAGTCGGTGGCAAGCGATGCTGACACATTTCCGAGTAAAATGATCTGGTCAGTCGGGGCATTGACGGGCATTCCTTTGCTGTAATGAACGCAGATGCGCCCGCCATCCCAAAACAAAGGCTGAAGTTTATCGATCTGGCGCGGTCGATTGCGATCATGTTGATGCTGGAGGGGCACTTTGTTGGGTTGACTCTTACTCTTGAGGCACGGGATCCATCGAATCTCATTTATGTCATTTGGAATTCGATACGAGGATTCACGGCACCACTATTTTTCACCTCTGCGGGGATGATTTTTGTTTTCCTGCTCACGGGAGAAAATGGTTTGTCGTTTTTCAAGCAGGTGCGGGTGCGCAAAGGTTTCATCAGGGCGGTGGAATTATTGTTATGGGGATACGCGCTGCAACTGAGTTTGCGGAATTTTCCGGACTATTTAAAAGGCGAATTCGGCAGCTGGGTTTTTGCATTTCATGTTCTGCAATGCATCGGAGTCGGACTGATTGTTTTGATTTTGATAGCCGCACTTCACCGCGCGATCGGTAAGTTTTCCTTGGCTTCTTTTTATACAATCGCGATGCTGATTTTTTTATCTCTATATATTTGGTTGAAAAGCCTGCCTGAAGGAACATACGTCCCAGAAGGTTGGCCGCAGCTTGTTCAAAATGCATTGATTGGACCGCGCTCGGAGTTCCCGATTGCTCCGTGGTTAGGGTATGTTCTACTCGGAGGTGCGATGGGTGCTTATTTGCGCGCGCAAAATAATCAACTCCCAACCCTCCGATCATGCAGCTGGTTTTTCATCCTCGCTGGAATACTAAAATTGATATGGTTCGCAGCCTTCTCCATACCCATGCCTGAATATGCTTTGGATGGTATCGCGTGGTTCACCGAGCGCGCTTTCGAGGTGGTTTTATTTCTCGGGATCTTGCGCATCATTGAAATCCGTTTTGGGATCGACGCTCCATGGATACTTAGAATTGGCCAAGAAACCTTCGCCATCTATATCTTTCACGTCATTGTTCTCTACGGAGGCTTGTTTGGCTTCGGCTTGAGTATTCACCTCAAAGAAAAACTAGAGCCGTGGCAAGCAGCCAGTGGCGCGTTACTGTTCATCGCATTTTTCGCAGCCTACGCGATTGCGTTAAATATCTGGAAAACACGAAAGCAGAAGAAGGTTTAATTCAAACCGTGCAAATCTGGATCGCCTGCTTCAAACTCGCGAGTTTGTCTTTCTGTGTTGGTATAAATTCTTGTGCGACATGACCGGCATATCCCGTTTCCAAAATTGCCCGCATGATGGCTGGGTAATTCAGCTCTTGGGTTTCGTCGATTTCATTTCGACCCGGACAACCCCCTGTGTGATAGTGCGAGAAATACCTGTGCTTCGAACGGATCGTTGCGATGATATCACCTTCCATGATTTGCATGTGATAGATGTCATAGAGTAATTTGAAATTCGGGCTCGCGAGCCGATCCGCCAATGCCACGCCCCAATCACTTTTATCACACATATAATCGGGATGATCGACGCGGGAGTTGAGCAGTTCCATAATCAAAGTGATGCCGAGTTTCTCTGCCGTGGGCAAAAGTCGTTCCAAACCGATCGCACAATTTTCCAAGCCTTGCTGGTCATCCAAGCCTTCGCGGTTTCCTGAAAAGCAAATCAACTGCTTCGCACTAACGCTCGCACAATCCTTCAGTTTCCGTTCGTAAACCTCCACTAATGCGTCGTGATGTTCGAGACGATTGAAGGCTTTTTCAATCATCCCAACCTTGATGCCCGAATTCGTGGTCGTCGTTGGAAACGTGACCACCGGACAATCCAAATCGTATTTTCGTATCGTTTCGAAATCCGATGTTTCTAGTAGATCGATCGCGGCCAAGCCGATTTCTTTTCCTTCCCTGCAGAACTGCTCGAGTGGGATATCCTCGTAGCACCAGCGGCAAGCGGCGTGGCGGATTTGATTTTGCATTCCGGAAACTCTTGGTTGCGTCATATCATTTTTTGAATTTTCCATAGTCATTGCTCGGATTCGCTGCGGAGTTTCATGTTCATCAGAGATAGATGCAAGAAACAAGCAGTTGAAACGTAAATCATTCAAATTGCATCGCATTCATTGTCGGGTAGCATCCACTGTATTAGAGCACATTCACACCTGCAACTCCGCCAATCACCAAGTTCCCCATGAAATCTTTATTCCTCTTATTCGCGTTTCTAATTTCTTTCTGCGCACATCTCGCTGCCAAACCGCTCAATATCCTATTCTTCACAGCTGACGACATGAATTATGATTCTTCGGCTGTATTCGGCGGCCCCATCAAGGATTTGACTCCCCATGTGGATCAACTTGCCACCGAAGGAATGCGCTTCAAACACGCTTACTCGACGGTTGCTGTTTGCCAACCCGTGCGTCAGACCATGTTTTGCGGACTCTATCCGCACCGCAGCGGCTCGACTGGTTTTACTCCTGTTAAGCCCAATGTGCGCACGCTTCACCAGCAACTTCGTGATGCTGGATATATCATCTCTTGCTACGGAAAGCGAAAGCATATGCAACCTGACGATCAATATTGCGCAGATGTGAGCGATGACACAATCAGTCGTCATCCTCAGAAACTCGCAGAGGCAACCCGTAATTTTTTGCGCAAGGCACGGGAAGAAGCAAAGCCCTTTTTCCATAATGTCAATTGCTACGATCCGCATCGTCCCTTCATCGGCATGAAAGGTCCAGATGATCTGGCTGGAGGGGAAACTCCGAGCCGTTGGATCAAGCCTGGAGAAGTCACCCAAGTTCCTGGGTTCTTGGAGGATTTGCCAGAAGTCCGACGGGAACTTGCAGGCTACTATACGAATGTGCGTCGATTAGATGATGCACTTGGTGCAGTGTTAGCCGTGCTCAAGGAAGAAGGATGTGCAGATAACACATTGGTGGTTTTTTACGGAGGCGATCACGGGATGTCATTTCCGTTCGGTAAGTCGAACAGTTACGAAAACAGCTCACGCGGCGCACTGATTGTTCGCTGGCCAGGCGTGATTCAACCAGGATCAGTGGATCAACATCACATGGTGAGCACCCTCGATTTTACTCCGACATTACTGGAAGCCACCAAGCTGCCTGCCATTCCAAACATCGATGGACGCTCCTTCCTTCCGGCACTGAAAGGCGATAAAATGACAGGATGGGATCATGTGTTCACAGTCTATAACGCGGCATTCGGAAACAACTGGCTACCCATGCGCTGCATGCGGACACGAGAGCGTTCATACATCTGGAATGCGTGGAGCAATGGGACGAAGAAATACCAAACGGAAAATATGGCGGGTCTAACATGGGATGCTATGACAGCCGCAGCTGAAAAAAATCTAGCGATCCAAGAGCGAACCGAATTCTATACCTACCGCACACCCGAGGAATTTTACAACCTCACTAATGATCCTTGTGAGCGCAAAAACCTGATCGAAGCAGCTGACAGCCAGGCGGAAATCGAATCCATGCGGAAACAGCTATTGACCATGATGCAGAGCACCGAAGATCCTTTTGCGAATGCCTTCGCCAATCGCGAAAACAAGGAGCTAATTCAGGAAGCCATCAAGAAACATCAAAAAGCTCCATGACGCATTGGAAATCCCCAATCTAATTCCAAATTATTTTTGTTAGAACCCATTTGCTGTTGGATTTTAACCAAAAAAGCGTTACATCAGAACTACCATCGACAGGCCGGTCTCCTTTAACTTCGATAAATCCCTCAACCGTAGCGCGCACAGTGGCGCGATCACCCTCGATCTTCACCTCCCGGAATTCCGTAATCTCAAAAATCGATTCCTTGGAATTTAGGCAAATCCACGAGAAAGCCGACTCGATCTGATCCTTTGGATAAGAACCGTTCACTTTTTCCACGGTCGAACTTTCGAAATCGATTTGATCTGCCAATACTTCACCTAACGAGTAAGCTTTGAGTTGACGAAACACTCCGCGCGATTCTGCGTCGATCGTCATAACATCTAACAGATGATCCGAGCGACGTTTGACAGCACGCTCCTCAGAAGACCACCATATACTAAACGGTATGAGCAATAATACCAATACGCAGGCAATGATGATTCGTGTCTTTGCTGTCATGACTGCTTAGGGTCGTAGAAAATCCGCACATCTGCTTCTTTCGTTCCGAGCAGTTGTTGAGCACGACGCAGGGCGTCCCGCGTGGAAATATTTGGGTTTGATGGCATCGCGAGGAAGATGTTGCTTTCACCCTGAGTCCGATCCGCTCCCTCTTGCAGTATTTCCAAAATACCTGAGTTCTTCAGAACCCGATAAACATCCTTGGATGCTCCTGATATCAGCAAGAACAAACCCTGGCGACGCATAAAATTAACCAAATCTTCGAGCGCCATCACGCTGGTTGCATCCAAATGACGGGCATTTTTCAGACGCAAGATGATCACTTTGATCGCAGGATCGGCAGCAGTTCGTTGAATTTGCGTACGAAACAACTCGGATGCGCCGAAGAACAGATCACCCTCCACATGCACGATGGAAATCGCAGGAATCGGCCTCGCATTGTTGCCTTCTTTTTCACGCAACTCTCCGACATCATTGAATTCGTATTCCTTGAGAAATGGCTTACTTGCTTTGCGTAAAAACAAGGTAATCGAAATCGCCACGCCAATGAAAATCGCAACATGCAAAGGCGCGAGAAGAGTAGCGATGAATGTCACAATGATGACAGCCGCATCGTCTAATGTTGAAAGCAAGCAGATGCGGATTTGTTTGACGTTAAATAGCGTAAAGGAAATTGCGATCACCAAAACCGCGAGCGCTGCCTTCGGAATGTAATCGATTATGTTTAAACCCGTTTCACTCGACCACGCGATTAAAATCACCAGCACCAATGTAAACAATCCTGCGAAAACCGACGACGCTTTGGTTGCAGCGCCTGAGTTATAATTCAAACTGGTTCGTGTCAATGAACCCGATGCAGGCATCCCTCCAGCAAGGGCTGATGCCAAGTTCGAAAAACCAACTGAAAGCATATCCTGATTTACGTCCGTACGGTCTCCAGTCTGTGAAGCAATCGATTTCGCCATCAGGGTGTTTTCCAATGATGCGAGAAACGCGATTGCCAAACCCAAACCCAATAGAGCGGAAATATCATTGAAAATCCCATGACGAAACAGATTCGGCAGATTCGGTATCAATTCCGCGAAGCCGAATGTATAGAACGTTTCCTGTCCCTCAAACGGTCCAATTTTGAAATGGATCAGCGATCCAAAAATCGCCGAGCCCAGAAGCAGTGCGATCGAAAATGCAGGCCAGTTCTTTTTCCATCGCTTAAACGCATAGTAGATTGAAAGTGTCACCGCTCCAATCACTAGTGGCACCCATTGTATGTGCTTGATGGAACGCAGCAACTCACCAACCAATCCAAAAAATGTCGCAGTTTGCTCGGTATCTACAAATTCACTCAAACCTAACAAAGGTTTGAGTTGATTACCGATAATAAGCACTGCAGCACCTGCCATATAACCTACCAACACGCTGCGAGAAACGTATTGCAAAAGATCCGCAACTTTCAGTACCGCACCTAACATGGATGCAATCGCGACAATAAAAACCAATAGCGGTAGCAACTCTGGAATGCGAGAATGCATAGCGGGATTCACTGCAAAAAAGCTAAATAACATAAAAGCCGTCGCGTTAGTCGGCCCGAGGACATTGTATCGAGAACTAGCAAAAAACGGCGCGATCATCGCCGCAACTGCGGCACTCACCACACCGTAAATCACATCGACCCCCGCAATCGCCGCATAAGCAATCGCCTGCGGTAACGCCAATAGGGTCACGTTAGTTGCCGCTCTCAAATCATCTGTAAACTTCTTTTTCGAGTAGTCGCCGACGGAGCCAATGTGCGGAGATAAATCGATTTTCTCCTCGTTAAAATAATCGCGGGTGGCGCGGTAAAATTTTTTAATGACGTTTCCGAAACCCATTTAGCTTCCTTAAATTAGTGGAAACGCGCACGCCTGAAAAGCCACAAACCTAACAAAACACAAAAAATATTCGGGGCCCAAAGAGCGAACGCCGCGCCAGCATCGGTATCGAATTTATCCGATAACACCGTGAATAGAAAATACGCGGCGCCAATCAAAAGACTGATAATTAGACCGCCAGAAGTATCTTTTCGGCGGCTCTTTAAACCCAGCGGAACGGCGATGAATGCAAACGCCAAACAAGCCATGGAAAACGAGTAGCGTTTGGTGATCTCTGCACGGAAAGCAACTTTTTGAGACTCCTTGAGATCTGGATTTTCTATCATGTATTGCCGTATTTCAGCATTCGTCATCGCACTGGCTTTGACCTTTTTTTTGCGATCATCACCAAAATCAAACAGCCACGGCTCAGCCTCACCCGCAAAAACCAGCTCAGATGTGCCGTCCTCCTTTTTGGATTCAATAAAGGTATCGATCAATTTCAGACGCAGCTGCTTTTTTTCCTCATCCACAATCAACGAAACACTACCCGCATGCACGTAAGCCTCAGTGCGGATCGGCTTTCCCTTATCACCATTTGAAACCTGATAAAGATTGAAACCTTTCAAGGTGTCGCCATCGCGCGCTTCAACAAACACTTTTTGATTTTTAAATTTTGATTGCACAATACCAGGGTCCAACAACGAGCGCGGGTCACGTTTCACCTGCTCGTAGACAAGATCGGTAAGCGATGCCTTGGCGAGAGGCACGATGTTCACGTTGATCCATAGACAACCCAACGAAAGCACTGCCCCGATGATGAAAACTGGGAGTGCCAAACGAAACAAACTAAGACCCGCCACCCGCAAACTGGTCACCTCGTTATCGCTCGACATCCTGCCAAATACCAACAATGCAGCGGATAGAAAGCCCCATGGAATCGTGAACATCAGAGAAAACGGCAGGACGTTGATCACAAACCGAACCACCAAACCCAATGGCGCCGCCTGCTCCACAAGCAAGGGCCGCGCCTGTTTGAAAAGATTTCCCATCACCAGCACCATGCTGAGAATAAAAACAGCATAGATCGTCCCCAGAATAATCTGTTTGGCGATATAGCGATCGAAAAGGCGCATACCAGAGATTCATGGGCTGAGACCCATCTTGCAAGTGGCAAGATTCATTAGATGACCTTGAATCCAAAAAAATCACCCATCACTCACTCATTTTCTTAACTTGTAGGAGCAAAAGCACGATAGTTGTATAAGTGCCGTGCGCCACATCCGTTTACTTACCCTGCTGCTGGGTGCGATCCAGCTTTCCTCAGCTGAACCCCTCACCTTTAGCAATCTGCCGCTTGGCAGTGAACAAAAACCCCTGATTTTAAGAACCTACATGCCGGATCCTGGACTGGATGCTGGATATTTCGCCAATCACGGGAAAAGCTCGCCCTCCCCAAAATACAATCCGACTAAGGGTGAGGATGTAAAAGGCGAGTATGTGCCGATCAAAGGAATTCCCGCAGCCATCGGCGTCAATCACGGCCCTGCGCTATCTTACGCGTTCGACACGGTCGAATGCCGCATCGCTTACGCATGGCAAGGCGGCTTCCTAGACATGTATCCGTATTGGGGCGACCCCCAACGGGGCAACCGCCTGAGCAACAATTACGTCCCGCATCTCACCGGCACTCTTTTCTACAAGGCAGGCGCGTCATCGGAAATCTTTGTGGATGGGAAACCTCTCACCGATCTAACAGATCCTAAATACATCGGTTACGACATCAAGGACGGGGCGCCCGTTTTCACCTATTCACGCGGTGGAAAAACATTCACTCACAGTCTTGTCCCTAACAAGAAAACCCCCTCTCTCGTTTGATTTCACCATCTCCTCACCGGATGCAAAAAGCATCACCTTCGGAAAGGACGGGACCAATCCTAACGGAAACGTGCTCAAGCATACGTTTACTGGAGAAAAGATCAGAGATTACCAAGGCTTCCCTCGGGATCTCAAAATCAAAACTGCCACGGTTGCTAACGGCCAAATCCTTTTTGAAAATCTGGGTTGCTCCGCTTGCCACTCCATCGACGGCTCGGTCGGCCACGGCCCAACGCTCGCAGGCTTGTTCGGCAGCGAGCGAATGATCGAAGGTAGCCCGACGCCGATCAAAGCGGATGCCGCTTACATTCTGGAATCGATCAAAGCCCCGAATGCAAAAACCGCCAAAAATTTTCCTCCCAACTACATGCCTCCCTACCAGTTGTCCGATCCCGAATACGACTCCCTGAACCTCTACATCCAATCGGTCGCCAAAGGCGAATGATGCACGACCTCACGAAATGAAACCCGCATTACTGATCGCTTTTCTAACATCGACTCTCCCGCTCTGCGCCGGGAGCTTTCTGGATAGCTATAAACTCGAGACCATCAAGTTACCCGACGGCATCCCTGCCGAAGTTGGCGGGCTTGCTTTCGATCCCGACGGCAAACTCTACGTCAGCCTCCGCCGCTCGGATGTTTTACGCGCAAATCCTGTGGCTGATCCCAACGCCTTCGATTGGAAACTTTTCGCCAGTGGATTTCATAACGGCTGCGGCATCGTCGCTCCCGAATCCGGTAAAATTCTCGTTTCACAAATGGCCGAACTCACCTCGGCGACCGATACCGATGGCGATGGCGTCGCCGACAGCTACCGCAACGTAGCCGATGGCTGGGGACTCTCTGGCAACTACCATGAAACCAATGACATTTGTCCCGATGGCAAAGGCGGATATTTTCTCGCCATCGGCACCGCATCTTACAACGGGCCGACCTTTGAGCATACCAAAGGAAAATACTCCGAGCTCGGCCGCCGGGGACGGAATTATTCCTCAGTCCAGTACCGCGGTTGGATCATGCACCTCGATAAAAACGGCGCGCTCAATCCTTGGGCATCAGGTTTCCGCATGCACAACGGAATCTTCACGGATCCCGATGGAGATACCTGGTGCTCCGACAACCAAGGCGACTGGAAAGACATCACGCCTTTTTACCACATTGAAAAAGGCAACTTCTACGGCCACCCCTCGTCGCTGGTGTGGGACAAAGACTGGCCCAAGGATAAAGATCCCTTGCTCACCTACCGCAATGATCTCGATGCCTACAACAAGCACCGCAGCAAAGCCGCGGTATTACTTCCGCATTCCTTTTGTCGTTCTGGAGCAAAGCCAATCATGATTCCCAGAGATGGCTCGTTCGGAGAATATTTCGCGGGGCAGTTCATTCTCCCAGATAACAACAGCCAGTCCCTCTGCCGCATCATGATCGAAAAAGTCGATGGCGTTCACCAAGGCATGGCAACCTATCTGCTGAGCGGCTCTGGCCTGCGATCTGGAAACAATCGCCATGTTTTCTCGCCCGATGGCAAACAACTCTACATCGGACAAACCGTCCGCGGTTGGGGTAAACTCGCCGAAGGCCTGCAACGCCTCACTTACAACGGCGGCACTCCATTCGACGTCGCCACCATCAACATCACACCAGATGGTTTCAAACTCAACTTCACCAAAGACATTCCAGAAATCAAACCATCCGACATCAGCGTCACCAGCGCAGTCTATCAACCACGTTGGACCTATGGCAGCCCAGCAGAAGACAAGCGCACACATCAGATCACAATAGTCGAATCTAACGGAAATCAATCCGTCTCTATCTCACTCTCAGGCTTCGAACCCGGACGCCTTTACGAAATCAAACTTCCCGAACTCAAAGATTCAGAGGAAACCAATATCCACAATCAGCTATTCTATTACACCGTTCACAAGATTCCAGGAAAGTAATTCAAGAGCAGTTTGACTGTGTAAGAGTCTCCTGTAGCAACCCGGAACTCTAGTTTCAATCTGTGCCGCTTCAGGAGACTCTTACAGGAGTGATGGTCTCCGTTTTCTTTGGGGAAACGGTCTAAACCGACAAGACCAAGAACTTAATGTTTGACAAATCAGACAAAATTGCCTTTTTTTGTATCAAATACCATACATTATGAGAACAAACCTCCATAATCTACTGCCCAAGCATCAGCGCATTCTTGCTGATTTGGGGGAGAATTTAAAGCTGGCAAGACTGCGGCGCAGGCTCAGTGCCGAGCAAGTTGCCGAACGTGCCGGGATCAGCCGATCCACGCTTCATCTGATAGAAAATGGTTCTGCTGGTACGTCCTTGGGGCGCCTCATTCAAGTGCTTGCTGTGCTGGGTCTCGAAGGCGACCTGCCCAAAGTTGGCTTGGATGACACGTTGGGACGCAAACTGGAAGATATTCGTTTGTCTGAAACACGGAAGAGAGCTCCCAAGAAATCACCGAAATCATGAATCGTGAAATTGAAGTATGGGCCGATTGGAAAGAGCTAGAAGGCAATCAGCTCATGGGCCTTCTGCGTGCCAATGTAACGCGAGGAAAAGAGGTGTTTTCTTTCAATTACGAAACCGCATGGCTCAAGAGCAATGCATCAAGACAGCTTGATCCTGATCTTCAGCTCGTTGAGGGTCCTCAATATCTCAACATCGATCAACGTCCCAACTTCGGTCTATTTCTGGATTCCTCTCCTGATCGCTGGGGACGTCTGCTCATGCAGCGACGTGAGGCACTTGTGGCACGCGAGGAGAAGCGCTCGGGTCGGCACTTGCTGGAAACCGATTACCTATTAGGCGTGCATGATGAGCAGCGTGCTGGCGCTCTGAGATTCAAAGATCCTGAAAAAGGTGACTCATGGCTCAATGATGACATCCGCATGACGACCCCGCCTTGGGCTTCCCTGCGTGAGCTCGAAAATGCGAGTTGGATGATTCAAGATCATTCTGCCAGCGAGGACCCACATTATCTGGAATGGATCAACTTGTTGATTGCTCCTGGTTCTTCGATCGGAGGTGCGCGACCGAAAGCTGGAGTCAAGGATCCCAATGAAGATCTGTGGATCGCCAAATTCCCCGGACGTGCCGATGAGCACGACATAGCTGCGTGGGAAATGCTGGTGCATCGACTTGCTCTTGATGCTGGATTGCGTGTTGCCGAAGCAAACCTACAAACATTCGGCAAGGGGCACCGCACCTTTATGACACGACGTTTTGATAGGGTGAAGGGTTCTGGAGGGCGTCAACGCATCCACTTTGCATCAGCTATGACTTTGTTAGGTCGAGCAGACGGCGACAACCACATGGGCGGAGCCAGTTACTTGGAACTTGTGGAGTTCATTGGCAGGCAAGGCGCAAGGCCAGCCCATGACCTTGAGGAATTGTGGCGGAGAATTGTCTTTTCCATCGCGGTTCGCAACACTGACGATCATCTGCGCAACCATGGGTTTCTGCTTACTGAAAGTGGTTGGGAGCTATCGCCTGCCTATGATCTTAATACGGATCCGAACGGTAGTGGACTCAGTCTCAATATTTCGGAAACAGATAACGCGCTGAGCTTTGATCTAGCGATGGAAGTTTCTCCTATGTTCAGAATCCATCCACAACGTGCGAGTGAGATTCTCGATAAAGTCAGAGCGGTTGTTGCAAAATGGTATATCCATGCAAAAGACCTAGGCATTCCTAGGTCTGAACAAGAACTGATGAAAAGAGCATTTGAAGAATCAAATTAAGAAAAAACAAACTACGCTGAGCTACTTCACCTCGGCGACTAACAAATCAATAAGTGGTTTCGGATCTGGAAGTCCGTGGGGGTGATGGTCTCCGTTTTCTTTGGGGAAAAGTTTCACGCGTCCTTTGTTTTGTTCCCAAAACTCGACGAGTTTGGCGGCGTTGTCCTCGTAAGGAACGGTGCGATCCGCTGTGCCGTGGCAGGAGACAAGCAGCACGTCGGCCTTGATGGCGGGAAGGAGTTGATCGGTTGGGCGGATGGATTTTTCGATGGCTGTTGCATCATCGGCGAAACCGAACACCGTTTTGTATTTCTCCCAATCGCCTTTGCTGCCTTTGCTTTGCTTGATGAGTTGAAATCCGCCTGGCCATGAACGGATATCACAGACGCCGTTATCCAGATAAAGCACACTGGCACGATCCGGATGAAGGCGAACCCATGCGTTCACATAAAGCCCACCGCGGGAAATGCCGAGCAACGCAGGTTTCGCGGAGAGGCCGCGTTTCTCGTGGAGTTCCGTATAAAGTTTTTCCCATACCGCCATGGCATTGGGAGATCCGAATTGATTGCTCTGTGCGACGTAAGCCACATGCCAACCTTTTTCCACAAGACCGCTTTCCAAGGTTTTGAGATGACCCGCGAACTCGCCAATCCAGAGCCATGGTTTTCCCTCCGCAGCGGTGGCGGGGATTTTCAACGATACCTTCGCGCCATTGATTTCGAAATTCTCGGTCGTCTGAGCGAGGGATATTTCTGAAATAAACAGGCAAGAGATTGCAATGAGGTGGAGAACGAATCGGTTTTTCATAAAAAATGTTAGATGATGCGATGTTTCAAAAGATCGGAATGATTGAAGCAGGAAAAGTGATCGTTTACTTTTCTGGCTTACTGAGCTTAGTGAGCTCAAGCTTACGGAACTCGACCTCAGATCCTTCTGCTTGGAGGGCGATTTGGCCTTTCGTAACCGTGGCCTTGCTGCCGTGATTCACTAAAGTGCCGTTCACATGGACGATGATTTCATCTCCCTTGCATTCAATCTCCATGGTATTCCATTCGCCAAGCGGCTTTTCTGATCCATCTGTGAGATTGATGATACGGCGCGCATCTTCCTTAGTTCCGCCATAAGCTTGACCTTCTTTGCGAGGACGGCGTTTTTCCATATCCGGAACTTCGATATTCTCACCAATGCACCAGAAATCTCCGGCTTGTTCTGACATCATCTGAACCTCAATGGATTTGGGAAACATCTCATAAAGCACGCGTGGCTTGGAAGCATGCACCAAAACCCCGCAGTTGCCGGGTTTGTTCGCAAATCGATATTCAACCACCAACTTGTAATCGGAATAGACCGCATCGGTAATAAGATGACCCAGCGGCTTACCCATGCTCACCAACTTGCCGTCACGCACGATGAAAGACGGTTCAATTTTCGGATCCTTATCCGCAGCGGGCACATCCACATGCCAACCGCTCAGATCTTTGCCGTTAAAAAGGCTTTTCGGTTCGGCCATGGCCACAACCGCCGACAATATAAAAATGGTAGCTATACGCATATCAGACCCATAGCGCATCCCCAGATAGCCGCCAAGCGTATTCCTTGCGTGGAGCAGGGCGATTGCATCGCAGAGCCTTGAAAGCGTAGCTTTCAAGGCTTTTAAGATTCGCGCTAGACTTTCACTCTAAAACAGCCAGATTAGGCGAGTCATGATATGCACTCACATCTGCTCGCCTC